>Ga0210044_10010899_pt1 | contig 10710 bp, 5 predicted proteins | sample CryGey13umfilter_2_FD_183959 | JGI IMG/M metagenome (GOLD analysis project Ga0210044, IMG submission 183959) | Groundwater microbial communities from aquifer in Utah, USA - Crystal Geyser 4/9/14 3 um filter (SPAdes) (version 2) | ecosystem: Environmental > Aquatic > Deep subsurface > Groundwater...
CTCACCGCCATATTTTCATGGTTAGTTATAAGCAAATTTTGCCTACTCTTAATCAAAGAATTCTCTACCGAAAAAGCCCGAAAGATTTTTATATGGATGAGCCTTTTTCTATGGTTTGTGCCTCTCCTCAGCGTTCGCTTTTCGTCAGAAAATTATTCAGCTTTGACTTTATTTTCAGCAGTTTATTTAATTATCAAGTTCAACGACAGCCCTTTATATAAAAACATTTTACAGCTTATTTTTGCTGGTATGCTTTTAGGTTTTTCATTTTACTTTCGTTTTCAAATGGGCTTGGCCATTCTTGGCATTGGTTTGTGGTTAGTAATAATTGGCAAGATGAAATGGAAAAATCTTTCAGTATTAATAGTCTCTGGCATGCTCGCCATTACATTTTGCATATATCTCGATTATTGGTTTTATGGAAGTTTTGAACTAAGCCCTGTAAATTATTTTTTAGCAAATATCATTGAAAATAAAGCAGCAGATTATGGAACTGACCCATGGTGGTATTATTTTATATTATTTATTTTGAAAGCTGTGCCTCCAATAAGTATCATTTTATTAGGCTTTTTCCTTATTGGCATTTACAAAAAGCCAAGAAGCATTTTTGTATGGATTTTAATCCCATTTTTAATAGGCCATTTTGCCATCGGACACAAAGAATTAAGATTTCTATTTCCCATGGTATTTATATTAATTTACCTTGCTAACATTGGAATTGAGTCATATTTTGCCAAACAGAAACTTCAAAGAATAGGTCGATATATCTTTATTTTTGCCGCTGCAATTAACTTCATCATCCTGGCCTCCATCATGTTTACACCAGCACAAGATTCCATAAATTGCTATAAATTTTTATATAATAATTCATCAAAAAATGAAATGATACTATTGTGTAAAGAAAAAAATGTTTATGATATGGTGGGCATTAAAACTCATTTTTATGAATCTTCCAAAGTAAAATGTGTGGTTCTTAAAGACAATGTTCAGATTTCTAATTATTTAAAAATCAACAAGCAAAGACAAATATATTTGCTGGAGAGGAATTTTTCTTCCAACAATGATTTTGTGGGTTACCACAGCAAAATAGTTTATAGCACATTTCCAAAATGGATTTCAAATTTCAATTTTAATAATTGGATGAGCCGTGCAAGTGTATGGAAAATAGTAGAAATTCAAAAAATTGATTAAATATTTTAAATAAATTTCGCCGCAAAATGATGCAATATTTATATATTTTAGCCCCTTAAACGAAATACAATTTTTTTTATGATAGCAAAGAATAAAGTAGTCAGTTTAAATTACCGTTTGACAAAAAGCGACGCATCCGGTGAACTGATAGAAGAAACTTATGGCAGCCAGCCAATGACTTTTCTTTATGGTGTGGGAATGATGATTCCAAAATTTGAAGCTGAGCTACAAGGCAAAAGCAAAGCTGAGAAATTTTCTTTTGGCATTGCCGCAGAGCAAGCTTACGGTCTTAATAATCCAGAAATGGTGGTTGATTTGCCATTAAATATTTTTGAAAATGAAGGCAAAATAGATTACTCAATAATAAAAATTGGCAATATGCTGCCAATGCAAGATAACGAGGGAAATCATTTGCATGGCATTATTAAGGAAATTAGTGATAATACAGTGAAAATGGACTTTAATCATCCTCTTTCAAGTCAAGACTTATATTTTGAAGGCGAAATTGTGGATGTTCGCGAAGCTACAGCAGAAGATCTTCAACATGGTCATGTTCATGGTCCAGAAGACCACCATCATTAGAAAAAAATTCTTTTAGAAATGGAAATTCTTTTATGATAAAAGAATTTCCATTTTTTCATATTTTTGGTTTCTTAATTTATTTCATCTTATTATGATTAAAAATTTTATTGCTCTTCAAATAAAAAAAGCAGCACGTTCGTCAATCTGGCAAAAAAATTTAGCATTAAATATCTTCATAGGTTTTATACTTTTTATGCTGACCGCAGAATTTGTTTTGTTAGGATATTTTCTCGATGAAATTCTTTTGTCCATTGACCCCGAAGGTGCACCAGAGCTTATGCTTGAAAGCATTTTTTTATATTATTTTCTATTGACTTTTCTATCGAGATTTTTTATGCAGAACTTACCTACGGCGGAAATTGGGCAGTTTTTGCATCTCCCTATCAAAAGGTCAAAAATCGCAATGTATGTTCAATTGCGTTCGCTATCAACATTTTTTAATTTCATACCTTTCATACTTTTTTTGCCCTTTGCCATAAAATTTATGAGCCACGAATACTCCTCCATCACAGCTTTGGTATGGTTTGGAGCAATATTCTTTTTCGATATGACAAGCAATTTTAGCTTACTATGGCTGAAAAGAAAATCTAATAATAACTCCTTGATTTTCTTTATAATAATTGGAATTATAGTCATGGCATTTCTTTTAGAAAATATGAAATTATATTCACTTTCCGACTTAAGCAAAAGCTATTTTGAAGCATTGCAAAACAACTTTTCATTGATTTTGATACCAATAGGTTTGTCAATAATTTCATTCATTTTATCTTATAAATACATCATAAAAAACAGCTATTTAGAAGATTTGCCTTCCACAAAAAATGCATCAGAAAGCATCTCCTCTAAATTTACAATCATTGGCAATTATGGCAAAGTAGGCCAACTTGTATTAAATGAAATTAAACTTCTTCTTCGGCACAAACGTTCAAAATCAATATTATATATGACTCCAATGTTTCTTCTTTATGGTCTCCTTTTTTATCCTCAAGATTTATACAGAAATAGTTTTGGATGGCTTGTTTTTGTAGGAATATTCGTTACTGGCGGATTTATGATGGCTTATGGTCAATATATTTTATCATGGGAAAGTCGACATTTCGATTTTTTACAATCATCGAACATTAGTCGAAAGGATTTCTTTACAGCTAAATATTATCTGATTGCTACACCTACATTATTAATGTTCATATTAACAACACCATACGTATATTTTGGCAAAGACATTTTGCTGATAAATACGGTAGCATTCATTTATAATATTGGCATAAATGCGCCATTACTTTTATTCACAGCTTCCTTCAACCGAAAGCGGATGGAATTAGCAAAAGGTGCTTCCATGAATTATCAAGGTATTGGCATCAACAATTTTATTGCCGCAGTTCCACTTATTGCTTTCCCAGCAATAATTTTCAAAATATTGATGATTTTTTTTAATGTAAATACATCTCTATTAATATTCACAATTATAGGCATTTCTGGTTTTTTGAGCCACAAAATACTTATAAAATACGCAGTAAAATTTTTTGAAAAAAATAGGTATAAAATCTCTGAAGGATTTCGTCAATCATAGATTATAACATTGAAAAACAAATTATTATGGAAAATATTATTACAGTAAAAGGATTAAAGAAAATTTATTCTGGCGTGGTGGTTTTAAACATTGCAAATTTGAAGATTAAAGAAGGAGAAAGCTTTGGATTAGTTGGAAATAATGGCGCCGGAAAGACAACTTTTTTTAGGTTGATACTGGATTTGATTCGTGCCAACGAAGGCCATATAGAATCTAAAGGCAAAAATGTGGCTGGCAGTGAAGATTGGAAAATTTATACAGGCTCATTTCTCGATGAAGGATTTCTGATAGATTATTTATCCCCTGAAGAATATTTCGATTTTGTGGGCAAGCTCAACAACTTATCCGCTGGCGATATCGAAGAATTTTTGAAATCTTTTCGTGATTTTTTTGGCGATGAGATTTTAGAAAAAAAGAAATATATACGCGATCTTTCTAAAGGAAATCAAAAGAAAGTTGGAATTGCAGCTGCCATCATGAGCAATCCTGAAATCATTATTCTTGACGAACCATTTTCCAATCTTGACCCTACATCTCAAATAATTTTAAAGAAATTATTAAATAAATTGTCCACAGAAAAAAATATCAGCATGCTTATTTCGAGTCACGATTTAAATCATGTAACAGATGTTTGCAAGCGAATAGTTGTTCTGCACAAGGGCGATATTGTTAAAGATATTGAAACCTCCACAAGCACTTTGAACGAATTAGAAAGCTATTTTGCCGAACAAATTAAGGACTAAGCTATTATAAATTTTTGGTAGCTAAAATAATTTTCCAATTCGACAAAATAAACTACCTTTGAAACGTTATTTAAAATTAATAACTCAAAAGATTTACAATTAAAACATTTTTGAAAATATTGAGATACAGTTTATTAGCCTTTCTTGGGCTATTGATAATCTCGTATTTCATTTTTAGAACTGCCTCGGTGCAAACTTGGCTAATAACAAAAATTGCCGACAAACTATCTAAAGATTTGCAAACAGAAGTAAGTATTGAAGGCGTTGATATATCGTGGTTTATGAATGTTGTGTTGCAAAATATTACTATAAAAGACCACCATAAAAATGATTTTTTCAAAGCCAAAGAATTGATAAGTAGATTTAGTTCATTTCAAAGAAAAAGAAATAAATTTGTACTTTCTAATTTGGAAATCAATGATTTATATCTTGCCATGCGATATTATAAAGGAGAAAAAGATGTAAACTTTCAATTTATCATCGACCATTTCGCCTCCACAGATACCACAGCATCAAAGCCTTCAATCTTTGGAATCAACAAAATAATTATAAGAAATGGCAGATATATCTTGGACGATGAAAATGAAAAAAAATACCCTAATGGCATAGATTATTACCATTTAGACGTTAGCAATATCAACGCATCAGTAAGAGATTTTAGAATCGATACAGGTTATTTCTTTGCTAATTTCAAGTCATTTTCTATTAAAGAAACTTCTGGTTTTCAAATAAAAAATATGGTCGGAGATGTAATATTAGGTTCCGACAGACTCACAATCAACGATTTATATTTCCTTACACCAAATTCGGAGATAAACTCTCAATTTGAATTCAAATATAATCATTGGGGAGATTGGCTCGATTTTATAAATAAAATAAATTTCAATACGCAGCTGGATTCTTCCAAAATTAATATTGCAGATATAAAATATTTTGCGCCCGATTTAAAAGGAATGAATGATGTCTTTTCGGCCTCTGGTAATATCATTGGCAGCATAGCCAACTTAAAATTGAAAAACTTTAAGTTTGATTATGGCAAAATCACTCATTTTGATGGAAAAATTAGCCTTGCTGGATTACCAGATATTGAAAAATCCTTTATCGATATTAAGGTTAATAAGTTCATTACCAATAGCAATGATATAAATTCTATATTGCTGCCCAACAAAGAAACTATTCCGTTGCCTGACAATATTAAATCTCTTCAAAATATAAATATCAATGGCCGTTTTACAGGATTTTATAATGATTTTGTGGCCAATGCAAAATTTAATACAGCTATTGGAAGTCTTGAAACCGACATTTTACTTAAACCTCTAAAAGATTCTAATTCTCTGGCTTACAACGGAAAAATTGACTTAAAAAATTTCGACTTAGGAAAATTTATCGGTGGAGTAAATATAGGAAATTTAAGTTTGAATGGTGAAATTAATGGCCAAGGTTTGACAAAAGATGCTGTTGCCGAAATTAATCTTGATGTGTCAAATATTAGAATTGCTAAATATACCTATCGCCATTCGAGTGTGGTTGGGAATATTAAAAATAGAGAAATTTCTGCCAAGGTAATTTCTCAGGATAGCCTCTTCCACTTGGTGGCTGCTGGAAGTTATAATTTCGCCTACAAACTACCAATTTATAAATTTGATGCGAAAATTGCTAATGCCCGCCTCGACCGACTTTTTATGTCGAATGCTGATTCCTTCGGAACAATAAGTGGACATTTAATAGTTGACGCTCAAGGAAATAGCATTGATAATATTAGAGGAAATATTGATGCTGACTCAATAATTTATCTCTATAATGACAAACTTTATCAAGGTGGAAATATTACTATTGCCAGCTCGAACCAAGGTGTAAACCGCGATATTTCCATCGACTCAAAATATATTGACGGCAAAATAAATGGTGAATTCAACTTCAAAGATTTAACAAAAGTTTATACCTATTTGCTCGATAATTTTATCCCTTCGCTTTTAAACGGTGAAAAGTATAAGCCTCAGAAAGTACAAAAAGACCTTGATATAGTTGGCAATCAGTTTTTTAAATTTAACTTCAATCTAAAAAACACAAAAGATTTGTCAGAAATTTTTTATCCCGATTTGATGATTTCTGACCATTCTAACCTAAATGGATTATTTAATGCCAAAAAACATTTGCTCGATATAAAATTGAAAGTGCCAGAAATTTCTTACGTTGGCAAAAAATTTAAATCTGTATCATCAGTTATTTCGGGCCATTTGGACACATTCAACATTTTGGTAAGAGCATCAAAATTTGTCATAAACGACAGCCTAAAATTTGACAGTTTACAGCTTATTTCTCGAGTATTTAGAGATAGTGCAGATATTTCTTTCTCCATAGGCAAAAGTGGCGATTCTACCAAAAGGGCAATTATTAAAAGTGGAGTACACTTTTTGGGAAGCGAAAACATTCAAGCCTCAATAACTCAATTGGACGTCTTTATTGAAGATTCACTTTGGCGGCTTAAACAGCATAACAATATTATATATAAGCACCACTATTTGAATGTCAGTGATTTAAGACTTGTATCAGGACTAAATAGCTTAAATATTGATGGCATAATTTCAGACTCACCAACAGATTTAATGAAGTTAAGTTTTAATGACTTTGAACTGAGCTTTTTGAACTTTTTTCTGCGTGGATATCAAACAAATTTGCAAGGTCGAGTAACTGGTTATGTGGACTTGTCGAAACTTTGGGATCATCCAAATTTTACTTCTAATTTTAAAGTAGAAAATCTTAATTTCAATGAATCATATTTGGGCGATTTATCGATTAAGGCACTCTGGAACGACAAACTTCAAGCCGTAGGCTTAAATGTTGATATTCTGAATAATAAATTATCAATTCCAATGAATACTGTAAGCGTTGATGGATATTATTTCCCATACAGTAAAGAACAAAATTTAGACTTAGAAATTATCACCAGCAATTTTCCTTTGAGGAGTATTCAGCCTTATTTATCTTCGTTTAGCTCAAAAATTGAAGGCACAGCTTCAGGCAATCTTAAACTTGATGGCACCTTAGAAGCGCCTCTTATCAGTGGATTTTTGAAAACCAACATTAATGCTTTGAAGGTCGATTATTTAAATACTGAATATTCTATCAATGATAATTTCGTATTTAAACCTAATTATTTTGGCTTTGAACATGCAAAAATTCATGATTCACAATACAGCAGCGGTAAATCTCATTCGGGCGATTTGACCTTCAAAATGTACCATAAAAATTTTGCAGATATGAGAATGGAGCTGTCGGTGGATGCAGAAAACATTAATTTGCTAAATACCACTAAAGTAGATAATGAGCTATTTTATGGCTATGGCGTAGGCGATGCAAAAATAACAATCGATGGCCCTTTGACAGATTTAAAATTTGACATATATGTTAAACCATTGCGCAATAGTAAGATAGCTATTCCAATGTCTGAATCTTCCTCAGTGCAGACGACAGAATTTATTAGTTTTATTGTAAAAGATACCACTTTAAAAGCTGCACCTAAGAAAACAGATGAAGAATATAATATGAGCCTGAAATTAGAATTCGATATGACTCCTGAGGCTACAGTTCAACTTGTAATGGATGAGACTGTTGGCGATATAATTACAGCCAATGGTGCTGGCAATATAAGAATGACTATTGACAGACTTATGAACGTAAATATGTATGGTACTTATGAAATCACCAAGGGAGATTATCTTTTCACCATGAGAAATATAATTAACAAACATTTTTATTTGAAACCCGGTGGAAGCATACGTTGGAATGGAGATGTTATGAATGCGAAAATGAATCTTCAAGCTGTCTATCGAACTGAGGCTAAACTCTATGATTTGCTAAGGATGGTTGATACTTCTTCCGTTTACAAACGTCGTTCAAAAGTAGATTGTGTAATTAACATTAATGGCAATCTGGTATCGCCCGATATCGCCTTCAACATAGAACTTCCTGAGGAAAGCAGCACCACAAAAGAGTTGGTAAATATGGTTTTATTTGCGAGTTCTGGAGAAACAAATCAGGATATTATGAATAAGAATTTCATTAGCCTTTTGATGTTAGGTACATTTCAAGCACCAAGTGGTTACAGCAATGCCACAAATCCAAATTCCATAGCCTCAAATGCCACTGAAATGCTTGCAAATCAAGTTAGTAATTGGCTAAGTAAAATGTCAAATGATGTTGATATTGGAGTTTCTTATGTTCCTGGTGATGATGTTACAAGTCAAGAATTTGCTGTTTCTATGTCGTATCAAGCATTCAACGATAGACTTTTGATTGATGGCAAATTTGGCTCTGGTGGAGATATGAAAGACCAAAATTCTACAAGAGTTGTTGGTGATTTTGATATGGAATATAAAATTACCAAAAACGGAAACTTAAAAGCAAAAGCCTTTAATAGAACTAATTACGACGAACCTTTTCTTAAGAAAGCCCCATATACACAAGGAGTTGGAATTGTTTACCGCAAAGAATTTGATAATCTAAGGGAGCTTTTTGAAAAAACTAATAAATTAGAATCTCAAAAATAAAACAATAAATTTCTACCATGTTTGGATTAACATGGAATATAAGAACATTGAAAGAAATTCCATTTTCATCATCCTACCCAAACCCCCAAACCCGCAAACCTCCAAACCTCCAAACCCCCAAACCCGCAAACCCGCAGTTCTAAAAGTTGATGTACAGAATGCAAAATACTTTAAAGAGAAGTATCTTTTATCAAACTAATTTTTTGTAATAATTTGGTAGATTGTGTCTTAGCGTAATTTTTATTAATAAAAAAATCAACAGCTTTTATTCCAATAATTGCGTTAGTGAGAAAAATTTCATCGGCCTCAATAAGCTGACTTTGGGTAGGACATTGCTCTAATATTTCGAAGCCTAATTCATCACATAATTTCAGCACTTGCTTACGCATAATTCCTGGAAGAACACCAGAATCCAAGGGTGGACTTATTAATTTATTTCCAATAATTGCAAATAAATTGGAAGATGTGGCTTCAATAATTTGTTTGTTCTCATTTAAAATCAGCACTTCATCAAAATTATTTTCGCTTGCATAAATCGATGCCATCACAAAAAACTGAGCATTATTGCTTTTTATTAAGTTTAAGATATTTATTGGTTTTAGTAGGTCTGAAAAAATTCCAAGAGTAACTTTTTGGGTTTGCAATAAAAATTCATTTTGAATCCTAAATATTTCTATCAAAAAATCAACATTTCTATTTGTTGGTAAATATTTACCACCATCTTTTCTAAAGACATTAAGCCTAATATATGCTCCAGTATCAATTTTATTAGCCTTTAAAAGTTCATAAAATAGGTTTTCAAAATCAGGAATTATATCATATTCAAAAGACATTTTAAGCAACTTCATGCCACTATGTAATCTCGACAAGTGGTCGTACAAAAAAAGTGGTGTACCATCAATTACGCGAATCGATTCAAATAATCCATCGCCATAGAGAAAACTCCTATTGCTGGTTTTCAAGGTAAATGCTTTATGCTTAAGTATTTTGCCGTTAAATATTATATAATTTTCGATTGAACTCATTTAGCAAAGATAAAATGATTAATACTTTTAAATTATAAAATATTGCAGAGAAAAATTTCAAAAAAAATTTGATTTTAAATTTGCCAATATGTCAGTTTTAGGGTGCTGGCATAACCTTTGACTAATATCGAGCCTCAAAATACAAATCAATTATAAACAGAAATAATATGCAAAAAGGTAAGATAAATGTGCAAACCGAAAACATTTTTCCGGTTATAAAAAAATTCCTATATTCTGATCATGAAATATTTTTAAGGGAATTAATATCTAATGCTGAAGATGCTACCGAGAAAATGAAAGCCCTTGTAAGAGGAGGAAAATCTGATGTAGAATTAGGAGATTTGACAATTAAAATTGTCTTAGATTCCAAGGGAAAAACCATAAAAATTATTGATAGTGGTATAGGAATGACGGCAGAAGAGATTGAAAAATATATAAATCAGATTGCATTCTCGAGTGCCGAAGAGTTTGTTGAAAAGTTTAAAGATATTGATGGCACAAATATTATTGGTCATTTTGGTCTTGGCTTCTACTCAGCATTTATGGTCTCCGAAAAAGTGGAAATAAAATCGAAAAGCTATAAAAAAGGACCTGGAACAAAGGCTGTTCGTTGGGAATGTGATGGCAGCCCAGAATATCTTATAGAAGATTCAGACAAAAAAAATAGAGGAACGGAAGTTATACTCCACGTTTCTGAGGAATCTAAAGAGTTTTTAGATGAACAGCGCATTTTAGGAATTCTGAATAAATACTGCAAATTTTTACCTGTAGAAATTGAATTTGGCGAAGAATCCAAATGGGTGGATGATGATGAAAAGAAAGATAAAGACGGCAAAGCTGAAAAGAAGGAAATAAAAATTCCACGCATAATCAATAATACCAAGCCTTTATGGAAAAAATCTCCTACCGAATTGAAAGATGAAGACTATATCAATTTCTATCGCGAACTCTATCCTATGCAATTCGATGAACCTCTGTTTTGGATTCATCTAAATGTTGATTATCCTTTTAATTTGACGGGAATACTCTATTTCCCAAAAATCAAGAAA
>Ga0210044_10010903_pt1 | contig 10708 bp, 13 predicted proteins | sample CryGey13umfilter_2_FD_183959 | JGI IMG/M metagenome (GOLD analysis project Ga0210044, IMG submission 183959) | Groundwater microbial communities from aquifer in Utah, USA - Crystal Geyser 4/9/14 3 um filter (SPAdes) (version 2) | ecosystem: Environmental > Aquatic > Deep subsurface >...
TGTCCAACTTCAGCAGGGCGGCCCTCGTCGCATCGACACCTTCTACCGTCCGGCTAATTTCCTGCCGGGCATTCTCGAAGCTCTCCTTGATAGCCTTCGCGGTGTCGCCCTGAATCGCCGCCTGTTCCTTGGCGAGCGAGAATTTAGAGTTTCGGACAGCAAGAATCTGATCTTCAATATCAGTCTGGGCCGAAGAAATACTGCGCTCAAGCCCCACAACACTGGGAGCCCTCGAAAGCGCCCTGCTTCCAGTCGCTTTAGGCCCGGGATCGTTTGTTAATCTCTTTAGCTCATCGAGAGCGGCCTTCCGTTCAATCTGTTTCTGCTGCGATTGAAGCAACAATTGCTCGGTCTGAATCGCCAGTGCTTGCGCAGCCTGAAGCGAGGTTTGCGCCGATTTGGCTACGTCCTTATTATATTCTCGCGCCGCCTCTGCGGCGGCCTCATAGCCCCTTTTGGTAGCATCGAGCTTTTCTGCAAGTGTCAGGTTGGCGTCCGAAGCATCGTCCGCCGCATCACTGCTTTCAAACATAGACGCAACCAGCGTGCCCAGCACCCCGACCGCAAGGCCTACCGCCAAACCCCAAGGGCCAGCCAGGAACGTGGCGAATTTGCCAATCTTCGCCGCCGTCTTGTTTGCCTGTCCCTCCAGCCCGCTCAGCGCAAATGCCAACTGCGGCAACTGCTGGGCGAATACAATCCCGGCCCGCTGACCGGACACCAGCGAAATCCCAATATCCTGCACCTGCTGACCGGCCTGCAAGGTTGCTTGGCGAAGCGCGCGGGTCGAATTGACCATCTGGCTGTTGGCAATAGTGCCGCGATTTGTCGCCGCGATGACGGACTGTGTTGCGGACGCCTGCTTGTTGAGTTGTATCTGCACCTGTTCCGCAGCGTCGGCACGGGAACGGGCGGCAACCGCGCCTTCGCGCTCTTCACGGGCCAGTGCATCTGCGGCGGCTGTCGTGATGCGCGCGGCCTGGGAATAATCCCCCTCTGCTTGCGCAGCGGCGCGTGTGGCGCGGGCGACTTCTTCTGCGGCAACAGCGCGGGCCTCAAGCGCTCCTTGCGCAGCGCGCAATTCATTTACGCCGAGATCCAGCGAGCCGCCCTGGTTACGGGCTACCGAGAGCGCCTTCGTAACCGTGTCGCCGATGTTGGAAAAAGTGCTGTCGAACTGGCGTTGCAGATCACCCGTCGCCGAACGGGCATCGCTTTTCAGCTTATCAAAAACGCCGTTTTCGGAATATCTCAGCTGAATAAACGCAGGAAGCTGGGTTGGGCTGCCGTCCATTATTTCACCTTCCTGTCCATTTCACGATTGAATATCTCGGGCAGCTGGGCCCGCACGTTGTTCAAGATTGCAGTGATATTCACCCGCGCGGCCCGCGACGTGCGAGGAATGCCGATGAAGGCGACGATGAATTCTTTTCCGCGCTGACCCTTGGGTAAGCCGCCCTTTTTCAAGCGTGATCTGGCGGTGCGCGGCTTACCTGCCTCATTCACGGTCGCACCCTTCACAACCAGCAGCGGATTGCCATTGATCGAGCGCACAAAAATCAATGGTCCGATTTTGCCCTCAAAGCCATTTGCCCGGTAAAGCGCGGGCGTCATTCTCTTGCGTCCGGCGCGCTTTGGTATCTCGTCGGTCGCAAACCACAGCCATCGCCCGCGCACCGGGACGATATCGGCGCCGTCCGTGTAGGAGGCAATCGCCCCTAGCGTCCGCTCGCTCTCGCTCCGCACAAAGAAGGCGGCCGAGACAGAAAAGCCCGTCGCCCCGCGCCGTTTGATTGTTCCGGTATCGGCATCGGAATTGGCATCGATCGCCCGACCGAGCCCGGCCAACCCGGCCCCGCTGAATTGGCTACGGATAGCCGCCTTGCCGCGCCCGGCCGCCACCGCAACGCTGCGAAGCGCCGCACGCTCGATCGACTGGACCGAATTGCGCCGGAAGTCATCGAAATTGTCGCGTGACGGCGGGCGAAAGGATGCACTGATCATTGCTTGGGCCGGAAGTCCTTCAGCGCCTTGCTCACCGCACCAAATGCATCCAACAGGACGCACGGCTGATCAAGATAAGCGCGGCCATCGGGATAGCGGAAGCCGGCCATGCCCTGATCGCAGTGGCGAAACAGGCTGATCATCGCATATTCCTCATCACCTACGCGGCTTCGGGGGTTTTCGGTGAAGGTGCCGCAGCCTTCGATGGTCCATTCGTGGACTCCTTCCCAGCTTTCGTATTGTCCTGGCTCGGAGACGATTGCTGCGGCAATTCGGAGTTTTTTTCCTGTTCCTTGGTCAGGAACAATTTCTGGATGCACTTGCTGTTGAGTTCGACGCGCGGGTTTGCCGCATCGTCTACCAATTCAGCTTTGTGTGCCATTTGGTCGAGTTCATCGCCAACCTCCATCGCGCAATCGAGCGTGATGTATTTGCCCATCCGATCCACTGGCACGTCGATATTTTCATACCGCTCGATAACGCAGGAATTGAACACGTCGGCGATCGTGCGATTGGCTTCGCGGTTGTCGGCCACCAAAATGCGGTAAGGTCGCCAATCCTTGCCGATCTGGTTCAAGACTTCGAGAATCAATTCTTCCTCCTCGAACACGAACTCCGGCACTTCCTCCGGCTCGGTATCCTCGTGCTCATGGAGGAAAGATTCGCTCGCAGCCCAATAGCTTTGAACTTTGCCTGACCAGAGCGCGTAATCGTCTGTCGAGAACAGCCCTGCCATGCCTTTCAGCAGTTCGGCTTGCAGCGCGCTATCGCTATGCGTGCGCAGGCCTTCCTCATCCATCATGCGGCGCTGCCGGCGCTTTTCGCGCGGCGTCCCGGTGCGCAGCCAGAGTGTCGGCGGGTCTTTCATATCCGCAAATGCGGACGGGATGAAGCGCTCGGCTTCACCCTTTTCGTAAGGATAGGACACAGGGGGTGGTCCCTTTCATGTGGTTAGATTCAGTATACGAAATTCACGACAACATTTCTGTCAAACACGTCCACGAAGAGATCGCCGTTTTCGGTGATGAATTCTCCGCCGAGATCAGGCGATTGATAGTTGAACCGGGTATCCGGAATGACAACCTGTATCATGGCACCAGCCGTGAAGCCCCACTGCGCCAGCAATGGATGCTGTGCCTGAGCGTCGGCCAGAGCCAAAGTGTCGAATTCCGCTTTGAGGTAGGCTCTGCGGTCCATTGTTACGCTCGTTGTGCTTTCGACAAGTTCTGCGGCACCTGAGCCATCAACCTGATTTGGATCGGGCGGCGAGGCGGTGCTGAGCCCGAAATCGACCGTGACGTTTGAGCCGCCAACTTTCTTGTATGCCAGCGACAGCTTGCCATCCCTGAAGAATGGTGTCGCGCCTAGCGAGGAAGTAACCGGCGTGGCTTCGTCGGCAGTTCCCTGGAGCTTGGCGGTGAAGTTGAATTCAAAGACGGGGTAGGCTGGTTGCTGATCCGTGCTGACCGTCATAACCCATCGCAGGCCGGAGATCGTGACATCGAACAGATCGAAGCGCAGGCCATCCAGCCAGATTTTCAGCGACAGGAACGGGGGGTCCGTTTCATCGATTGAGCGCATGTAGCTCAGGCTCTTGGGTATCTGGTAATTGGCAGCCGGTGCCAGAGCCAGTTCCTCGGCCAGCGTGGCTAGCTTCGCCGCAGTGTAGGATCGGATGGCGGAAAGCTGCTCCTTGAAGGTCACGCCATTGTCCGAAATGATGATCGGCATCCCCTTGTAAAGATTTGCCGTTGCAGCCGCAGAAATGCCGAGCGAGGCAGCCCGGTTGGTCGAGCCAGCGCCAACAGCCTCAGGCGCTACCGGGATCGCGGCGGCGGTGCGCAGTTCGGTGAATTTTGCCGCTTTGAGCAGCCGACCGGGAATGAAAGCATCCGCGAGCGGAACGGCCGCGCCGCCCGGTGGGCGCATGTTGACTGAGAACGATCCGGTTACGATCTTACCGCTGACCTGATCGCCGTTTTTGTGAACGCTGCCGGTATATTCATTGTCGGCAATTGTGACACCTTGGATGCTCAGCGTCAGATTGGACACCCGAAGCACATCGGTTGTGCCTGAGGGCGCGTCGAACGTGCCCTGCGCGGCCTGAGTTTTGACGGCGACTGTAGTTTTGTTGGATCTCAATGCCATGGTAATAGTCCTTCCTTGGCCGGATTATTTGGATGCAGCGGCAGAAGCCGTAGCGGTGGTTTTGGTCTTTGCGGTTGTACTGCCAGAGGCCGGAGCCTTCGCAGCAGGGGCTGGCTTTGGCGCGTATTCGGCAACCGCCTTGGCTACCGCTTCTTCTGGGCTGGAACCTTTCATCAGCGCATTGTGCAGCGTGCTCATGTCCACCGTTGCGGCGGGAAGGTTTGGGAGTTTGGCGTTCATGGTAGTTTCCTTTTCAAGCGTCAGAATGTTGCGCCGCCAAGACCGAGGATCGTGAAGTGATCCCCGCGCGGGGTGATGAACTGGACTCTGATTTGCAGCGATGCCCCGCCAACGCTTTTTCCGTTGTCCGTCGGCGGCGCGACATCAATTTCCTGCGCGTCCTCAAGCCGGTTTCCCAAAACGCGGTCAGAGTGAATCGCGCCGATGATATTGGCGATTGCCTCTTGTGAGGCCCGGCCGATGATTCCGACATCAGCAGAGCTTTCAATCACGTCGAAATTGAGCAGCAATTGATGAAGCGTTTGCCCCTGCTCCGGTGAGGCGTCGAAGCTCCATGCTTGGGGGTAAATGACGATTGCGGGCGTTTCCTCCCGGTCAATCGCATCCTCTGGTGAACGATCGGTGATGATCGTCTTGCCGCTCAGCGCGGCATAGCCCGAAAGCAGCGCGGCATAAGCGTCAATGATCTTGGCTTGGGCGGTATCAGGCATGAATTACGTCCTGCAAGTCAAACTCCCAGTGCGTTCCGCTTTCATCATTGCGCGCCGATATCGGCTTGAATGTCTGGCCAGGCAGCAATGACAATTGGATCCGGACGCCGCTCGAAGGCTTTGCCGGCAGATAGGCCTTGGGAATGGAAACGGTGATTTCCTGCGCGATGGCAGCAGAGCCTTCGAAGGATTTCAGCATATCGCGATAATCAACATGAGCCCTCACCGGGAGATAGGTGGAAGCGCCAGCGGCGCGATACTGGATGATGTCGCCAAGCCCGTCTGCGCAGGTGCGGTCCAGCGCAGCCGTGAGGCTTTCGAGGGTAGGTATAGCCATGGGGCTGTCAAACCGGCCAGGACATTACGCCCCGGCCCGCGTGACGATCCTATGCGGCAGGCGGCGCATCGGCCGCTGCTGGGGCGGCTTCGCCCTGATCTGCATTATCTGCGGATTCGTCGTTGACGATTGGTTCCGCTTCATCTTGTTCCACCGGCTCGGCGGACTTTTTGCCCTTGGCTGAAGCGGCGGACTTTTTGCTCTTGGCTACCAGTGTTGCCAATCCGGCGTCGATATAATCCTGGGCCATCTTTTCGGGCAGAAACGCGGTGTCGCCAGGCGCAAGCACGACCATTTCCCCGGTGTAGGCCGTGAATGGCGCGAGCGCTTCGATTTCAAGTTTCATGGGGTGTTTCCTCGGTTGTCAGCCGGGGCGACCGAAGCCGCCCCGACCAGATCATCAGGTGTTGCGTCCGCGAAGGATGACTTCAGGGCGCGTGACCATGTGCAGCGGATACGAATAGATTTCAGGCTGAACCCACTGGCGCCGCTTTTCGTCCCGGATCAGTTCCGAATAGATCGGCCGGCCGATGGTGTTGACGGTTTCCATGCTTTCGCCAGGACCATTGAACCGGCGATAAAGGCCGGGAACACCCTGCACGATGAAGAGCACTTTGCCGGTGCCCACCGCAACGGTCGAATTGTCGTCCGTGCCCCTATAGTTGATCCAATCGACATCGGCGAACCGGAAGGTCGAGAATGCCGTCCCTGTGCGCAGAGACTCGGCCGCCTGCCAGTTTTCGTATGTCCGGGTGACATCATCATGGTTCACGAACTGGTCAAAGAACGTGTCCCCGGCCAGCGCGATGATGCGAACGCCGGGATTCCACGCCCCGCCGAGCGCACGAATAATCGGGCGAACAACGCTGTTGGAAATAAGCGAACGCAGAACACCCTTGGCCGGCGCAGCAGCGGCAAGATCGAAGGCAATTTCAATAGGCTGCACAATGCCGAATTCGGTGAAATAATTGTACAGAACCGAAGCATCGGTATCGAGCAAGATGCCCTGGATCGCGCCGAGCCGGTGGAGTTCCATCGTCAGTTCGAGTTCCTGGCGATACTTCACTTGCTTCTGCGCGACCAGTTGGGCGGCAGTAACCAAATCGCTCTGCTGACCAAATGCGCGCACACCTTGAATTTCGCGTGCGAATATCTGACCGCCCTTGGCAACGCGCGGAATGCTGAAGCTGCGCAGCTTCGCCTTCTCGGTCGAGCCCATTGGCGGCTCAGTGCCGCGCTGGCTGGTGGGGATCGGGGTCAGGATCATGTCCTTACGCTCAACCGAAATTACATCGGTATGTACTCCTTCGCCTGCTCCAAACAGGCCAAGAGATCCGAGGAAGCTCGGAACAAAGGGAACTTTTTCGACCGCAGCGGTCATTTCGACGAGGCTGAAAGCGTCGTCGTTGAATACGTCCATATGCATGGTGAATTACCTTTCTTAAAAGAGCGCCTATCAGGCTACCTTGATGCCAATGGCGAGCAGATCGTCTTTGCCGGCAGTAATACCAGCCGCGTCGTTCGCGCCCCATCCGAGATCGTTTGAGTTGACGATTGCCGGCCCGCGCCGCAAAACGCGAGCATCCGTAACGTCGCCTGCGGTTGCATTAACCGCGCCAACCAGAATGCCGGCCGCTGTCTGAGAACCATTTGCGGCGACGTTGGAATATACGGTATATTTACCGCTTGCAGTGATTATGCCTACAACGTCGCCTACAGCGAGATTCTGGCCGGAGAGTACGGTGATTTCGTCAACGTGGTAGCCAACGCCCATCGCCAACTGGCCGATGAACTCACCTTCATGCTTGCCTTCAGTAAGAGTAACCATGTGAATTTCCTTTCTTGCCTAGTTTCAGGCGTTGCTTGCGATGCAGAGGTTGGCGTGAGCCGAGCCCCAAACGTCAGATGCTTTTGTTCCGGCCGCAGGCGCGCTGCTGCCGGAGGCGTCGAGATTGCTGTTGGTAGTTGCTCCCAACGCGGCCTGCATTTCCTTCCGCCCGGCTTCTTCGGCAGCTTCCTGCGACAGCGCCGGATCAGCGGCTACCGGCGCGGGTTTTGCTTCGGCGACCGAGAGCGTGTCGATAATTTCATCCGCGCTCAGCTTGTCGTTGCCGAGCAGCTTCATCGCCAGCGGCTCGCGCCCCGCATAATGATTGGATGCCATTACGGCGGCGAAGCGTTCGTGAGTGGCCTTGGCCCCGGCAGACGTTGCTGCGGCGAGGGCCGATGCGTTGGATTCTTCAGTCATCTTGTGGTCCTTCTTTTTCTTGGACGACTTGGCTTCTTCCTCGCCGTTCTCGTCCTGATTGTTAGGCGGTGTTTCGGTTTCCGCTTCTCCGGCGCGCGCAGCGCGGCGAAGCCCGGCGTAGGCTTGTTCAGTCATAATTTGGTCCTTGGTTGGTGGTGTGTTCAGGCGTTCGCGAGCGAACGGGCCCGGTTAAATATCGATTCGAAAGAACCGATCCCGTCGATCAGGCGGCGGGCTATTGCCTCGTCGCCGTGATACCAGTCGCCTTCCTGAGCCAGTACGTCCGTGACAGAAATTTGCCGGTTATCCGCCACCAGTTGAGCAAATTGCTGGCGCGTGGCTTCGACCCAATCGAACAGTTTGGTGACCGTTGCCTTGTCTGCCCGCTCATAGGGGCCGCCGCGCGCCTTGCGGTCGCCGGCGCGCACCATCGTTACTTCAACTCCATCCTTATCGAGCGCGCGGGTCAGATCTACCATCATCGTCCACACCCCGATTGAACCGACAACGCCGGTTTCTGGCATGTAGATTTCATCGGCACCGGAAATGATCGCGTATGCCGCAGAGCAAGCCTGCTCATTCGCTGCGCCGATGATCGGCTTGGAGCCGCCGCTGCGCTGCGAATAGGAAGCGATCTTGCGAGAAAGGTCAAAGCAGCCGGCAACTTCCCCGCCAGAGCTGTCAATGTCGAGCAGCACGGCGCGAACTTGCGAATCGTCCATTGCCACTTCGAGTTTTGCTTCGATTTGGTTGTATCCGAGCATTCCCGAATAGGGATCGAGCCCGCCAACCCTTTGTGCGAGCGAGCCCTGCACCGGGATTATCGCTACACCGTCGATTACTTCGTAATACCGGGCCGTCGCGCGTTCGCCGCCCTGTGCATCGCTGGCTTCCTGCCGCAACTCGACAACGCCCAGGCTGGTTCCGTCGATCCGGTTCAGCTTGGCCACCCCAAAGTGATCGAGCAACGCGGCAACCACGATCTCGCACTTCTCTGGCCGGAGCATCAGGGGCGTGTTGAACATGCGCTGCCCGATCAGTGGATATTGGATCATGCCATTTTCTCCTGACGTGATTTGCTGGGCTTGATTGGCGCAGTTTCTTCTTCGCTTCCGTCTGCTTCGCTGGATGCATCCGGCTTGACGTTGTGATTGAGCGTCGGCAGGCCGCGGCGTTCGCGCTCGCCCGCCATCCACTGCTCTTCAGCCATGACATCGTTCGGATCCCGGCCGGTTTCCAGAATGCATTCGACCGTAGATTTGCGGCCGGCTGCGGTATCCAGATTGTTGGCTGAGGCTTCCTTGAGCGGATCCACCGAGCCTCGTCCCGGCCCTATCCATTCGGCCATGCAGATTGCAGTCTTGTTCCGGTAGAAATTGGCTGGGCCGCCTGGCACCTTGATTGTGCCCAGCGCGACTTCGACCTCAAGCCAAGCGGAATAAATCGGGGTCAGGAAATGCTGGCAAAAGAAATGCCGATCTTCCTTGAACGAGCGCCACATTTCGTTGAGCAGCGCGCGGGCAGAGGAATAATTGATCCCCGCCCAATCCTGAGACAATTGCGGGTAACTGATACCGATCGAGCCAGCTACCTTTTGCAGGATGAACCGCGCGAACTCGGGGTAATTCGAATTTGGACTGCTGCGCTCCGGTGTGATTACGTCCTCGTCGGGCAGCAAGTGTGTAACCTGTGCGCCGGCGACCATTACCGGATTTGTATTGCGATGCTGGATATACGCTTCAATCCATGGATCGAGCGAGGCTTCGCTTCCTGATGGAGCCTGCGAAAGCGCCGATTCCAGATCTTCGGTAGAGCCGGGCGACTTGATGAACAGCGAGAACAGTGCGGATTTCAGCGCGGCGTTGACTTCAGCGCGGTCCACCCGATCGAGCATCTTGGCCGGAACCATGACTTCCGAGAGCCTGCTTATGCCCCGGTTTTGCTCTGCCCGGCGAGGCGAGAACAGATGAATGAATTTGGGCCGCCCGGTGCGTCCCCTGGTTGGTATGTAATCCCACCGCTGCTTGTCGTAATTGGCCGCAGGGTCGCTGGGATGGCCCGAGCGGACATAATATCCAACCGGAGCGCCGTTCGCGTCCATCTTGATCCCGCCGCGAAGCATTGGGCCTTCTTCGGCCCCCAGCTCGGGCGGCGTGGAAATGCGCTCAGGCTCCACCAGAAGAATATTGGTGGTGTTGGCGAGGCCGCGGCGATTGTCCCGGACCTCAGCGACTACTTCACCGTCTCGCACATATCCGAGATATGCCAGCTTCGCGATTGCCCCGAATGAGAGGCGTTGGCGGGCATCGCTGCGATGCTCGATATCGTTGGACCATACGCTAAAGCGGGACTGGACATCAGCGGTCCATTGCATCCGCCAATCGTAATCGCGGTTCAGCAGTTCGATCATGGGCTGCGCAGACAGCCGGATATTGACGCCGAGCACCGCTTCTACACGGCGATCTATTGCGCCGTTGATCCAGCCATTGTTTTCATCAAGGTTGCGGGCGCGGCCGGTGATGGTTTCCCATTCACGGCTGTAATTCGTACCGGCAAAATTAATACGCGGTGCCCAGCCGGAGAATTCCGATACATCGTGCCGGGCGGAGTCTCGGCCTTGAAGCCCGAACAACGCCGCCTGGCGCGGGATCGTGCCATCGGCGCGAACCCGGATGCGGGGTTTTGCGATTTGCGTCATATCAGTTCTGCCACCTTAAGCCGATTGCGCGGCGGCGCGTGCGCCCAGTTTCGGTTGCTGTCTCTTTTTCGATCTCGGAGCGGAGCCAGTTAATATATCCCTGCAGTTCGGCCATGTTGGAAGCGCTGTAGGTGACACGGCGGCCGTCGCGCATCACATCGGCAACGCGCGCTCCGGTCGCCAGTGCGTGAAGTGCTGCTTCCGCTTCCGCCAGCCGCTCGGTCAGCGTGTCGGATTTCAATACGGGGGCGGCGCTGTCCGCGATCTTGAGAATCGCGGTTGTCTCGAACGTCCGGCCGCCCGTGGTTGTCACTGTCAATGTGAACGTGGCGATCTCCGTTGCCGTGCCGCCCGATACCCAAACGGTTGCGATGGCAGCAGTGAATGAAGTGCTGTCGATCGATACGCCGCTGGCCGTGAGGGCGGTGAATGTCGCGATAGCATCGCCTGCATCCAAAGGCGGCTGCCAGCTATAATCGGCGACCTCCTGTGGGTCTTTTGCGGGCCATGTAATCATCGTGCGGTCCTTACGCTTATGGCGG
>Ga0210044_10010904_pt1 | contig 10708 bp, 9 predicted proteins | sample CryGey13umfilter_2_FD_183959 | JGI IMG/M metagenome (GOLD analysis project Ga0210044, IMG submission 183959) | Groundwater microbial communities from aquifer in Utah, USA - Crystal Geyser 4/9/14 3 um filter (SPAdes) (version 2) | ecosystem: Environmental > Aquatic > Deep subsurface > Groundwater...
AAACCCGACGATTATCCGCAATTGCATGATTTGGTAGAAAACGTGTGCATAGGGGCGGGGCTTCCTAAACCAAAGATTTACGTGATCGATGACACTGCTATGAATGCCTTTGCCACCGGAAGGGATCCGGACCACGCAGTTATTTGTTTCACCACTGGTATAGCCGCTGGTTTAGAAAAAAGAGAACTGGAGGGTGTTGTGGCCCACGAACTTTCACACATCGGAAATTACGATATTCGTTTGATGTCGATTGTTAGTGTACTAGTCGGGACAATTACTTTGCTTGCGGATTGGTTTACGCGAGGGCGGTTTTATGGTGGCGGCAGGCGCGGTAGATCCGAAGTAAGCGGAATCATTTTGTTAATAGGTTTGGTGTTTATTCTTTTGAGCCCGATTATTGCTACGCTTATTAAGCTTTCTATCAGCAGAAGCCGTGAGTATTTGGCCGATTCCACCGCGGCGTTGATTACGCGTTATCCCCAGGGTTTGGCTAGTGCGCTAACTAAGCTTTCGCAAGATCGTGAGGTACTGGAAGCGGCAAATGGTGCAACCGCACACCTGTACATTACAAGCCCCATAAAAAATGGCATCGGGGGTGTTTTAACCAATCTGTTTAATACCCATCCGCCTATTCAAGAGCGCATCCGCCGTCTAGAGACGATGTGAGGGCGTTTTGCTACAATACGAATGTATGTTTTCACAAGATGAGGTAAAACACATTGCAAAACTGGTAAAACTTGACGTCACCGATCAAGAAGAAATCCTTTCCGAGATGTTTAGTCAGACTTTGGATTACATTAAAGTTTTGGATGAACTCCAGACCCAGGATTTACCCGAGACCTATCAAGTCACCGGCACAAAAAATGTATTTCAGACACAAGAGCATCCGTGCAACACTTTAGATCAAAAGAGGCTCTAAAAAACGCATCCGAAACGTCTCAAGGTCTGTTTGTAACAAAAGGAGTCTTAAACAAATGACCTCGGATTTAAATAAACTCACCTTAGCACAGGCTTTGATGGGGTTAAAAGATAAGAAGTTTACTTCGGTGGACTTAGTAAGCGCGTGTTACACCCAAATCGATAAAGTTGATTCCAAAGTGAAGGCATTCTTGGCTTTGCCAAAAGAAAAGGCTTTAGAAGCGGCAAAAAGGGCCGACCGGCTAATCGCGGATTTAGGGTTAAACGCTTTCGATAAACACCCTTTGCTGGGCGTTCCTTACGCCTGCAAGGACAACTTTAATACCAAAGACATAGAAACTACTGCCAGCTCAAATATATTAAAAGCCTACATACCGCCCTACGAATCTACAGTTACCCAAAAACTTAATGACGCGGGGGCCGTGTTGATCGGAAAGACCAATATGGATGCTTTTGCTCACGGGTCGTCTACAGAGACTTCAGATTTTTTTCCAACACTTAACCCATGGGATACAAAAAGAGTAGCAGGAGGTAGCTCAGGAGGTTCTGCAGCGGCAGTGGCACTTGATATGTGCACATTTGCCGTTGGTAGTGAAACCTCAGGAAGTATCAGAGGGCCTGCGGCTTGGTGCGGAGTTAGCGGCGTTAAGCCCACTTATGGAAGAGTTAGTCGTTTTGGGGTAATTGCTATGGCCTCATCAACCGATTCCCCCGGACCGATTGGTAAGACTATAGATGACTGTGCGTATGTTTTGTCTATCTTGGCAGGAAAAGACTTAAACGATGCCACAACAAGCGACGTTACTCCCGAGATTTACCATGAAAAAATACAAACATATCAAATAAAAGGCAAAAAAATCGGAGTTCCTAAATCCTACTTTAATATCGATTTAGAAACGGGTGTAAAAAGCGCCGTGATGGGCGCGTTAAAAGAATTCGAAAAACAGGGAGCTCGGTTGGTAGACATCGAATTACTTGATCCAAAGTACTCAATTGCGGTTTACACGATTTTACAAAGATCCGAAGTGTCCTCGAATCTAGCCAGATTTGACGGTATACGGTTTGGTCATCCACGAACTGCGTTTGGATTTGAAGCCAAAAAAAGAATGATGTTGGGGGCTTACGCTTTAAGTGCCGGTTACTACGATCAATACTATTCTAAAGCGCAAAAAGTGCGTACTTTAATTGTCGCTGATTTTAAGAGAGCTTTTGATAATGTAGATTTTATAGCGGGTCCTACCATGCCCACAGTAGCACTAAAATTAGGCGAGGGCGCAAAAAATCCGATGTTTGGGGAAATGGCCGATGTGTTGATTAATCCAAGTAGTATTGCAGGCCTTACGGCTGTGTCTATCCCTTGCGGGTTTTCGCAAAACTTGCCTGTCGGGTTGCAGCTACTTGGAAACATGTTTGCAGAAAGCGAGGTGTTGGGCGCATCATATATTTATCAGCAAGTAACAAGTTTTCATAAGGATAAACCAAAACTGTATGCCTAAAGAAATGTTTCCGGTAATCGTTTTCGCTTTAACTTTGGTAGTTGCGATACTATTGGGGAATTGGTTTTTGTCGTATGTAATGCAGAGGCCTATCTCTGAGGTACCCAATATACTAAAGGTGGTAGTACATGGTGTTTCGCTGGTTATAGTTATCTCGGTCGCAAAAAAGTATCTTGTTAAGTAAGGATTAAACCGTGGGTTTTTTTGATCTATTGTTTGGTGGGTCGTCTGTTAGCAGCAATGTCGTCTCGCTACCTACCTCAAGAAAAATTAAAGAAGATTGGGAAAAAGTGCAGGAGTTGCTGAAATTGGGTGGCCCTTCCCAATTGAGACAGGCACTAATTACTGCGGACAAACTCTTGGACAACGCTTTAAAAGAGGTTGTTGCAGGTGAGTCTATGGGGGGGCGTTTAAAAAACGCCAGAGACGTTTTTGATCGTTATCAATATCAAACTATTTGGGAGGCACATAAACTGCGAAACAATTTGGTGCACGAAGTAGGTTTTGAGCCTCCGCATTTTGTGATTAAAGAGGCGGTAGCCACTATAAAAGACAGTATTGTTAAATTAGGCGTAAGTTTATGAGCGAATACAGATTGGTTTTAGGATTGGAAGTTCACCTTCATCTAAGAACGGCTCGTAAAATGTTTTGTGGGTGTGACGCCAATTATTACAACGATGCACCGAATACTCACACGTGTCCGGTTTGTCTTGCCTTACCCGGAGCCTTGCCTGTGCCTAATTTTGAAGCCATCGAAAAGGCGCAGTTGCTTGGTTTAGCTCTTCACAGCGAATTAAATAAAGAATCAAGGTTTGACAGGAAGCACTATTTTTATCCCGATTTACCAAAAGGTTACCAAATAAGCCAGTACAAACAACCATTTTGTGTCGGTGGGTACCTGGCGCTTGCCGGCGGAAAAATTGCCGAAATGGAGCGAGTCCATTTGGAAGAAGACACGGCTAAATCATTTCATCAGGGGGGCAGGACGTACATCGACTTTAATAAGTCAGGGACACCTCTTGTGGAAATTGTTACTAAACCCGTTTTTACAGATACTGCTGACGCGGTGGACTTTTGTAAGCAAGTTCAGGAAATAGTTCGCACTTTGGATATCAGCGATGTTGATATGGAAAAGGGCCAGATGCGGTTAGAGGCAAATATTTCACTAAGAACTGTAGAAGAGGAAAAACAAGATATGCTACCAAACTATAAGGTCGAGATAAAAAACATTAACTCCTTTAAATTCATGGAAAAGGCGGTTAAATCCGAGATTGTTCGCCAGGAAGAGATACTAAAATCAGGGGGTAAGGTGCTTCAGGAAAACAGAGGATACGATGAATTTACAGGCAAAACTGTTTCTCAAAGAGAAAAGGAGAGTGCGCACGATTATAGATATTTTCCGGAACCTGATATCCCCCCAATGAGTTTTGATCAAATCTACATAGACGCGTTGAAAAAGCGGTTACCGGAACTGCCGTATGAGAAAAAAGCAAGGTATCGCGAGCTTGGTGTAACGCCGGAAAATGCCGCGCAACTTTCTTTACCTCAAAACAAAACTATTACAGTGCTGTTTGAGACACTAATTGCCGGCGGACAAAGTCCTCAAAAAACTGCCACACTTTTGATTAATAAGCCGGAAGTAAGAGAGCTTGCGGTTGAAGAAATAATAAAAAGATTGCAACATGCCCAAGAAGCTAAGACCAGTGAAGACGATCTTGCCGCGGTGACCGCAAATGCCTTAAAAAATAATCCGAAATCTGTTGAAGATTACAAAAAAGGCAAAACAAATGCCGTAGAGTTTTTACTGGGGCAAATAATGCGAGAAACTAAAGGGCGTGCCGACAGCCAAAAAACAAGAGAATTGATAATTAAACTTATTACTGGATAATAGGGGATATGGAATTTAAGTTTGATTTGGTAAACCCCCCGTACAAGCATATTGAAGACGAAACTTCCGCAAACCAGGCACTCGAAGAACTGGAAAAGGAAAAAGTTGTAGGTGTAGACATCGAGTCCACAGGCTTGGATCCTTATACAAGTATGCTAATTACCGTACAAATTGGCGGCCCCGGTATGACCTACATTTTTGACGCGCGCAGTTTAGATTTAAAGAACCTACAACGATTCAAAGAGTTTCTTGAAAACAAAAAGATTATAAAAATATTTCACAATGGGAAATTTGATTACAAGTTTATAAAAGTAATACTAGGGATCGAAGTTGAAAATATTTTTGATACTATGTTGTCCGAGGTTATTTTAAACGCAGGGCTTGGACGTGGCTACTACAGCTTAAAGGACGTAGTAAAAAAGTATACGGACTACGATCTGGAGAAGGAGGCCAGACGGTCCTTTGAGACTTTTACTAAAAGTTCCAAGTTAAATGAAGCTCAACTTAAATACGCCGCGCTGGATACATTGATCATGTTTCCGGTTTTTGAGAAGCAACTGGAGTTATTACGTAAAGAAAATTTGCTAAATATCGCCAAACTGGAATTTTCTGTAACCAGGGTGGTGGGCAATATGGAAATTACCGGAATTTACATCAACAAAGAAAAGTGGGCTCAGATAATTAAAAACCTAGGTGAGAAACGCGTTGTATTTGCAAAACAATTTCAAGAGGCAATAAAACCTTATTATTTTTCTTCGTCGACGGATTTGTTTGGTAATCCCGCCGATTTAATCAACGTGAACAGCCAGGTACAGTTGATGGATTTGTTTAACCGCAGACTTAAGTTAAATATCCCTTCAACGGGGGACTACGTTTTGTCAGGAGTGAACCACCCCATTGCCAAGATACTACGCGATTACAGAACTTACGAAAAATTGGTATCTGCTTTTGGTGAAGGTTTACTTGAGAAAATAAACAAAAAAACCGGGCGACTACATCCGGAGTTTAATCAGCTTGGCACTGCAACCGGAAGGTTTTCTTGTAATAGTCCTAATCTGCAGCAAATTCCTCGAAATTCCGAAGAAGCCCCTTTTAGAACCTGTTTTAACCCCAAGCCGGGGTACAAGCTGGTAGTTGCCGACTACTCTTCTTTTGAGATGAGGATTTTGGCGGATCTTTCCGGGGATGCCAAAATGGTTAAAGCCTTAAACGACGGGTTGGACATCCACTCTTACACAGCGGCGCTGATGTTTAATAAACCGTTCACGCCCGATTTTAAAAAGCTCTTTCCGGAACTGCGACAAATTGCAAAACCAATCGGTTTTGGGTTGATGTACGGCATGGGATCTGTGGGTTTGGCAAAAAGATTGGAGATGGAAACAGGTCAGTCGGTTACCAAAGAACAGGGAGAAGACTACATTAAAAGATACTTTGCTTCGTATCCCAGCGTGAAAAGCTTTTTAGATAAAATGGCCAAGGATGCCGCGCGCAATGGGTGGAGCTCTACCCCTGCCGGAAGAAAAAGATGGTACACCAAGCCCGATGGCGACGATCCGGAATATAATAAGAAAATCTCGCAAATTCAAAGGGAGGCAAAGAATCATCCGATTCAGGGAACTAACGCTGATGCGGTTAAATACGCCTTGGTTTATATAAACGAGCGATTTAAAAAAGAGGGTGTTGATGGTGCCATTACCCTAACTGTTCACGACGAGATAGTGACTGAGGTGCGCGAAGATCAAGCTCAAGATTGGGCCAAAATTCAAAGTGAAGAAATGGTGCACGCCGGAAAACTATTTATTAAAAAAGTGGATGTTGTGTCGGAACCGTTTGTAGGGGATGTTTGGGAGCATTAACGTTTTGTACTAAACTTAAGTAATGAATAAATCCCTAAAAACACTATTTTTGTTCAACGGCATCTTTGTGTTTGCAGGTTCCCTACTGGGGCCGCTCTATGCACTTTACGTTGCAAATATTGGCAAAAGCGTGTTGGTAGTAAGCACGTCCTGGTCCGTGTACCTAGCGTCAGCAACCTTGTGCACACTAATTTTGTCCAAGTATGGCGATCGTGTCAAAGAAAAAGAACGTCTGCTTATGGCTGGATACTTAATTAGGGGGTTGGTTTGGATTGCCTATATCTTTGTAGGAAATTTTACGACTTTACTAGTGTTGCAGTTTGTTTTAGGTATTGGTGAGGCTTTAGGAACCCCGGCGTATGACACAATTTTCGCGGAACATCTTGATAGAACTAAGCACATAAGAGATTATTCTACGTGGAAAGTGATCTCAAACCTTCTAGGAGCTGCAGCAACTTTTCTTGGTGGCTTAGTAGTTACATATTCGGGTTTTATTCCGTTGTTTATGTTTATGGCAATTTTGGCGTTTACGAGTTTTTTGGGAGTAGGTATGAGTCCGCGAAAACTTTACGAATAAGTTACTGTAACGTGGAAGGCCCTTTTATTAGGAAACTAAGATATATCTGATTAAACTTATTAACGCTATAGAAAACCAAATAATATTAAGAACTGCCGGCTGGTAGTCCGCGTCGTATAAACTATCAATAAACACACCTAAACTACCCGTAAGGTTTAAGAATAGGTAAAGCGGGGATGAAACGGTCAGGAATTTAAAAATAGAAAGAAAGTAAGCAAGAAGAATTGCAAAGACCCCATACCAAGCAAATAGAGAAAGAAACCTTTTCATATGATAATGATACATTAAGCTGTAGGATTGTTCACGTATCAACGGTTAATTCAAAAACTCAGTCTCCAACAAATTCCACAATTCCTGATAGCCACCGTCGTAGCCTACAGCCCAAATTCCTATGCCGGCTAATTTATGCTTTTTCACAAGCTCGTATTTAATTTTTAAAGATTGCTCATTTTCAAAATAAACTTGGCGTTTTGATTGACTTTCGGGGCTTACGTAGCTAAAATACGGCACTTTGCCAAGTTCATCCCACTTTATTTCCGGTTTGAGCTCTTGGATCGTATCCATGACATCCGAGTAGGCTTGCGACTGGGAAAATCCGCGGTCATCGCTGCCTTCAATACGTTTAGACAATTCTTTGGCGTCTTCTACAACCCAGTTGTAACCGTAATAGGGAACACCGAGCAAAATTTTGGAAGGCGGCACGACACGCAAATAATCTTGTAGCATGGTGGTTATATCGTAATCGGCGTGCACCCCGATCCCGTCAATAGGAGCAACGGGTCCTGCATTATCCGACGAAGGCTGGTGAAAATCGTAACCCATGATAAAAAGCGCATCAGCAACTTTGCTTAGTGGATCAATCTTTGTTACACGCGGTTTAACAAAAGAATCCGCAAACGTAGCAACTGTAACAAACGAATTCCCATATTTTTTGTCTAGTTCGTTATTTAAATAAGCTGTGAGCTGGGTGTAGTTGTCGGCCATCTCGTCTTTTGTAAATTCCACGTACTCGAAATTTAAATTAACGTCTTTTATACCATGCACGTCCATCTCTTTTTCTAAACTTTCGAGTAAAACCGGCCAGCATTCTTTGCAGGTTAGAAATTTATCGGAAATCTCGTCGTCATGTGAAATAACCGTTAGAGAAACGCGCATCCCAAGGGTTTTGGCAACCGCTAAAAACTCCTTCAATTTAGCGTTTGTATGCCACGCCAAATACCCCGGTTCTGCGTTTCCATCCTCCGTTTTTGTGACAAAAGTCCCGTCAGCATTTAAATACAGGCCAAAGTAGGCAATGTCAGTCAGTTTGTCCAGCTGAATGTATTTGAGATTATCCAAAACCCAATACGGCAGGTAGCCGTAAATAATGTTCTTAGGTTTGACACTCGGTTTTTTGAAAAAAGAGAAAATGTTTTGGGATTTGCCAAATGGGCTTAATATTTCATCCGGGGTCTGTGTTTTGGGCAGTACTTTGCCAACTATAAACAGTCCTACGATCAGTGTCCCCAGGGTTAGTAGTGTAATTTTTCGCCAGTTCATCAAAGCCTATTCTATCAATATGTAAGCTTTAAACAATGCTAAAATTGACCCATGCACCCAAAAATAAAGATTATTAGCAAAATGTTTGGGATTGCACTGGCCGTTGGGTTTGCGCTCTACCTGCTTATTACAGGTGTGTTGATCAACAAAGGTGGCAATTCGGATAGAAGTTATATTTCGATTCCACCGCTAACACTTGTTTGTGGTTACACGGACAGTTTAACTTACTCAACGTATCAAAATGCTGACCCTTTGTGGGAAGAAAATAATAAGTTTGGACTATATATCTACGCGGAAGACAAAGATTTTTTCGAACTCGCGCAAAAACTGGTGAATTCGAACGGCGGTTCATGGGGTTATGTTTTAATTCCCTACAACATTAAGGACCGCGACTATGAGAGGTGGGAGCGGGTATTTAATCAACTTCAAGCCAAGAAACTTATACCTATTGTACAGCTGTGGGATGTAGATCTGGATAATTACAAAGAACAGACCCGCGAAGGCGCACGGTTCTTAAGCCGTTTTGTTTGGCCCATTAAGTACCGCTACGTGGTAGTTTATAACGAGCCGAATGATTCTAAGTTTTGGTATGGCAAAGTTGACCCGGAAAAATATGCCGAAGTTTTAAAATTTACCATAGAAACTTTTAAGGGCGAAAATAGTGCTTATTATTTAATGAACGCCGGATTTAATACCACTGCCCCAAGTAATGGCGTACACATGGACGCTTTTGAGTATATGAAACAAATGAATGTCTTCCAACCGGGGATCTTTGGGATGTTGGATGGCTGGTCATCTCATTCATATCCTCAACCTAATTTCTCAGGTAACCCCAAAAATGTTGGACGATGGAGTATCAAGGCATACGATACCGAATTGCTATTTTTGAAAGAGGTGCTGGGAGTAAAAAAGGATCTTCCGGTTTTTATTACCGAAACCGGCTGGGCACACGCGGAGGGTGAGAGTTACGACGCGTCGTTTGTGTCGGTGGACACGGTATCCGAATATTATCGTAGGGCCTTTAAAGATGTTTGGCAAAATGATGATCGGGTCAGGGCAGTTACGCCATTTACAATTTGGTACGAAGAGCCGTTTGATCATTTTGCGTGGGTAAACCGCGATAAGGTGCCTTACAAGCAGTATGAAGTTATCAAAGACATGAAAAAAATTAAAGGCAAGCCGCCTATTTTGAGTCAGAAAAACTTAGTTATCAACATTTGCAAATGATTAAAAAAATATTTACAAACACTTTCTATCAAATGCTGGGGAAACTCTTTACCATGCTGGTTACAATTGCCACCACAGTGATCATTGCCAAAACCTACGGTCGTGAAAGCTATGGATATTTTAATTTGATGCAAGCTTGGCCCGCCCTGGTTTTTATTATTGTCGATTTTGGATTTAACGCCATTGCCACAAGGGAAATTTCTAGGGATCAAAGTAAAGCCGGAGCGTACCTATCAACCATTTTAGTTTTGAGGTTTTGGATGTCATTGGTCGCGATTATTACCATGACAGGACTTTTGCAGCTTATGCCCTATTCTCAAGAACTAAGAAACGGTGTGAGGCTTAATTTATTTCTAATTTTAACCCAAGCTTTGTATGCCACAACAAACGTTATTTTTCAGCCAAAATTAAGATATGACCTCGCAACTATAGGAAACGCGCTAGGGTATGTTTACATTTTTATTGCCGTGGTCGTTATGTCTAGTCTGAGGTTTCCTGTGGCAGTTTTATCGGCAAACTATATTATCGGAGGTGTTATTACGGTTATTTTTAACCTTTGGGCAATAAATAAACTTGGAGTTCCTGTTAAGTTTGTTTTAGACAAAGTTATTGCTAAGGATCTGTTTGTTAAATCTTTGCCCCTTGGTCTGATGTTTATTTTTAGTCAAATAAATTTCAAGATCGACTCGATCTTCATTTCAGCGTTTAAATTGCCCCAAAACATACCTCTAACAAACGCCGCAAGTGTGGCGGTCTATGGACTTGCATATAAAATCTTTGAAGTTTCACTTGCAGTACCTACTTATTTTATGAACTCAATTTACCCCGTGTTTGTAATTCGCGAGGCCCAAGAAAAAGCTGCTTTTGCACAAACTTTTAAGAAAACTTTGTTAATGCTGGGTAGTTTGGGAGTAGTGTTGGGGATTTTGGGCGTACTCTTTAGCCCGTTGGCCATAAGACTGCTTGGGGGGCCTGAATTTTCCCTATCTGTAGTTGTTTTACAGGTGCTTTTGGGTGGAATATTTTTGTATTTTTTAACACAACCCATCGCGTGGTTACTGGTCACGTTAGATAGACAGAGATACCTTCCTTACGTTTATTTTATTAGTGCGGCGTTTAACATAACCGCCAATCTAATTTTTATTCCCAAATATTCTTTTTATGCGTCAATGTTGATTACACACGCCTCGGAATTTCTTATTTTACT
>Ga0210044_10010913_pt1 | contig 10701 bp, 10 predicted proteins | sample CryGey13umfilter_2_FD_183959 | JGI IMG/M metagenome (GOLD analysis project Ga0210044, IMG submission 183959) | Groundwater microbial communities from aquifer in Utah, USA - Crystal Geyser 4/9/14 3 um filter (SPAdes) (version 2) | ecosystem: Environmental > Aquatic > Deep subsurface >...
CGTAGCTGCGTAATATTACTATTTTTATCTATGTCTTAAATTACGATATTACGCAGCTACGCAGCTTGAAATTTCTGTTTGATGTTTTTTTCTACAAATATTTCGCAGCTACGCAGCTAAAATACAATTTATTATCAATTAAATGATAATTTATTTAAACATGGCTTTTTTTTAATTTAGGGTGGGGAATGACAGATTTATTTTACAAATGACAAAGGACAAAAAAGGCTAATTTGTGCCTTTAGTTATGAAGAGTTAGAACAAAATTTATTTTTAGATAATTCAGAAGCAGTCATTTGTTTGGGGGAAGGTTTGAAAATTCCTTTGGTAGCAATTTTTGATAATCATTCTTTCAAAACTACTTTTTTGAGAAAAAGCAAAATTGAATAAAAGATAATTTTAGCTATAAAAACTCCATTCCTCAATTCCCATTCCTCAATTCCCAATTCCTATTTCCTAAGATAACTCGCTAATTTTTGTTTGAATGCTTCTTTGTTGAATGGTTTGGCGATATAGTCATTCATTCCTGCTGCGATACATTTTTCGGCTTCTCCCTTTAGTGCAGAGGCTGTCATGGCGATGATAGTTAAGTCTTTTGAGATGGTTTCTCTGATTATTTTTGTGGCTTGGTAGCCGTCCATTTCAGGCATGTGAACGTCCATTAATACTAAATTAAACTTTTCTTTTTGTAGTTTTTCGACGGCTTCTTTTCCATTAAAAGCTACATGAATATCATAATTCCAATTTTTGAGCATCGTTACTACTAAAAGTTGATTGATTTCATTGTCTTCTGCCAACAAAATTTTGTTTGTAACTTCTTTTGGAGCTGCAATACTTGTGCTATCTATGCCCTCTTTTTGAGCAAGTTGTTCAGAGCTGATTGCGTCACGTAAGAAATCAGGAATTTGATTAGTTCTATCCCGTTGCACAACTGGCTCACTTACTTCTGAATATTTTTTATAACGAAGCTGGAATGCAAACGTAGAACCTTGTCCTACTTTACTTTTTGCATAAATTTCTCCTCCTTGAAGTTCTACTAATTGTTTACAAATGGCAAGTCCTAAACCTGTTCCCCCATATTTTCGTGTAGTGTCGCTACTGGCTTGCGTAAACATAGTAAAAACAGCATCTATTTTTTCTTCTGAAATTCCTATTCCTGTATCACTTACATAAAAATGAAGCGTTACAAAATTCTTATCTTCATCCACCAAATTAGCACCAATGACGATTTCTCCTTTGTGTGTAAATTTTACAGCATTTCCCAAAAGATTCAATAAAACTTGTCTTAAACGCACTTCATCACCCACAAAACGAGCAGGAATATCTGGACTTATTTTGCTTGTCAAAGTAACTTTTTTTGTATCTGCTTTTACTTTTATGCTACTTATCAGACCTTCAACAATCGGATAAAAATCAATGGGACTTTCCTCAAAAGAAATTTTTCCAGATTCAATCTTTGATAAATCCAAAATATCATTGATAATAACGAGTAAATGGTCAGCTGAAGATTTAATTGCATTTACATATTTTAATTGCACATTATTGAGTGAAGTATCTAATAAAAGCTCCGACATTCCATAAACTCCATTCATAGGTGTTCGGATTTCGTGGCTCATATTTGCCAAAAACTGTTCTTTTGCCTTTGCTGATTGTTCGGCTTGTTCTTTTGCCAAAATTAAAGCTAGATTTTGCTGTTCGATTTGCGCCAACATATCATCAAAACTCTCTGTTAGTGTTCCAATTTCGTCCCTTCTATCTCCTCTACTAATTCGGGTCGAATAGACTTTCTCTTGTGCAATTTGTTTGGTTTGTGCTGTCAAATCCAAAATTGGTTTCGAAACTAACCTTTGCAAACGAATAGCAATAAGGTAGGTCAGAAACGAAACAGTAATTAAAATAAGCCCTGTAATGAGCGCATAACGCTGCAAACGGTCATAAAAACGGTCAAGATTAGATAAAAGATAAACTGTGGGATATTTTGGAGGGCGATTATCTATCGAAAGTCCTGTTGTATTATCTTTATCAAAATTAGCTAAATCTACTTCTCTTCGATGATGAACCGACATTTGATTATTCAATAAATCAAATTCTAAATGAGGAGGTTCTTTATAAGCGGGATTTATTTTCATTCCCAAACGCTCATATTTTGCAAAGGGTCTGCCAAGTGTATCATAAACTTGTGCAGCCAAAATATTAGGGTCAGAAGCAAACAAATCTTTTAATTGACTTTCTGTGTTTTCAGGTTGAGCAAAATTAACAGCAATATAATTATCTCTAGAAATAATTTGCGCTCTATCACGCAAACCTGTTTCTAATTCAGTTCTATAATCAATCAAATCATAGATAACAAAAGCCGAAAAAGCCGTTATCAACGCAATAATAGTCGCTATCATAATCGAACCGACTACTTTTGTCTTTATAGAAACATGATTGAGAAACTTAAACATAAAAAAGAATAAAATGGATTTGGTAGCCGACACTTTCCAAGTGTCGTGAAATGTACTTTGATTTGTTGTACGACACTTAGAAAGTGTCGGCTACAGTAATAAACCTACAATAGTTTTGCCTTAAAATCAAAAATAGAATAAAATAAGCTTTCATGCTATTCTAAATTAGACGAAACCTCACTTTGTATCGATTGATGTTGAATGTAGCTTACTCTTTAGAGTGAGAAATCTGTACCGTAAACTTTAGTTTTCGACTACTGGATTCAATTCCTTAGAATAATAATAAAGTGTACTACAATTTTCTTTTCTCAATGTCTTTTTAGCAGTTTGCATCAATTCTTCTTTTGTAACTTTTGCCATTTCATCAGCAATCGTATTTACCATATTTACATCGCCCAAAAGCGCATAATAAGCAATATTCATAGCACGATTCAGTACTTCAACTTCTGAAAAAACGTGAGATGCTTCTGCTTGATTCTTTACTTTTGTAAGCTCTTCATCAGAAATTCCATTCTCCAAAAAGTCATCAATTACGCTTTGGATGGCTTCCTCACCTTGTTCTGGCGAATAAGCAGGATTTAGTTTTCCAGCAATAACCAACAAACCCTCATCTACCGAACCCATAATATACGCTCCAATAGAATTAAATATTTCTTTTTCTTTGATAAGTTCTTGATACAAACGAGCCGATTTATCTCTTCCCAAAACATCACTTACCAAATCAGTTGCATAATAATCACTTGCTTTTCTGTGTCCCATTCTGTACGCCTTATAAATGGCATTCAAAGGAACTTTTGCCTCTACTTTTTTGTATCTTGCTTCAGTTTGTGGTGGTTCGTTTTCCAAGTTTCGCATAGGACGATTTCCTTTCGGAATATCTCCAAACCACTTTTTAGCCATTTTTTCTACTTCGTCTTTTTCCACATTTCCTGCTACTACCAAAACGGCATTATCGGGTCTGTAATGTTTGAAGAAAAAAGCCTTTACTTCTTCTAAGGTTGCATCTTCAATATGTTTGATTTCTTTTCCAATAGTTGCCCAATTATAAGAGTGTTTTTGATAAACTAAAGGACGTAAATGCAGCCAAATATCGCCATAAGGCTGATTCAAATAACGCTGCTTAAATTCTTCAATAACTACTTTTCTTTGAACTTCTAAAGAATGGTCATTAATTGAAAGCGATAACATTCTATCAGCTTCTAACCACAGAGCTGTTTCTACATTTGGCGCAGGAACAACTGTATAATAATTGGTTACATCAGGCGAAGTATAGGCATTATTTGTACCTCCAACCTGCTGTACAACCGTATCAAAATTCGGAATATTTTCAGAGCCACTAAACATCAAATGCTCAAATAAATGAGCAAAACCTGTACGTTCTGGCGATTCATCTCTTGAACCCACATCATACATAATATTTACCGTAGCTATTGCAACCGTTTTGTCTTGGTGAACATAAACACGTAAACCGTTATCAAGTGTGAAGTGTGAAAAGTCTATCATAAGTTTAGAGATTGGAGTTTAGGGAATGGAGCTTGGGAAATGAAAGTTAGAGTTTAGGGATTGGAGATTGGGAATTGTTTTCAGTAATTTTCTATTCTCCAATTCCTATTCCCCAATTCCCCTTATTTATTCAGGTTCATGTTTTAGGAATTTCTTATAGTCGCTTTCTAATTCATCAGTCATGAAGTTTTTAAATTCTATGTTTTCATTAACTTCTTTCAAAATTTCTATTAGAGAATTAATCTTTCCTTCATTAGTAAACATTTTATTGACAATAATAATAGGAGTTCCTTTTACCAAACAAGCACCCGAACGAAAATTACCTTTTTCATACCGAACTTTATAACCTCCCAACTCAAAAATGTTTTCTAATTTGTTTAATGTTTCTTTTGTGTAACGCATAAGTTTTTTTGTCGCTCGTGAGACATGAGCAACGACAAGATTTCTATTATTTATTTTAGTTCAAAATACAAAAAAATATTGTTCAAAAACAAGAACATTATTTTATTAGATTTATCTCAAAATAATTTCTACCAATTTGTCATAATTATTCTCAATAAAAAGTTTCTTTGCATTCGACAAATCTACCTTTTCAGATTCATAATTTGGAATGGCTTTTTGTATAATTTCCGAGAATTTTTGAGGGTGTGCTGTTTCTAAAAACAAACCAATTTCATTTTCTTGCAAACTATTGTGCAAGGCTAATTTTCCGACTGCGCCATGTGGGTCTAAGAGATACTTATTTTTCTCAAAACAATCAGCAATTTCTTTTATAGTAGCATTATCATCAACCGTAAAAGCAGAAATGTCTTTTTTAGTTGCTTCTAAATCTTTGTTATAAAGGTATTCTATTCTTTCAAAATTACTTGGATTTCCTACGTCCATTGCATTCGAAAAGGTTTGAACAGACGATTTTTGCTGATATTTTCCTGTTTGGAGATAATTATAAAAGGTGTCGTTTGCGTTGTGTGCAGCTATAAAACGCACTATTGGTAAACCTGTTTTTTTTGCTATAAGTCCTGCCGAAATATTTCCCAAATTTCCAGAAGGAACAGAAACAACTAGCTTTTTATTTCCTAAATTATCTTGTTTTTTTAATTGTTTGTACGCCAAAAAATAATACAACATTTGAGGTAAAAGACGAGCTACATTGATAGAATTTGCACTACTTAATGTTACTTTTTCTCTCAATTCTATATCATTAAAGGCTTCTTTTACAAGTTTTTGGCAATCATCAAAAGTTCCTTCTACTTCAATGGCTTGAATATTTTTGCCTAAAGTTGTCATTTGAAATTCTTGATACGGACTTACTTTTCCTTTTGGAAATAAAATCTTGACATCAATTCCTTTTACATCAAAAAAACCGTTGGCAACTGCGCTTCCTGTATCGCCAGAAGTGGCAACTAAAATAGTTACATTCTGATTAGTAGTATCTTCGCTATCATTTTTGCTATAAAAATGCGATAAACACCTAGACATAAAACGTGCGCCAACATCTTTAAAAGCCTGTGTTGCGCCATGATACAATTCTAAAGAAAAAATATTATCTTCCACCTTCACGACAGGAATAGAAAAATTGAGCGTTTCTGCAATGATTTGTTTTAGCTGCTCATCATTTAAAGATTCTTTTACAAACGGCTTCAAAACTTCAAAAGCGATTTGATGGTCTTCTATATTTTCGATATTCTCAAAAAAAGAAGTGGGTAAAGAAGGAATATTCTCTGGAAAATAAAGACCACTATTTTTTGTAAGTCCATTGATGACAGCTTCTTTAAAAGAAACTTTTTCCTCATTGTTTGTTCCGTTTTTTCTTGTACTAAGGTAATTCACTAGATTTGCGTTTTAGAGGTGATATACTTTTTGACAAATTTACTATGAAAAATTGTTTTTATTTCAATTTTACAGCCGTTCCATACGCAGAAATTTCAGAAGCACCTTGCGAAATCATAGAACTTTCAAAACGAATATTTACGATGGCATCAGCTCCTAATTGTTGAGCATCTTGGATAACTCGTTGTAAGGCTTGTTCTCTTGATTGCGCTTGTAATTTTGTGTATTCTTCTATTTCTCCTCCAATAAAGTTTTTGAAGGCTGCTACAAAATCTCGCCCTGCATTTCTAGCTCGGACAGTACTTCCTCTCACAAGTCCTAAAACTTCTGTGATTTCTTCGCCGTGAATTGTTTCTGTGTTTGTAACTAACATAGTTTTGTAATTTATTTTGGCTCTTATCTGATATTGGACTGATAATAAGCAAATTTAGCACTTACCAAATTTTATTCTGCAAAAATGTTGTTTTTTCCATAGCGCAGGGTTTGCAAACCCTGCGCTATGGAAAAAACGAAATAATATTTTGTTAATAAATGAATTAATCAAGTTTTTATTACTATCAGTCCAAAACCTATTAAGAGCCTTTTTTTTATAAAAATTGATTTTACTGCACTTGTTTTTTATAATCATCATAGGCATTATTGAGTGCATTATAAAGCATTTCTCCCACTAATTTTGCGCCTCTTGCATTGAAATGAGTATAATCACTTTGTGCTAATGAGGGTTTATTATTTACCCAAGAACTCATCGAATTTTGTCCTCCCATGGCATCACGCAAATCCCAAAAAGCACAACCTGCTCTCATGGCTGCATTTTTTTGAGCTTGTCTAATAATTTCTACACTTGGATAAGACTCAAAACGAGTTCCTTTTTTTCTAGCTCTATCCGAAACACTCACAACCAAAACACAAGCCTCTGGATGCAAAGATTTTAAATAATTATACTGGCGATAAAACATTCTTTCATAATACGAAAGACTATAATTTCCTTCTCCACTAATATTTACTCCAAACTGTACAACAATCAATTTTACTTGAAGAGCTTCCACTTGTTGCTTCATAAAATCACGGTTCATACGAGGAATCTCAAAACCAGAACTTCCACGAATAGAAACATTATCCAAAGCAACTCCTGTATTACAATCAAAAGCAACTCCCAAAACTTCTGGATTTCCTTTACTGCCCAAATGAACCTGTATTTTATTAAAATTAGTTTTTAAAGGAACTTTATGAATGGCTAAATTTGTGTTTTTTGGAAGGTCTAATTTATCAATTATTTCATCGCCATTTAAGTTAAGTTGAAAAGCTAAAGGCGCAGAAGGCGAACGATAAATAAACTTTACATTTTCGATAGTTGTTGCTTTTTTGTGTCCTAGTTGTGGGTCTGTAAAACGAACCCAAGCGTGTTTCATTTCCGAATGCAGAGAATCCTCATGAACAGTAGGATTTGTAAAACGGTCGTATTCTGTCAGAAGTCCTAATTTATTATGGCGAGGGTTTTTCTTTTGGTCTATGTAAGCGTATTTTGTCCAATTTGGAGAATAGCTTGTAAAAAGTGTTGCACGTACATTTCCACGCACATAAACAGGAACAAGCCCAACACCACAACCACCAAAACGATGTTGAAAACGTTCTCTCAAATACGAACTAATACGGTCTCCTTCAATCTGAGAATCTCCATAATGAAGAATGCGAATTAAATTTGGTTTTTTAGAAAGAGATTGCAAAGAAGCAAAAAAAGCATTGAGGGCATCAGGTGCTTGAGGGGGAAATTCTATTGCTTGACGAGCAGGAACAACAGGTTCGTAACGTTCTTCTTGTAAAACAGTATCTTCAACGTTTGCATATTTTGATGAATCTTCTTCTTCAAAATCTAATGTATCACTTGTCAAAACCTCTGCATTTTCTACTTTACTCTGAATATCTGCAATAAAATCAAGTTCCTTTTGAGTTGTATCAGGAAGTGGACTTAAATTATCAAGCGTAAAAACATTCATTGTAAAACTATCATTAATAGGAATTTCGACAGGCGAAAGCACCATTATTACAAGCGAAATACAAGTAATATAAAAAAGAAGGGTAAGAGGGCGTAACGGTTCGACGGATTTTTCTTTCATTTTTTTATTTTGGACTTAATAAATTAAGTTTCTACACAACAAATGTAGCAATTTGATTTATCAAATTATAGGGAGTCTGATTTTAAAAAAGTCAGCTTTTTCCTAAATTATTTACAAAAATAATAGAAAAGAACTGACTTTTTAATGTTACAATTATAAAGACTACAAAACTAAATTTTCATTTCAGGAACATCATCAGGAACAATCAATTTTCCTTCTGTTGCAGCCTTAATTTCTTCTACACTTACCCCCGGCGCACGTTCAACAAGTAAAAAACCATCTTCTGTAACATCAATTACAGCAAGATTGGTAACAATTTTTTTGACACAACCTAGTCCAGTAATTGGTAATTGACATTTTTTCAAAAGTTTTGATTCTCCTCTTTTGTTGGTGTGCATCATGGCTACGATAATATTTTGAGCCGAAGCCACCAAATCCATTGCGCCACCCATTCCTTTTACCATTACTTTAGGGATTTTCCAGTTGGCAATATCTCCATTTTCAGAAACTTCCATCGCTCCCAAAACAGTCAAATCGACATGTCCACCACGAATCATGGCAAAGCTCATAGAAGAATCAAAAATTGAAGAACCCGGAAGTGTTGTAACGGTTTCTTTTCCTGCATTGATAAGGTCTGCATCGACGTTTTCTTCGGTTGGGTAAGGCCCCATTCCTAAAAGGCCGTTTTCAGATTGAAGCACTACATCAATTCCTTCAGGAACATAATTAGAAACTAAAGTAGGAATTCCGATTCCTAGATTGACATAAAAACCATCTTGCAACTCTTGTGCAATGCGTTTTGCTATTCCAAATTTATCTAACATAATATTTTATATTTATAGGTCACTCGTGGGGACACGAGCAACGGCTGTATTTTTATTGGTTTGTCAAAAATGAATTTATTTATCCGTTGCTCGTGTCCTCACGAGCGACAGTAAAATAAAATTACTTATTTACTGTACGTTTTTCGATGCGCTTTTCATAATCCTTTCCTTCAAAAATGCGCTGTACAAAAATTCCAGAAATATGAATAAAATTAGGGTCTAATTCTCCATTTTCGACTAATTCTTCTACTTCGACGACTGTAATTTTGCCAGCCATTGCCATCATCGGGTTGAAATTTCTGGCTGTTCCTTTGAAGATAAGATTTCCACTTTTATCGCCTTTCCATGCTTTTACAAAAGCAAAATCTGCGTGTAGAGCTTCTTCCAAAACATACATTTTTCCGTTGTATTCTCTAGTTTCTTTACCTTCGGCTACTTCTGTTCCGAATCCTGCTGGCGTAAAAAATGCAGGAATTCCTGCTCCACCTGCTCGGCATCTTTCGGCAAGCGTTCCTTGTGGGATTAAATCCACTTCTAACTCGCCAGATAAAAGTTGCCTTTCAAATTCGGCATTTTCTCCTACATACGAAGAAATCATTTTCTTGACTTGGCGTTGTTTGAGCATCAAACCAATACCAAAATCATCTACACCTGCATTATTTGAAATACAAGTAAGACCCTTTTTGCCACTTTTTACAAGGGCAGTAATAGAATTTTCAGGAATTCCACAAAGACCAAAACCACCTAACATAAGTGTCATGTTGTCTTCAATGCCTTCAATGGCAGCCTCTGCGTTGGGATAGACTTTATTCATTTTTAATGTTTATTTACGTGTTTGTTTGTAACTTGTTTATAATCGGAGTGAAAAATTATATTTTATCCAAAGTTTGAAAAATAAGAGCAGTTTTCAAAATGAGAATCTTACAAAGAAAATTAAAATTGTTTTACAGAAGTAAAATACTCAAAGCTAAGATATAACTTTTATTTGTAACTTTTTTTTTGTGTTACTATAGGGTAAACGCACGAAAAAAAAATTGTACTCGTTTAAAGCAAATCAAGCTAGTTTTTAACTTTGTAAATTGAATTTACTCTGATAATTAAAGTCTGTTTAAACACACTAAAAGCAGTATAAAAAGTTTCGTGCGTTTACCCTAGTGTTACTAATAATTACTATTTTGAGAAAAAAAGACACAATGGTTTTATTTTTGAACTGTCATTGAAGAGAACTACTAAACACATTCACTAAAAATAATAATTATGAATACTTTACTAGACGAAGAATACGGAAAATTAGAGTACAATACAGAAAAACATTTTCTAAAACTGACTTTGATAGGAGATGTTTCTGATGAAGATTACAAACACATTTGGGAGCTAAGTTTGGAGGAAGCTAGAAAAACAAAATGTGGAAACGTACTTCTTGACCAAAGACAGATTGGTTTTATCAAAATGAAATCCAGAGCGTGGCTTATTTTGAAATGGATGCCAAAATCAAGACAAACTGCACAAGATATAGAACAACGATTAGCCATTCTTCCTTCCAGACACATTGCACACAAAACAGGATTACAATATCTTTTAGATGCACTCAAAAAAGTGGTGGGACAAGGTTTTACGTCTTTTGATAGTGAAGAAGAGGCCGTTTTATGGCTTTCTTCAACTAAAAATGAGAATAAAAAAGAACAAGAAGCTGAAAATGAGGTTTAGAATAAATATTTCACAATTCACAATTCATAATTCAAAAAACTATGTCTTTCGATTTTCAATCTATGCGTTCTCGTCCTCGTCGTAATCGTCAATCTGCTGCTCTTCGTGCTATGGTAGAGGAAACTTCGCTTTCTGTTGCTGATTTTATCTTTCCAATTTTTGTTATTGAGGGAACAAATAAAAAAGAACCGATTGTTTCCATGCCTAATATTTTTCGTTATTCTTTAGACCAACTTTTAGAAGAAGTTGAAGAATGCTATAATTTAGGAATTCGTG
>Ga0210044_10010916_pt1 | contig 10699 bp, 9 predicted proteins | sample CryGey13umfilter_2_FD_183959 | JGI IMG/M metagenome (GOLD analysis project Ga0210044, IMG submission 183959) | Groundwater microbial communities from aquifer in Utah, USA - Crystal Geyser 4/9/14 3 um filter (SPAdes) (version 2) | ecosystem: Environmental > Aquatic > Deep subsurface > Groundwater...
AAACGTCCAGCCCAACACCTTCTTCCAGACACGTTTCAGGGAAGTGGATGCCGTCAAAATCAACAGAACAAGCGATAACAGCCCTACCCCCATAAAGTGGATATGACCGCGCAGCAGGCGCTGCATGGCATCAGTCGCCAATGAACCGGAATGAGTGTGTAGAGTGGTTGCTTCAGGTGATTCAGTAGCATGGTCATGCCCATGAATTTCTGAAAGAACCTTATCATGAGCGTCAACTACCTGAATTGCCTCCACACTCGTGTTTTTCTTTATGTGCTCAATGCGAGTTTGTTCCATTTTCATTTCTTGAGCTTCAAATTCGCCATGAATTTGCTCATGTTGCGTTGCCATATAAGCCGCCCACCCAACACCAAGCAACAAGGCCAGCAGCCCCATGCCTATTCCGTGGTGAACATCCAACAGGGTCTCTCTTAATATATTCATGATTTACTCCTTGCTACTTGGATCGCCTGTAACGTAATAGAACTCCATCACCCAGCCTGATGAGTCCCTGAAATAATCAGGAACTCCCATACGTTGAATTACTATTTATTCACTTTCTTTCGCATCTTCTTCATCATGATATTGATGTTTATTCTCAGGATAGTTGGTACCGATAAAGTGCTTCTTCCCATCAGCGGTCTTAAACAGCACCATCAACTGGTGCGTTCCCTCATGCCCCAAGTCATAGCCGGCCATATACCAGTCGCCCATCTTCATCAGCATTTTCGATTCCGATTTATTGTTCGGATGGGTGACTTTCGAGTTGACCATCAGGTCGGTTAGCGCCTTGCCATCCTTTTCAACTTTAGCCATAAAATTATGTGTGCCACCATGCTGCATGCCTTCTTTCGCTTTCATCGCATGAAAACTAACGGTGTAACCATCAATCTCTTTTTTAACGAGGAACGCGCCTTTCATCTGGCTCATGTCGCCTTTCATGCCTTTCGTCTTACCCATATCACCATGCATATTGTCATGCCTCTGCATGCTCTCTGTAAGGGGATCTGCTTGTATGTGGTTACCTATGTGATGTGTACCTCCAGCTGCCAAGGCTGGTTGTGCTGCTGCCATTGCCATAATAGCTGTTATAATGATCATTGATTTTTTCATGTTTTTTCTCCTTAATGTCGATGTTCAAAAACATCAGATTGGTTGTTTTCATGTGTTTCAGAGTCGCCCTTGTGTTCCCAGCCTTTTCCGTCATGCATACTTGAGCAGCCGCCTATCCAGGTTGCGCCTATCACCATCGCTATTGCCAATATTTTATTCATAGTTCCTCCTTATCTGCTTTGTTATCGCGTGAATTCACGAAACTTTCCATCTGCATAATAACGTGTAAAAAGGTGAGACTTACCGTCTGATTCAAAGGCAAATACGTCATATTTTCTTGGTATTTGACTAGGTTCCTGCATACCTGGTGATTCCATCGGCATTCCAGGTGCTGTTAGACCGATGACTTTCGGTCTTTCTCTCAGCAGACGTGCCACATCGGCAGCCGGCACATGGCCTTCAATGACATATCCATCCACAATCGCTGTGTGACATGAGCTTAGATTGTTGGAAACCTCATGCTGTGACTTGATGGCATCCATATCATCCAGCTTGATCTCAACAACCTCGAACCCAGCCATGCGCATATGCTCAGCCCATTTACTGCAGCATTCACAACCCTCTGATTTATACATCACGATCTCAGCCTTGGATTTAGTAAGAATAGTTCCCGGTTCAGTTGCGTTGGACGTCTCACAACCGGCAATCATCACACCTGTCAGCAGCAATAGCGGCCACAAAAAACTCATTCTCATATGATATTTCATATTACCTCCCGTTCTCCTGATTTTTTCTCCTGCCACTGCAGGATTAATCCATAGATCACCGGTAATACGATCAAGCAAAGGATAGTTGTAGTAACCATGCCGCCGATCATGGGGGCAGCGATCCGCTGCATAACGTCCGAGCCTGTACCTGAGCCCCACATAATCGGTAACAGGCCAGCAATGACTGCCGTAGCTGTCATAGCGATTGGACGTACACGTTGAGCAACACCTTCCTGAACCGCTTTCCATAATGATTCATGGTTCAATGAACCTGTTGCTTCAGCTCGTCTTTCGGCTACTGCTTGATCAATGAAAGTAAGTACCAGTACGCCAATTTCAGCGGCCACACCGGCCAGCGCGATAAAGCCGACGCCTACGGCAACTGACAGGTTGAAGCCCAGCAGCCATACCAGCCAGAAGCCGCCAACCAGTGCAAACGGAATGGAGAGCATGACCACGATGGGCGCGGTCATATTGCGGAAGTTGAACCAGAGCAGCATGAAGATGATTAACAGTGTTGCCGGTATCACCAGTTTCAACTTGGCGGAAGCTCGCTCCATATACTCGAACTGCCCTGACCAGCCGATGGTGTAACCGGCAGGAACTTTCACCTGTTCATTAACCATCTGTTTAGCCTGCCGCACAAAACCACCGATATCGCTGGTTTTGATATCGACATAAACCCAGGCGTTGGGGCGTGCGTTCTCGGTTTTGATCGATGGCGGGCCGCGCCGCATCTGCAGGTCGGCGACAAGCGAGAGCGGTACCTGTGCACCGGTTGGTGTGGGCACCAGCACGCGATTAAGTGACTGCAGGTTGTCGCGTAACTCGCGCGGGTAACGCACATTAACCGGATAACGCTCCAGCCCCTCGATGGTGGTTGTGACATTCATGCCGCCAATGGCGCTGGAAATGACATCCTGTACATCACCAACGGTCAGCCCGTAACGGGCTGCTTCTTCACGCTTGATATCGAAGTCGAGGTAATAACCTCCGGCCGCCTTGTCGGCAAAGGCCGAGAGCGTGTCCGGATGCTTTTTCATCACCTGCTCGATATTGCCGGCCACCTGCTCCAGCACATTCAAATCCGGTCCTGAAACCTTGATGCCGATCGGTGTCTTGATGCCGGTAGAGAGCATGTCGATGCGCGTCTTGATCGGATATGTCCATGCATTAGCCAGCCCAGGGAACTTGATTGCTGCATCCATTTCATCCATCAACTGGCGCGTTGTTTTGTCAGGGTTCGGCCAGACATCTTTCGGCTTCAGTCGGATCGTGGTTTCCAGCATGGCCAGAGGTGCCGGGTCAGTTGCTGTTTGTGCACGTCCCGCCTTACCGAATACCGATTCAACTTCGGGGAAGGTTTTCAGGATTCGGTCAGTCTGTTGCAGCAGTTCGCGCGCCTTGGTGATTGAGATGCCGGGGTATGTCGTCGGCATATAGAGGATATCGCCCTCATCCAGCGGTGGCATAAACTCCGAACCGATCTTCATGACTGGATAAGCACTAACCGCCAGCAGTATGACCGCCAGAGCAATGGTAAGTGCTCGACCACGTACAGCCAGATCAAGCAGCGGTGTATGCAACTTCCGCAGGATGCGATTCAGTGGGTTGCGTTCTTCGGATGGGATACGGCCACGAATGAACAAGCCCATCAGCACCGGCACCAGTGTCACAGCCAGGAGTGCAGCTGCAGCCATGGAATAGGTCTTGGTAAAGGCCAGTGGTGAAAACAGCCGCCCCTCCTGAGCCTCCAGCGTGAATACCGGCAGGAAGGATACGGTGATAATTAAAAGACTGAAAAACAGTGCAGGGCCGACTTCCTTGGTAGATGCGAGTACGGCATCCCAGCGCGCTGAATCGGAAAGATCGTCCCCTGCACGTTCCAGATGTTTGTGAGCATTCTCGATCATGACAATAGCACCATCAATCATTGCACCAATGGCAATGGCGATACCGCCAAGACTCATGATGTTGGCCGAGATGCCTTGCCACTGCATGATCAGGAATGCCATCAGAATACCAATTGGCAGCGAGATAATGGCCACCAGTGCACTGCGAGCATGCATCAGGAAGAGCAGGCAGATCAGAGCCACGACGATAGATTCCTCAATCAGCTTTTCAGCCAGATTATCAACAGCGCGTTCAATCAGATTGCCGCGATCATAGACCGGTACAATCTCCACGCCTTCGGGTAGCCCTTTGGCCAGTTCATCCAGTTTTTCACGAACTTTCTCAATTGTGGAAAGAGCATTTTCACCATAGCGCATGACCACCACACCACCGGCAACATCGCCCTCGCCGTTAAGCTCAGCTGCACCACGGCGGAGTTCTGGGCCAAGATGAATATGAGCTACCTGTTTGAGGAAGATAGGTGTGCCGTGCGCATCGACGCCAATTGGTGTTATCTCAAGATCAGCAATAGATTTGATATAACCCAGGCCCCGAACCATATATTCGGTTTCGCCCATCTCAATTAATCGACCACCGACATCATTATTGCTGCGAGCAATCGCATGTTTTACTTTGGATAACGGAATATTGAATGCAGCCAGTGCATCCGGGTCGACTTCAACCTGATACTGCTTTACGAAACCACCGATGGAGGCGACTTCAGCTACGCCATCGACGGTCTGAAGCGGGTACCGCATGTACCAGTCTTGCAGCGAGCGCAATTGGGCCAGATCGAGATTGCCGGTTTTATCGACCAGCGCGTACTCATAGATCCAGCCGACTCCGGTGGCGTCCGGCCCGAGCCTCGGGTTGACCGTTTCAGGCAGCCGATCACGCGCATAGTTCAGATATTCCAGTACACGTGTGCGTGCCCAGTACATATCCGTTTTGTCTTCGAAAATGACATAGACCATCGAATACCCAAAGAATGAATATCCGCGTACTACCTTGGTATTAGGTACGGAGAGCATGGCCGTGGTCAGCGGATAGGTAACCTGATCTTCCACCACCTGAGGTGCCTGGCCAGCATAATCTGTGAAGACAATGACCTGCACATCAGATAGGTCGGGAATGGCATCCAGCGGTGTCGCACGCATCGCCTGTATGCCTGCGACAACAATAATGACAGTCGCAATCAGTACCAGAAAGCGATTATGAACCGAGTATTCAATCAGTTTGCGAATCATGGTTTTTTCACCGCAGAGGACGCAATGAACGCAGAGGAAGGGCAATTACTCATGATTATCTCCATGCATGCGTGAATGGTCAGGCTGATTGGCAGGCATCTGCATAGTTCCCATATCGTGCCCCTCATGATCCATGGTTATCGACTTCGGAGTCGCTTGTTTATCCATCTGCATCGAGTCCATTTCCATGCCTTCCATCTGCATATCTATCTCTGGAATTGGAGTTTGTTTTTCATTCATCACATCAAGCATCTTGGCTGTAGCTTCTTTAAGCTTGGATTCAGAATCGATCAGGAACTGGCTGCTGGTCACCACCAGTTCTCCAGCCTTGAGGCCGGAGGTAATCTGCACCTCACCATCTGCCTGCAGACCGAGCGTCACTTCACGCGGCTCGAACTTGCCGGGGCCGCGCTGCACGAAGATCTGATCGCGGGTGCCGCTGCGCACGATGGCTTCGGACGGGATCACCACAGCATCCACGGTGCGCGAAGCCTTGAGCCTGATATTGGCGAACATCTCCGGCTTTAGTACCAGATCGGGGTTGGCAAACTCAATGCGCACCTTGTTGGTGCGTGTGTTGGCATCCAGATAGGGGTAAAGGTAGCTCAGCTTGCCTTTGAAGATGCGGCCGGGCGCTGCGGGCAGCTCCATCTCCGCTTCATCACCGAGGCGCACCCATGGCAGTTCATCCTCATAGATATCCACCTGTACCCAGACACGCGAGAGGTCAGCGACCATATACAGCTCGGTTTCAGGTGTGATGCGCTGTCCTTCGCGGGCGCCGATATTCATCACGATACCGTCGAACGGCGAATGGATATGCAGCGCTTTTGGCACCACGCCACTCTGACGAATCTCTTTCAGCTGATGCTCAGGTACGTCCAGCAGTTTCAGTCTGTCCAGGGAGGTCTGCAGCAGGCGCTTCGCCCCTTTCCGAATATCGGGAAAGGGGCTGTTTTTCAGTATCTGCCAGTTTTTCAGCGCCAGCAGGTACTCCTCGCCGCTAGCCACCAGCTGCGGTGAATAGATCGCCAACAGCATGGAATCCTTGTCGACCTGCTCGCCGGTTCTATCGACAAACAGTTTTTCCACCCAGCCCTCAACCTTCGGGTGCAGGCGGGCCACGCGTTGCTCGTCAAAGGTGACGCGCCCGACCGTGCGGATATCGCGCGAGATGGTTTTCTGCAGGGCGGCAGTCGTTCGTACTCCGATATTTTGCACCACCGTTGGATCGATACTTACCGTTCCCGCCGGACCGCTGCGCGCACCATCGTCATAAACGGGGATATAATCCATGCCCATTTCATCTTTGGCTGCAACCGGTGAGGTAATGGCCGGGTTCATCGGGTTGCGATAAAACAGGATTTTCTTCTCTTTCTTGCTCTCAGCACAGATCGGCAGGTAGTCCATACCCATCTCATCTTTGGCGGCTACCGGTGAGGTGATGGCCGGATTCATCGGATTGCGCCAACTGAGAGCTTTGGCTCCATCGGGGCAAGGGCCATCGCCTTTCGCCATTTCAGTTGATACAGGATCTTTGCCTGAAAACTCTGAAAAAATATACCCGATGGCCAGGCCGCCGATCAACATGCCAGTCCCGACCAGCATGACAGGCAGGTTCTGTTTTTTTGTATCATTCATCTGTTTCTCCATTAAGGTATTTTTTTCCGGCTGCTGCAGCCAGACGTGCCTCTGCCTGGTGAACACGGGCATAGGTCTGCCACTGCTGCATGTCATTATTGAATTCACTGAGCTGGGCGCGAACCAGATTAAGGAAATCCACCTTGTTCACCTGATAACCGGCAAGCATAGAGGCTGTGGTCTGGCGCGACTGTGGGATAATACCCTGCCTGAACAGAGAGAGTTGCTCTCGGACAATTCGAAGGTCAGAGGCAGCTGAATCGATTTCGGCATTCACACGATTCAATCCGTCTTGCCAGGTAAACTGCGCCTTCGCTTTCTCGGCTCTGCGTTGATCTACGGCACGATCCTGCTTGCTGCCGGTGTAAATCGGCAACGTCATAGACAACATGATGCTGGCCATATCGCTACGTCGCTGGCCATTGGCGGGATTGGAACCAGACCTGAACCCATAGGCTGCTCCCAGTTTGAAATCCGGGTAATAATCCTTTTCGGCTAGTGCAACCATGGCATCGGCAGCGTCAATATGGCGTGTCAGTGAATTCAGTACCGGCCTGTTCTCTTTCGCCCACTGTTTCAGTGCAATGACATCAATGGGCGCTGTAGTTACTTCAGGAAGTGTGCCCGGCATCTCAATCGGTGTTGCCGAGTCGCGTCCCAGCAGGGCATTCAGGTTCGCACTCTGGCTGGCGTGCTCGGACTTCAGATCGAGTTCTTTCTCCAGCAGCTTGGACAACTCCAGTTGCGCCAGCAGTACATCCTGTTGCAGTCCTGTACCGGTTTTGTATTTGGCTTCGGACACGCGCACCAAGTTACGAAGTAGAGCCTGATTGTTTTGTACGATTAGCAGCGCTTTGTCCAGATAAGCCAGATTCCACCAATGGATACGTACATTGCGCAGCAGCAGCAATCGGAGTTCATCGCGATTACTGACGGCGGCACCGGCAAGCTCTGATGCGGCCTGTTGTTTCAGTCCCAGTTTTCCCGGAAAGGGTAGACTCTGGGAGATCCCCAGTTGCAACTGGGTCATGGCTTCCTGACTGGTTGAGAACGAATCCACCGGCAGATTCAGCGCATTCAATGAAAGCGTGGGATCGGGCAAACTACCGGCCTGAGATGGAATCGCAGCCATGGCAACTGCATTACTATCAGCGGCGTGTAGTGATGGATTATTGGCTAATGCCAAATCCTCGGCCTGCTTGAGCGTCAAAGTTGAGGCCATCGCAAATGTGGAATAGGAAAAAAGTGCCAGCAACAGCCAGCCGGTCTTGAATAAAGGCATAAGCGCCTCCTGCAAAAGATGCGCATGCGCATAGGCATGCACCCCGATTCAGTAGAATCGTGGTATCAGCAGAAGGTGGGTTTTAAATACGGATGCGTTGTGTGGTTGTGTAGATGAGGGAGGAGCTTCGCGGTGGCCCAGTGGGCGTTCGCATAGCCAGATCAACGCTGACCGGAGCGGGCAGGTCAATCTCAACTGATGCCACCAGCATAACTGGCAGATCTAAATCGATGTTGAATGTGGATGCCTTGCTCTGGACCAACTCATCTGGCTGATCGCAATGGGCGCAAGCGCCACCATGACCTGCATGGCCGGATTCAGCTTTAGCATCGTTATCACAATGAGCCATCATGTCACCGGACATTGGCATCTGCATGTCTACAGGATGCGCGTTGGCAGCATGGGTTTCAGGCGTTAGCAGACAGAAGCCCGCAGCTAGAACTTGCACGGCAAATAGCCCGATCATTAGTCGGGAAAGGCCACGAAGGTTCATTTTGCGATTCAACATGCGGCCCAAGTTAGACCTCAATAGATTAAAAAACAATGAAATTGATTTTTCATAGGCCTGAGTTCCTAACGTTTATGGTACATTTGAAGTTGTCGAGACAGCAAATTTACCGAACAAGGAACTCACGCCATGAAGCACATTAACACGATCTTTCATCAGTTGCTCAACTCTTTATTCCACGCAGGCAGTTTGAGGCTGTGGTAAGCCGTTACGATGGCGACAGGCGGGTACGTTCTCTTTCCTGCTGGAATCAATTTACAGTGCTTTTGTATGCCCAGTTTAGTGGCTGTCACTCCTTGCAGGATGTGGTGGCGGCATGGAATTGTCATACAAGTCTCCACTACCATCTTGGTAGTAGCAGCGTGAGCGTTCAACACTTTCCGATGCGAACAGATCACGCACATCACAGATGTATCTTGAGCTGTTCTACTGGCTGCTCGGACAGACGCGTACAGGACGAACCAGCAGCAAGGAGATGGTGCGTCTGATTGATTCAACTACGATTGATCTGTGCAAACAGCAGTTTGACCCTCAAGGGGAGCCTCTCTTGCATAAACGCAATTCACCTTCTGGGCTCATTTTCGTAGCCGCAAGGCAGCACAAAAGATGCCACTGCTATCCGGCGCCACCTACGTTTTCGATAGAGCCTACAACGATTACGCGTGGCTCCATGAGATGGGGCAGCAGAATATTCGCTTTGTAACAGTATGAAATCCAATGCGGAATTTAAGGTGTTGAAGACGATCAAAGCTACGGGAGCCGGCGTACTTGAAGATACGCTTATCCAACTCTCATCCACCCTAGCCAGGCAGATCTGCCCACAAAAGATGCGTCGTATCCGATTTGTCCGCGAGGAGGATGGTAAAGAACTGACATTCATCAAAAATGATCTCATACGTTCAGCGGAAGAGATTGCCGACCTCTATAAACGGCGCTGGCAGATTGAGCTGTTTTTCAAATGGATTAAGCAGAACCTCAAGATCAAGCGCTTCTTGCGGGTTTTTCGCAGAAGTTTGGTTTTGCTGTACGTAAAGGCCAATCTGATTTGCTGGAAAAAATCAACGAAGGACTAGCGATCACAAAAGCCAACGGAATCTATGATCTGCTGTATGAGAAATGGTTTGGCCTCTATGAAGTCAAAGAAGTTGGATTGTTGGATATACTCAAATATCTCATTCCGATTGTGTTGTTGTTTCTGGCCATTGGAGGGTATTTCTTCTATCGGCGACTAGTCGAACGCAAGCAGGCTGAGATGGTACTTCGGGAAAGCGAAGAGAGATTCCATTCCATCTTCGAGGGTACAGGCGACGGCATTATTCTCGTGGACACGGAGACCAAGCAGTTATCTTCTGGCAATTTTGCGTTCTGCCAGATGCTGGGTTATAGCCCCGAGGAACTCACTCAGCTTGGCGTTCCAGATATCCACCCGAAGAAGGATTTACCTTATGTCCTCGAACAGTTTGAAAAGCAGATGCGGGGCGAAATACAGCTAGCCAAAGACATACCTGTTAAGTGTAAAGATAGCTCGGTATTGTATGCTGACATTAAGGCATCTCCCATAAGTCTCGCAGGAAAGCATTATCTGCTAGGCATTTTTCGCGACATCACCGAGCGCAAGCAGATGGATGAGAAATTGCAGATAAGTATGTTAAAGTATCAGTTGTTGTTTGAGGACTCGCGCGATGCTTTGATGATGCTGGCACCGCCGACCTGGAAGTTCACCGAGGTGAACGAGGCCGCTCTGAATTTATTTGGCGCATCAAGCGTGGCCGAATTCACCGAGCTTGGACCGTGGGATGTCGCGCCTGAGAAGCAGCCGGACGGGCAACTCTCAAGTGAGAAGGCGCAGGAAATGATTGCGACAGCCATGCGCGAAGGCTCCAGCTTTTTTGAATGGGAGCATCAGCGCTTAGACGGGCAGACATTTGCCGCCGATGTGTTGTTGACCAGACTGGATTATGGAGAGGGAAACCTTCTACAGGGCACAGTACGCGATATCAGCGAGCGCAAGCAGATGGAGCTCCAGCTTGAGAAAATGGCCATCACGGATGGACTGACAAGTCTTTATAATCGCGTCTATTTTACTGCCAGATTGGAGGATGAGTTGCAGCGCTCTGCTCGATTCAAGTCGCCACTATCATTACTGATGGTAGATATCGATTTCTTCAAACCAATAAATGACGCTCCTTTAATCGGGCCATTCAGTCAAGCACCTAAAATATGCCGAGCTATACTCGGTTTTGCCTCTCGTGGTGGGTCACGCTCCTTTTCGCAGTCGAGTCGATTAAGCTAACTCGCTGCACGCATA
>Ga0210044_10010928_pt1 | contig 10693 bp, 10 predicted proteins | sample CryGey13umfilter_2_FD_183959 | JGI IMG/M metagenome (GOLD analysis project Ga0210044, IMG submission 183959) | Groundwater microbial communities from aquifer in Utah, USA - Crystal Geyser 4/9/14 3 um filter (SPAdes) (version 2) | ecosystem: Environmental > Aquatic > Deep subsurface >...
TTAAATACACAACCTCATTCTAGACGAGGAAGGAATTCGTAGTGCGAAGAGAGGGTGTGATTGGGAATTTATAGAGGGTATGGTGGTTGGTTGTATGGATGGAGTGGTTGAGGGGAGGGGTTATAGTAGAATCTGTAAGAAAAAGGGGCAAATTACTCGCGGAAATTCGCTATAGATTTAACAGCTTCGGAGGAGATTGGACTGTTAGACAGAGACGCGGATAATTTGCCCTGGGTGAGAAGTGATTTAATATCACTTCGCAAGACTCATTGAGTTAACTTGAGAGCTGAAAGCGAACAAGATAGCCAATGAGTGGACAGTTTCTGTAAGAAAAGGGGGCAAATTACTCGCGGAAATTCGCTATTGTCGCTACGCTCTGTAGCTCATTTCACATTCTTTCGGGAGATTTGATACCGAGAATCCAAAGACCGTTTTTTAGAGTAAGACGAACAACATCTGCTACCAAAGCCTTGTAAGGGGCAAATTCATCACTTCCATCCGCAATTTTTTCGTGAGCATAAAAAGTATTAAACTCTCCCGCCAACTCAGTCAAATAAGTTGTAACCTGATGTGGGGCTCGTTCTATTAGTGCTGAAGCAACCACCTCTTCAAATCGCGCTAAGATTTTTTCCACCTTATAGGGGACAGCTGGAATAACTTTGCTTTGTGGAATCACACCAATTGCGGCAGCTTTTTCTAATACACTACAAATTCTGGCATGGGTGTATTGTAAATACGGACCAGAATCTCCTTCAAAGGAAAGGGCTTTATCTTTGTCAAAAATAGTATCTTGTAAAATACTTCCTTTGAGAGTGACATACTTAATCGCCGCTAAAGCGACATCATGGCAAAGTGCTGTATTTGGTGCAACAATGCCACCAGTTAGGATTTTTTCATGCACACTTTTAGCTACATCATCAATAAAATCAATCGCAGCCACTACCTCGCCCGTTCGGGAGGACATTTTACCGCTAGTTAATCTGACCATGCCGTGTCCAATATGTTCGGTCTTGCTAGCTAATTCTGGATAAATAAAACTCATCGCTTTTAGTAAAACTTTAAAGTACTCATTAATTTCTTTGGCGGTGGAAACAACTGAATGGTCATAACCGCCAAATCTCTCCTCCTTCATTTTGGCTAAAGCCAATTCTTTAGCTTCGTAGGTCGGTAACCCGTGCTTATTTAAAAACACGCGAGTGTGTAATCCATACTGTTCACCTTCAAAAATATGCGCCCCATCGCTAATCGGAAAGATGGTCGGATTTTTTAAAACCAGCTCTTTACCTCGTGGGGCGGCTTCAGTTTCAAAAAAATATTCGGTAAATTGTGTTTCAATTAATGCATAGATTTCTTCAAAATAAGCCAGTGATACTGCTCGTCCAACATCATAAAGAGCATTTACACCGGCATCGGTTCGTTCGTAAATAACTTTGTTAAGAGTAGTAATCTCGGCTTTTGCCAACTCATCTTTTTTATAAGCAGTTGCTCCTATGGCATAAGCTTTACCTAAATCCCTAGCAGAAAAACCACTGGCTGTGGTTAAACCTAATTTCTGCATCCCCCAAATAGCATGTGCGACATGCAGTCCGATATCTCCCTGATAACAAACTCTTTTAACATCAGCTCCAGCCATCATAAATAGACGGGCGATACTTTCTCCAACAATATTGGTAAAAAGGTGCCCAATATGAAATTCCTTAAATGGATTTGCATCAGTATATTCAACAATAACTTTCTTATCCGCCCATGAATGATTGTGTCCCCACTTATCACCAAGAGTAACCGCTCGTATTATTTCTGTCGTAAAAAAGTCGCGAGGGAGATAAAAATTCAGAAAGCCAGGACCAGCCACCTCTATCTTATCTACATATTCAATTTTATCTGTTAGCACCGCACGAATTTGCTCCGCAAATTCGTGCGGTGCTTTGCCAACCTCTTTGGCCACCACCATAGCTACATTACAAGCATAATCACCATGACCAACATCAGCCGGATGCTTCACTGTAAAATCTATCGGTTCAATTCCTAATTCAATTAAAGCATCTATAACCGCTGTATTTATGACATCTTTCATAGATACACTATAGCAAATTTTCCTAAATTTGCTCATTTTCAAGCAAGCCACCTTTATTCAATTTTCGTTTTTAGTTTATTTGGCTTTCCGGTAGAATCTATCGTAAACACTTTTCTACCCAAAACTTGCCCTCGGGCAGTTTTTACACTACAACGCCAGAGTCCATCATGAAAAGATTGGATAGAGGTATAACCTCGATAACCATCAACTGCCTCGCCAGTAATAGCATAGGAAAGTTTGAAGTGTTCCTGCCAATTATTTGTTTTAGGGTTTTTAAATTCCCAAACATGAAAAATATCAGTCTTGATTCTAGTAGGTGCAAATACTTTTGTAAAACAAGAAACTGAACCACCGACACTAGGATGAAAAGTAGTCCATAAATGATCCTTGATATTCCACCATGGTACTAATTCATAAGTTATTTCATATTCACCAGTGCTATAACGAACAACTGATTGTGAAATAGTGATTTCTTTTAACGAGAGTGGTATAGGTGGAATAACATTAGCAAAATAAAGAGTATTTAAAATGACAAAAACACTTAAAATACCAAAAACAATTGCGCGTTTTTTTAATTTCAAATAGTGCGGAATAAATCGTTCCAAAAACCTTATTAAAAAATATACTAACAATAAGGCAATTAGACCACTAGCAATAAACACTAATGGGCCCATCAGACCAGATAATACCGAAATACCAAGAACCAAATATGAGAAAATTCCAATAAAATAGGAAGTGAGATTAAAAACTAATTGTTGCTCCCGATTTTTTAATAATTCATTTGCAAACATGGCTAAAATGAACAAAATTAAAAATGGCCAACTCGCCAGGAATGCCCCGCTATGACCATAAAATATCAACATGCCGGAAAAAAGACCCCCAAAGGAATACTGCATGACCATCGGTGCTAATCTTCTTGCCCGCAATGACCACTTTTCACCAAAACGCAGAGCAATACCAGCATAGAGAAGTATAATTGAAAGCGTGGCTAAAAAAACATAAAAAAGTAAAGTGGCATTATCTAAGACACTATCAACCTTATTTAACCACAAAATATCGGTGACAAATCCACCTAAAAAAGCCAAGGTTTGCCAATGATGTCTGGCACGATAAATGAGATAGTTAATCTTCATTAGATAATTATATCGCAAATGAACGAGAATAAATAAAAAAAGCTGCCTGTATAAACAACAGGCAACTTGAGTTGTGAACAGACCGAGCAGAAAAATCATGGGGGTCCTCCAATTCCCCACTTCTTCATTTTTCTATTTTCAAAAATAACATGACTTTAATTTTAAATCAATGTTAGCATTCAACACCCTTTACCATGCCATGAGTTCAAGGTTAAACCTTGTACTTTAGGGAAATAGGTGGTTTAGGGTTTGTTATACCATCACCTCCGGTACTGGGAATCTTTCACAGAGAGTTTGGACTTCTTTTTGTAATTCTTGTTTTTTGTTGTTGTCATCCTTGGCGCGCATGGTGGCAATCATTAGTTCCGCCAGCTTGGTGGCTTCGGCTTCTTTCATTCCTCGTGTCGTCATGGCTGGAGTGCCAAAACGAATACCAGATGGATCCATGGCCGTCCGTTCATCATCAGCGATCATGTTTTTATTTAGAGTAATACCGACCTCGTCAAGTACTCGTTCGGCTTCGGCGCCGGTCACTCCCAATGATCCAAAAACATCTGCTAAGAGTAAATGATTGTCTGTTCCACCGCACAATAACCTCACCCCTTCATCCTTAAATACCTTCTCCATCGCCTTAGCATTCTTAAGAATTTGCTGGGCATAAATTTGAAAAGCTGGAGTTCCGGCTTCTTTGAAAGCGACCGCTTTGGCAGCAATCTGATGCATGTGTGGACCTCCTTGTACCCCGGGGAAAACTGCTTTATTGATCCTTCTAGCCGTTTCTTCATTGTCTCGGATTAAAATCATTCCACCCCGGGGACCACGGAGTGTCTTGTGAGTAGTGGTGGTAATGACATCAAAGCCAAAATCAAAAGGATTTTTCACGGCTTTTCCAGCAATCAGACCAGTGATATGAGCCATGTCGGCAACGGCATAAGCTCCTACCTCCCGAGCAATTTCTACAAACTTCGCATAATCCAATTCACGCGGATAAGCCGAAAAGCCAGCTAAAATAATTTTGGGTTTATGCTCAAGTGCTGTTTGTCGTAGTGCCTCATAATCAATCTCGCCCGTATTCACATCCTTCATCTTATACCGTACAAAATTGAAAACTTTGTTGATGGCAGTAGTAGGATGGCCGTGTGTAAGATGGCCACCATGGGATAAATCCATACCAAGGACAGTGTCACCCGGCTCCATTAAGGCAAAGTACATGGACACATTAGCCGCTGCTCCTCCGAGGGGTTGGACGTTGGCAAAACGACAATTAAATAATTTTTTTGCTCTCTCAATAGCAATGGTTTCAACAATATCAGTATATTGCTGACCACCATAATAACGCTTCCCCGGATACCCTTCAGAATATTTGTTGGTAAAAACGGAACCGTTGGCTTCAAGCACAGCCCGCGAGACATAGTTTTCACTCGGAATAAGTTCAATCCCGCGTGCTTCGCGTGCTTCTTCTCCAATTAAAGCATTATAAACTTCTTCGTCTTCTGTTTTGATAAATGAATAATTTTGCATGAAAAATAAGTTATTGAAAAATTAATACTACTATCATAATTAAACGTAACTAAATCATAAGTCAATTTATATTAAAGTAAGAATATTATACATGAGTGAGCTGTGGGGCGGAAGCTTTGCTTCCGCCCCACAGCTCACTGCTCCTAACCACCCGCTTCAAAAGTTTTATTTGTTTAAATAACCCAAAAAAATACTTCTATATATAGAAGTATTTTTTTGAAAGAAGTTTTTTATTAAATATATTTCTTTTAATGTACATTCAATTTGCATTAGATCATTTAATGTATATTTACTCTTATTCACCCGTACTACCAAATGCTCCATCTCCTCGCTCGGTATTATCTAATTCCGCCACTTCCACAATTTCGGGATATTCAACTTTTTGGATTAACATTTGAGCGATCTTTTGCCCAACTTCAAAAATATAGGTCTTATCAGAAGTATTCAAAATACCCACTAATATTTCTCCGCGATATCCAGCATCAATTACTCCTCCTAATGTTTTTAATCCGGCTTTATGTGATAACCCACTTTTGTCCCAAATTAAACCAACATAGCCATCAGGTATCTGCACGGCTATGCCAGTCGGAACAGAGATATGTTCTCCAGGCAAAAGTGTTACCCTTTTTGTTGTATATAAATCCATTGCTGCATCAGTATGATGCGCATATTGAGGCGTAATGGCAAGTGGGTTTATTTTTTTAATTAGTAATTTCATATTTATTTTGATGTGGATAATAATAAGAGTAGCGTGCCGTTCCAGAAGGAACAGCACGCTACACGACTCAAAGATTGAGTTTGTTTCGTGCTTCAGCCAAAACTTCCTCTGGCGTCTTGGAAGCATCCAACACAACATGCTCAAACATGGTGTCGAGATGTTGCGAGGCAACTTTGTATCCCTCTCGTACCTTTTCGTGGAATGCCTGCTCACGGGCGTCAAATACATCCGGTAAAAGGCGCCCGGCAGACATTACACGCTTGGCGGCAATTTCAGGGTCAATATCGCAATGTGCATAGACACAATGGACATTGAGCGGCTTAAGAAGACGAACTACCTCTTGATGGAGTTTGGCAAAGAGAGGTTCGTTACCTGAACGAGCGTGAATTTGATAAGCGAAAGTGGAAACTTCAAAACGGTCACAAATAACCATCTCTCCTCGTTTTAGGGCAGGAACGACAGTGTCGAACAAATGTTGCATCCTGGTAGCGTAGAAAAGCAACATCTCGGCATCGGGCGAAAAATTGTCACCGGTTTCCCGCTGCAAAATAAGTCGACGGATTTCCTCGGCTTTTGGCGAACCACCTGGTTCGCGAGTGGTAACGACTTCCTGGCCTTCTTTTTTTAGCGCCTCTGCAAGATTATGAACAAGAGTGCTTTTACCACTACCGTCACCACCTTCAATCATTACAAGTCTGGCCGACATAGATACTTCCTTTTATCATAACTTTGATATTTTACATACATTGGTTAAACACAGAATTAATATTTTGTCGTAATGCCATACAAATAATTATAATTGTCAATTATTGACTAATCATCAAATCTAATGTGCTGTCTGAGAGTAATGTTATAAACTGGTTCCTTAGCAATAGAAAGGTTGCTACAATGAAAACCATGCAAACCATCGAAACACTGAACCATCACCGCAGTACCCTAAAAGGGGGCGGTAAAATCGTTATCATTGACCCTGGGGCTGTACTGACGGCAGAAGCCACAGCCATGCTCCAAGCCCTGCACTCCCGCTCCACCGGCGGAGTGGACGAACACCTCAAAGTCTTGGCTGAAAAAGGGGCAGACAAATTCATGTCCACCTACTATGTTGGTTATGGACATAAGTCCATCGGTGATTGCGGTTCCGCCGTTGTCTTTATTGAAGGTGTCTCAATGCTGGCCGCCAAGGCAATACAGGATTCTAAACTATACAATGGTCAAGAGGCCTCGACTCGCTACGTCGACTTCGCCGCTCAGCCATTTTTGAATCCTCTTGGTTCAAGAGCTGGCGAGACAATACTCAAAACCTGGCGTACTTTCTATCTAAAGGCGGTCACCGAGATGAAGAACGCTTTGCCGGAACGCTTTCCAATTCAAGAAGGAGAAAAGGAGACAACATACGACAAAGCAATTGCGGCCAGAGCGTTTGATATCTGCCGTGGTTTTTTGCCGGCTGGTGCTTCTACCAACCTAGCTTGGTCTGGTACCCTCCGACAATTTGCCGATCGGGTTCAACAGTTGCGTCACCATCCATTGTCTGAAGTCCAAGACATCGCCAACGTCCTTGAAGATGCTCTCATCGCCACCTATCCGAATTCTTTCGATAAAAAAAAGAAGAGGTACGAAGCGACCGAGCGTTATATCAAGGAAACAATGGTGAACTACTACTACCACGACACAAACTCGCCTGACATGGCCTTGGTTCGTGATGGGATAGACAAGTCAGCACTCATTCCCTATCATGGTCTACTCGCCAATCGTCCGGCAAAAACCGAGTTACCAAAATGGCTTGGCGCGTACGGTGAAGTCGCTTTTGCCTTCACTTTGGACTTCGGTTCTTTCCGTGATGTTCAACGTCATCGGGCCGTAACGCAACGGATGCCTCTTTTGACAGCCGAGCTCGGTTTCAACGAGTGGTATCTGTCGCAACTGACACCGGCACTACGAGTTGAGGCGGAGAAACTCATCGCTGAGCAAGCTGATGCCACTGCCAAACTTATTGATGATGTAGCCCTCCGACAATACTATCTCCCCATGGGCTACAACATCAGCAACTATCTCTCTGGTGACTTACCGGCACTGGTCTATCTAGTGGAGATTCGGGCTACCAGTATGGTTCACCCCACCCTATCAGCCCGAGCTGTCCAAATGGCCAAAATCCTGACGGACAATTACGGCAAATTGGGGCTGGTGTTACACCTTGATCCTGATCCTGGTCGCTTCAATGTGAAGCGTGGCGAACACGACATTGTAAAACAACCAGACTGACATGACGAAGCGCCACAGACCCAAGGGTCTGTGGCGCTTTCTATTACAAAATTTCACTAACTCACTATTATCATCAAGTTGTTTTAAATTGTTTACCAAGCTTCGGTCCAAACTGCTTTAAGTAATTAGAAGATTTAACATCATAATGTATATCTGGAACTTCACTCATTCGCTCAAATTTAATCTTTGCAATCGGCTGACCGTTACGCATTACCAAATCTTCAAATGGTCTAACTTCAAGAGTGAACGGTCTACCTTTTCCTTCACCATCTTTTCCATAACCCCAACCAGGATCTAAAAAACCAGCATAATGGGAACGAAAATCACCACTGCGTTCATCCATTGGTATCATTTCTGAAGCAATAGTTGGTGACAAACGAATAGATTCAGCACCAGAAAGGATATAAAATTTATCGCGTTGGAGACGTAAGGCACCATCATCAATAGTCAGAGGTTTGAAAAAATCTTTAGCTTCATATCCACCAATATTGCTTATATCCAACACTTGTTCTGGTCTGGCAATACATTCGTAACCACATAATCCATTTTCTACCAAGGCAGTTAGTACCACTGTGCCATCATGATCATTAGTAATTAAATCACCACAGGAAAGTTGTTTGCCTGTTTTATATTCAAATACCAAGCCATCTTTCATGGCGATTTCTAAATCTAAATTAGAAAATCTAGTGTCAGCGGTAAAAAGACGGAGCTGCGTCAACGGCGTCTTAATATATAATTGAATTGAAAAGGAATGCGGAATAATCGCTATCCATAATTCTCCCTCAAAACCACGAGCTGGGATGGAATCAAACCTTGGTACTCCATCAGCCAGAACTCTAACATGTATATCCAGACGCCCAGTAGAAGATTTTGAATTGCAATAACCATACATGTTATCTGACAAGGATAATGATTCATTTAATCTTGCCAAATAAATTTGGCCACTAATTAAAGGTTGGGAAAGTGCTGTTGGAGTAGCGCCCATTAGATTCAACAAAGCTCGAACCTTTTCACCGCCCCTTGGCAACATGAGACCTCTAATAACATAAATCTCCTCGCTAATAGTTAAATCAAGTGAGGCCGGAGAAATATTTTTTTGATCTGCATTAATAACGAAACCATTAACAACTAATTCCCGCAATTCATGGTCTGATAAAGCTCCACCTTTATTTTCTTTCATAATTTAACTAATAGAATAACATAAATAAAAATGCACCCAAACCATGATAGGTATGGGTGCTTTTCCCTTGAAGGGATGTTTCCATCCTCTAAATCTAAATTGGTATCTTCATCTTAACTTCAGAAGCAATTGTAGTTAAGACCCTTTTTTTTGTCCGTGTCTGTCCAGATACCTCTTCCACATCAAGCAGATGCAGATAATGTTTCCAAGAAGTCGGAACCTCTTCCAAAGTACCAACTTGCAACACCATCACATACAGATTTTTGTACGGCACTGCACCTTTGATATCATATTTGCCTAAATACCAAAAGTTTTGTGAAGTATTGAGTAGAAGTTCTTTTTGAAGTCTCTTTCTAGTCCTCTCAATGGTTTGCAGGAACTTTTGATCTTTCTCTGGCATATTTTGCATAAAAAATGCCGGAGACAGCCAAAATATTTTTTGCCTCCCGACATACACTAGGACTGAAACTCGATTCCGCCTTCTTTTGGACTTTACCAAAACTACCACTTTCTTCAAGAGTTGTTTTATCATTTTTTAGTCCTTCCTTTTTCCTAAAGTTTATCTGAACGCTTAAGAAGCATCAGAAAAGAGCCGTCTTTTCCCTTAGACGGATGAGATTCGTATTTCTTACACCAAAATAGAAAAAATTAGTACTCTTAAGGAGGGCTACTCTACACTGACACCCATACTGCGAGCTGTGCCTTCAATACTCTTCATAGCAGTCTCGATTGATGAGGCATTGAGGTTTGGCATTTTTTCTTCGGCGATTTCACGAATTTGTTGCTTGGTAATTGTACCAGCTTTGGAAACTAGGTTTTTACCTGAACCTTTGTCCTTACCAATTTTTTTAAGAATCAACCGTGACGCTGGAGAAGTCTTGGTAATGAACGTAAAAGTACGGTCATCATAGACCATAATTTCTACTGGTACCACTTCCCCCATGCGTTCAGCACGGGTTTGTTCGTTAAATTGGTTAACAAATTCACCGATATTGATACCGGCTTGTCCCAATACTGGACCAAGTGGTGGAGCTGGTGTTGCTTTTCCACCAACGGCCTGAACTTTGATTTTCTTTACTAATTTCTTTGCCATGATATGTTAATTTAAATTTTGTTGAGATGGCTCATTCCATATCTGAACCTTCTCATGAAGCTCGCGTATTGTACAAGAAATTAAGGGTTTTGCAAGGTTTTGTCTGACCCCACCCATTTTTGCAATCCATCAATAAATTCTCTATCAAGACGATAGACGATTGTATTTGAAAGGATAATCAATCGTTTTATTTTTTGGTATATCTGTCCTGCCAAAGATATCCCTCTTGTCTTGTCATATAAATAACTTGTGAATATTTTACTTGCCTGCAAATATCCTGAATTGCTTGATAAGCTCGCAAGTACAGACAGGTAAAACTCTCAAGCAAAGATAAAGTTTTAGACCTTTTTGATTTGGAGGAAATCTAATTCTACCGGAGTCTCTCGTCCAAACATCGCCACTAACACCTTCACCTTGCCACTTTTTTCGTCAATTTCACTTACTTTACCTTCCAATTCTTTAAATGGACCGTCCGTAATAATGACAATATCTCCCGCCGTTAGATCAACCTTGTGAGTAATATTGTTATCTGACATTTGTGACATGAGGGCTTTGTATTCTGATTCAGATAGAGGTACTGGTTGTGTACCACTACCAACAAAACCAGTCACCCGTGGAGTGTTTCTGACTACATACCAAGACTCATCATCTACTACCATCTCAACCAGGACATATCCAGGGAACAGGTTTTCTTCTTCCGTGACTCTCTTTC
>Ga0210044_10010929_pt1 | contig 10692 bp, 12 predicted proteins | sample CryGey13umfilter_2_FD_183959 | JGI IMG/M metagenome (GOLD analysis project Ga0210044, IMG submission 183959) | Groundwater microbial communities from aquifer in Utah, USA - Crystal Geyser 4/9/14 3 um filter (SPAdes) (version 2) | ecosystem: Environmental > Aquatic > Deep subsurface >...
CTACCTATGGCGGCCCGGCCAACCAGATCAGCCTCGCCAACACCATCGGCCTGCCGCTCTATGCACGCCAGCTGATGGACGAGAAGGACCGCTGGATCAACATCCTGACCGAAGCCTCGATCCTGCCGGTCAACAAGCGCCCGCGCACCGCGATCCGCTTGTTCAGTTCAAACTGATCCAGATTCGCACATTAACATCTTCCCTCGGCCTGATGGCCGGGGGGTTCCACGTGCACACCAGGCGGAGAACGGAACAGCAACACGTCTTAACCGTGGCTGAATTTCAGAACCAAGGAAAATCAGATGAGCACATTTGCCACAGCACTGAATGCCATTTTTTCCGACAGCAACATGGCGGTAGACGCTATGTGGTTTGAGGGCGGGGGCATCAAAGGTGTTGCCGTGCGTGTTATCCGCAAATCTCCAGACGAGATCACCCCTTTCGGTGCGGGGCGCATCCTGTCGGGTACGACGCGACTGGACGCTCGCGTGGCAGACATGCCTACGCCAGAGTCTGGCGATACGATTAAAATTGGATCCGAATACTTCATCATCCAGGGCGAGCCGAAACTCGACCGCGAACGCTTGATATGGACACTGGACATGAGGCCAGCATGAAACTGATTGTCGGGATCGCAGGGAATATAGCGGCACTGATGGCTGCCGAGGTTGCCGCAGGCGAACGCGCCGTCACCACATCGATGCGCGAGGCAGGGACGGGGCTGAAATCTGCCTGGCGCATGCAGATCACTCGCGCTGGCCTTGGCACGCGCCTTGCCAACTCCATCCGCCTCGCCAGCTTCCCGAAATCCGGCGACAGCCTGAATGCAGCTGCCCTCGTCTGGTCGAAAGCGCCGGTGATCATCGGCGCGCATGATACCGGCCCGCTGATCCGTTCTGCCAGCGGCTTCTGGCTGGCAATCCCGCTGCCCGCAGCAGGTAAGTCGTCTGGCGGCAAGCGCATCACGCCTGGTTTGTGGGAGCAAAAGACTGGCTTGCGTCTGCGTTTTGTTTATCGCCGCCGGGGACCGAGCCTCTTGGTGGCGGATGCCGTGCGGCTGAACACGCGCGGCCAGGCGTCTGTCTCCAAATCGAAAACAGGACGTGGCCAGGTAACGGCGCCGGTGTTCCTGTTGGTGCGCCAGGTAAAATTGCGTAAAAGATTGGACTTGGCGCGAGATGCTGATCGAGTGCAGGCAGCTATTCCCGGCAGCATCGTACGCAATTGGGTCGAGGATCATCTTTGATGGCAAGCAAACGCGAACTGGTGCTGGCCGCTCTGCACTCGCGGCTACAAACCCTTGCAGCTCCGATTTTGCGCGGGGATGTACTGCCCGAGCGTATTCCTGCCACGGGCATGATTATCATGCGCGACGGAAGTCCAGGGGAGCCGGAGGTGACTCTCTCGCCACTGGTCTATTCATATGAGCATCGTGCAGAGTTGGAAGTGGTGATCCAGTCTGGCACCGATCGCGACTGCAGGTTCGACGCTCTCGCCGTTGATATAGGAGCAGCGTTGGCTGTCGACCGCACGTTAGGTGGTCTTTGCGATTGGGTCGAGGCAGAAGCTCCCGATCCTGTCGATTTGCCCATCGATGGTGCAGCAGCACTTAAAGCGGCGGTGATCACGGTGATCTTGCACTACGACACCATCGATCCACTGAACTGAATTCCCCTTATGAAAGGACTTTGACATGGCACGTGCAACAGGCGCGCGGGCGCAAATGGCGCTGGCGTTCGAGACGACATATGGCATCGCCCCGGCGAGCGGCTACACCCGCATTCCGTTTGCAAGTGTATCGCTGAGCGCGGAACAGCCCCTGCTGACTTCGGAACTTCTTGGCGCTGGGCGTGATCCGGTTGCCCCGATCAAGGACGCTGTGACGGCGGATGGTGACGTGGTAGTGCCCATTGATCTTGACGCTTTCGGGTTCTGGCTGAAAGCCGCGTTCGGCCAGCCCGTCACCTCTGGAACCACCCCGAAAACGCACACCTTTCAGTCAGGCAACTTCACGCTGCCCAGCATGGCGATTGAAGTTGGTATGCCGGAGGTGCCCAGTTTCGCCATGTATTCCGGGTGCAGAATGGACACGCTTTCGTGGACCATGCAGCGCAGCGGCCTGCTGACAGCGACGGCAAGCATGATCGCCCAAGGTGAGACGCGCGCCGCGACCACACAGGCTGGCGCACCAGCGGCGATTGTATTGCAGCGATTTGGGCATTTCAGCGGGTCGGTCAAGCGTGGCGGCGTGTCGCTTGGTAATGTGGTGTCTGCCAGCGCCACCTATGCCAACTCTCTTGACAGGATTGAGACGATACGCAGCGACGGCAAGATCGACGGTGTTGACCCAGGCATTGCCGCGATGACCGGGGATATCGTGGTTCGGTTTGCGGATAGTGTTCTGCTGGATCAGGCGACCAATGGCACATCGTCGTCCTTTGAGTTCGCGTGGTCGCTGGGCGTAGGCAAGACATTGACGGTTGCAGTGCCCACCGTCTATCTGCCTTTGCCCCGCCGGGAGATATCTGGACAGGGTGGTGTTGAAGCGACATTCGCCTGGCAGGCGGCGCAACAGGCCAATGGTGATCCCATGGTTACCGTGACGCTGGTCAACTCGGTGGTGTCATACTGATGTTGAAACTCAATCTCAAATCAGAGCCGGAATGGATTGATCTACCGCGCGGTGTGCGCCTGAAAGTCCTGCCGTATTCCACGATGGTCGCGCTTGCTGCGCGTGACGACGTAAGGATGCGTCAGGCTGCGAAGTCTGGTGTGTCGCATGTGGAACTGTCCTTCGTCAGCGGTGTTGCGGTTGCGCGGGCGGCGATCATCGCGTGGGAGGGTGTTGGCGATGCCAACGGCGATCCCGTTGACGCGAACCCCGATACCATCGCGCAGTTGATGAACGCGCCGGACATGTATGATGCTTTCTTTCTGACTTATCTTGTTCCTGCTTTGGTTCTAGATGATGAAAAAAACGGCTCCGCGCCCTCGCAGAATGGCACTACGGCGGCGGCGCGAACTACTGCATATCGTGCCCCACGGTCTGCGAAGGCTGCGAAAAAACTGCCAACGCGCCGCTGACGATGGAGGGCGCGCAGGTCTGGGCTTTGGCAAGGATGCTTGCCGGTCAGTGGCGTTTTGCTCCGGGCGGCGGTGTGCTTGGCTTTGATATGGTAGCGGCCTTCCGAATGGCTGATGCGATGGCAGTAAGCGCGCGGGCTGTGGCGGAACTTTTGCCAGTCATCGGGCAGGCAATGGCGCATGAGATGAGCAAGGAACATGGGAATGGCTGAAAAGCGCATATCCGTCCGGCTGGCTGCCTTCGGTGGCAAACAGGTTGAGGCAGCTTTTGACGGCGTTGGCGCATCCGGGAAGCGTGGTCTTGGACAGGTATCCAGACAGGCCGAGATAGCCCGCGCCAAGCTTGCGGCTTTCGGGCGCCGCGCCGCCGCTGTTTCCGCCGCCGCAAGCGCGGCGCTGATAGCGACCGGCGCTGCAGCGATTCGTTCCGGGTTGCAGACCATTGATGCCCAAGCCAAACTTGCGCAATCTCTGGGCACCACGGTCGCGAGTGTGCAGACGTTGGAGCGCGCTGGCGAACTGGCTGGCGTTGCCATGGGCGAGATTGAACAGGCCAGCAAGAAGCTGACCACACGACTGTCAGAAGCGGCGGGCGGCACCGGTGAAGCGGTTGACGCGCTCAAGCGTTTAAGGCTGACAGCCACTGAGTTGCAGGCATTGCCGCTCGACGAGCGTATCGCTGCCATACAGGACGCGCTGACGAAGTTTGTCGCGCCTGCCCAGCGAGCAGCGGTTGCCGGTGCTCTGTTTGGCGACAGGTCCGCCATTTCTTTCAGCCGGATCGACACGGCAACTCTGCGACAGGCGACGGCGGACGTTCGAGCCTTCGGCGTGTTGGTGTCGGAGCAGGACGCTGATCAGATAGAGCGGACGAACGATGCGATATCTCGCCTGGGACTGGCTTGGCGCGGCTTTGCAAACCAGTTGGCTGTCGCCGCAGCCCCGGCGCTTGAGCGGGCAGCCGATGCGCTGGCGCAACTTTCCCAACAGGGCAGCACTTTGAACGGTGCGTTCGCCGCCGCCATCGACGCAATGACGTTTCTGATCAAAAACATTGATTTGGTAACGGCTGCCGCCGGGACGTTGCTTGCGTTCATGACGACGCGCTGGGTCGCGGGGATGGTTATTGCTGGCAAGGCGGCAATCGCTGCGGCGGGCGGTGTGAAGGCGCTCACATTGGCGTTGGCGAAGAACCCGGTTACCATTGCCTTGGTGGGGATATCCACGCTGGCAGGCGGCTACCTTCTGCTGCGCGACAATTCGGATGACGCGACCGAGGCAGAGCGGCTGTTGAATGAGCAAATTTCGAAAAGCCCCGGCCTCACAACTGCCGCTGCGGCAGAAAGTGATACTTTGGCCGCCGCCCGCAGGGATCAGGCGCAAGCGTCCCTTGATGCGGCAGAAGCGGAATTGGCCAGGTTGGAGGCGTTTAACCAGGTCGCCCGTGCAACTGCGCGCGGCGGTGAGGATGCCCTTACCCAGGCAATAGATAGAAAAATAGCGGGGACTGCTGCGCAGATCGCCGAACTTCGCAATGCTATCAGCGGGTCTGGCGTTGTAACTGATCTCGGCACGATCAACGTGCCCGGCGCCAGTGGCGCATCTGATGATCCGCCTATAAAATCTGACAGCAAAGCCGCTAAATCCGCTAAAGAACTGACCGACGCGCAGAAGGCCGCAGACGCGATCATCAAGCAGGTAGCAACAGACTCTGTTACATACGCGCAGGTAGTGACAGAACTTTCAGCCGCTTTGAACGCCGGGAAAATAACGCAGGAACAGTTTACTGCGACAGTGGCGTTGGCTGATGAGCAGTTCAATAAAATGAGTGCCGGAGCGTTGCTGGCGCGGGATGCCACCAGCGAGCTGTTTGACTCGGTGCGGAGAGGGTCTTTCTCGGCGTCCAGCGCCCTTGATCTGGTAATTGATCGCCTGTTCCAGATCGCATCAAATAGCGCGCTTAATGCTCTGTTTGGAGGTCAGGGCGGCGGCGGTGGCGGACTGTTCGGGTCTTTGCTAGGCGCACTTTCGGGCGGCGGTCTTGCCCCGGCAAGCAGCCCGCGCCCGCGCCCCAGACTATTCGCTGGCGGTGGCGACTTCGGCGGCGGGTTGCGGATCGTGGGGGAACTCGGGCCAGAACTTGAGGCGACGGGCCCCAGCCGGATTTTCAGCGCGGCGCAAACTCGCGGCATGTTGTCTGGCGGGCATACCACGGTTCGCGTGGAGTTGTCGCCCGACCTGATTGCGCGCGTGATTGATCGCGCCGACCGTGGCGCGACGGAAATTGCGGATCGGGGCATATCTTCTTTCTCGAAGCTACGGCTTCCCGGCGATCTTCAATCGGTCGCTGGTGATCCGAGGAGGCGCGGAGCATGACACTTACCTATCCTGTCCCCGTCGCCAGCTTCTGGGATTTGGTAAAGCCGACGAGCAGCAAGCCATGGACGCTTAGTGGGAATACATCTTCGTCGCAAACCGATGGTGGCGAGACGTTGATTACCGCGCGCGGCGCCCGTCTATGGGTGCCAGCGATCAAGCTTTCACAAAGGCCGATCCGCGCATCACTTGGAATTGGGGCGCTGATTGAGACGCTTGCCCGTGGCGAAGGCACGTTCCTCGCATATGACATGGCAGCGCCGTTTCCGGCAAATGATCCTACCGGATCAATTCTCGGGGCGGCACTGCCAAAAGTCCGCACATTGCCGGCCAGCCTGCATGAGATGGATATCAAAGGGCTACCGAGTGGCTACGTTCTGAGCGGCGGCGACATGATCGGTGTAGTGACCGGGACGGGAAGAAGGGCACTGATGCGTGTGGTCGATAATACCGTGACGGCGAATACCAGCGGCATTACCCCGGTTTTCCAGATCGAGCCTGCGAGGCTGTCCAGCATCATGGCCGATAACGCGGTGACGCTGATCAAGCCGACCGGCAAGTTTTTGATCGCACCGGGCAGCTATGATCCGGGCACCATGGACTCCGTAAATGTCTCCGGCGCCTCTTTCAACATGGTGCAGGTGATCACATGACGGCCGTATTCCCGACTGCCATTCAGAACAAGCTGTCCACAGGCGAGGCAATCCAGACAGAGGTGTTGTTTCACATTGTTGGTCGCAATCGCACCACCGGCGCGCCCGAAACCTTGTCGCTTTGGACGGGCGAAGGCGACAGAGTGTTCAACGTCGGCGGTGTCAATCGCACCTATCTGGGCGGTGGTGCGCTGATCGATGTGCCGCCGGTTACGTATGAGGCGGGGCTGGCGATAAACTATGTGCCGGTCACGATATCTGCGGCCTTCGCGCCAGTCCGCACCGCATTTTTTACCCATGACATGAAATTTGGCGGTGTGGAAATTCATGTCGCAGTATTCGCGGTTGAGACCGGGCTGTTCGTTGGATTGTGGCGGGCATTCAAGGGCAGCGAGAGCGAAAGCGATCTGCCGCGCGCATCGGTTGGTGGTGATGCTGTTTATGAAATCAAATGTGCGACCAGCGCGCGCCTTCTGACTTTGCCATCAAATGAAACGATATCCGACTCGACGATGATGGAAAGTAATCCAGGCGATGGCTTCCGCAAATTCGCAACGCAGGTCGCCAGCGTCCGCGCCAATTGGAGGGGATGATGCGTAAACCTGACTGGCATTCGGCGCTGTCGCTGTATCTCAAGACGCAGGCGCGGCGGAATTTCGTGATCGGGTCGCACGATAATTTCACATTCACGGCGGGGTGCATCGGGGCGATGACCGGGACGGACCCGGCGCGCGGGCTGCGAGGGAAATACAAGACGGACGGCGCGGCTATCAAACTGTTTCATGATTTGGGATATGCTGATCATATCGAATACCTTTCGCATGGCCGCGCAACAATCCCGGTATCTTTTGCGCAGACCGGCGACATGGGCATCCTTGGGCCACAGCGAGTGGCAGGGATATTTACGGCGGGGCGTGTTCTGGTGATGGCGGATCAGTTGCAATATGTCCCTGTTGATCAGGTGACCACGGCTTACCGGGTGACCTGATGGGACTTTTCGGCAAGCTTTTCGGCGCAGCCCTGATCATCGGCGGGGTCGCGCTGGTAGCAGCGTCTGGTGGTCTTGGTGCCCCTGTTGCCGCTGGTATTGCAGGGGCGGCGCCCGGGTTCGCGGCATTCGCAGCCACGACACTGGGCAGGCTGGCTGCGTTTGCTGCGCAGGTAATCGGCCGGCGAGCGCTTGAATCACTGCGGAAATTCAAGGCAGGGATACAGACTTCGACGCTTGCCATTGGCGAGGACGAGCCTGAGCGATTTATCGTCGGCAAATATGCAACGGCGGGCGCGCAGACATTTCCGGCAAAGACGTGGCAGAAAAACCGGTTTCTGGTGCAGCGCATCGAACTGTCGCACCTGCCTGGATGTGTGCTGTCGCGCATGTCTGTGGACGGCGAGTGGATCACCGACGACGGGCTTGATGCAGGGCTATGGGGCGCACAGGCGACGGGGAAATATACTGATCGCATCTGGGTGAAATACTATGACGGATCGCAGACGGCTGCTGATCCCCGGATGCTGGCCGATTTTGGCGGAGACGCGGAGCAGCCTTACAATGCCACCATGGTCGGGAATGGCATTTGCTACGCGGTCGTGACGGCGAAGTTCGATCAGAATCTTTTCCAGGGCCAGCCCGCGTTCCGGTTCGAGTTGGACGGCATATCGCTTTACGATCCGCGCAAGGATACCAGCGTTGGCGGATTGGGGACGCACCGTTGGGCTACCCCGACGACATGGGAAACGACGCGCAACCCGATGGTGATCGTCTACAATATCATGCGCGGCATTACGCTGCGCAGCGGCAAGGTATGGGGCGGCCAAGTTCTTGAGGAAGATTTGCCGCTGGATAATTGGTTTGCTGCGATGAATGACTGTGACGAGCCGGTGCAGATCGGTGGTGGCATCGGGCCTCGGTATGAATGTGGGTTTGAAATCGCGGTCAATGAGCAGCCAGCCGATATCGTCGAGGAAATCCTGAAATCATGCAGCGGTATTCTGAGCGACGTTGGCGGGACATGGTATGCGCGGGCGGGGTCGCCGGACTTGGCTGTCGTGTCTCTCACAGACGACGACATGCTCAATTTCGAGCCGGTAAGTTTTACGCCGCACGGCGGCATTGAAAAGACGGCGAATGCGATCACTGTCACATTCCCTGATCCGTCGCAGAACTATGAGCCGCGTCAGGCGCCAACGCGCACCAACGCGACGTGGGAAATAGAGGACGGCGGCAAGCGGCTGACTCGCGATATCAACCTCTCGGCGGTGCCATTTCCGGGTCGCGCCCAGATCATCGCAAAGGAAATGCACGAAGATGAGCGCAGGCAGGTCCGTCATGTGCTGGCGACTGCGCGCACGGTTCCGCTTTATCCGCCGCTGACGACGATTGATTTTACATCGGAACACTTCGGGCATGTCGGGAAGGACTTCGAGGTTGCGGTAATCGTCGTGGACCTTCTGTCTCTCAATTCGCAGCGCGTTGTCAGAGAGGTGAACCCGGCAGATTTCACCCCACCTGCGATCATAGACACCACCCTTGCCAGCCCGGTCAACATCGGGCCTGAAACTGTGGTGCCGACAGGGTTCGCATTGAGCGCTGTTGATGTTCTGGACGCGACGGGGACGGCGCGTCGTCCAGGCATAAAGGCGGCATGGACAAATCCACCGACCGACGCGCTCGGGGTGCAGTTCCAGGTGCGCGTGACGGCCACGGCGGTTGTCACATCTAGCCCGTCCGTTGGTGATGCTCAGTCGCTTGATGCGCTGATCCGGGATGGTGTGCTGCCAGGCACACAGCACGATGTGCGAATGAAATTCGTGCTGAATGACAGGCCAAGTGACTGGTCATCGTGGCTGACAATCACCGCGAATAATGCGCAGCTTACATCATCCGACCTCGGGCAATCATCGGTCACGGCGTCGAAAATCCTTACCGAGGATCAGACGAACCTTGTGCCCGACAGTGATTTGCAGGACGCGGCAAGCTGGGGTAATCCGACAAAATTCACAGTCATTCCGACAAGCACGAACACCACGACGTCCAAAACCAAGGGTGAGGTGCAGTATACCGGCGCGCTGCCGGTGACAGTCCCAGTGGCTTCAAACAGCACGAAATTTCCGGTCCTGCCCGGCGAAAAACTGCTTGCCAGCTATCAGGTCGGTCGCATCAACGGGACGACGCACACGGTGCGCGGCGCCATTGTGTATTTCGACAGAGCGGGCGCCGTTGTAGGCGCCTCTCTGGTAGGTGGCAGTCTCACCGCGACCGCCACCGCGCTGGTGGATCGATCTGCGGTCATCACGGTTCCTGCTGGCGCGTGGTCAGCGCTTTTTCAGTTTCTCGTCGATAGCACGGACGGCAACGTGCGGTTTCACGCGCCGGTTGTTCGCCGGATGAATGCCGCCGATCTGGTCGTTGATGGTGGTTTGACGAACGCGCAGATCGCAGACCTTGCCGCCGCGAAGATCACCGGGCAGATCACCGGGACACAGATCACCGATAGCGCCATCACCACGCCCAAACTTGCAGCCGGGTCCGTGACCACGGCCAAGCTGGTCGCCAATGCGGTGACTGCCAATGAGATTGTGACGGGTGCCATAATCACCAGCAAGATCAACGGGCGCGCGGTCACGTCGCTTGAGACTGCCGCATCCGGCGCGAGTTTTACGGTAACTTCCTCAACGGGGTTCAACCTCCAACAAAACTTTGTGGTTCCAAATGACGACACGAACATCCGGATTTCCGTGCAATACCCCATGGGCGCGGTGGTGACGCCATTCTCTTTGGTGCAGAACGTGACTGTCGATGGGGTGCTTTTGTCGCAGTTCGGCCTGCAAAATGTGCAGGAAATTGTGCTGGCGCAGTCTTTCAAACTGATCCCCGTGGCAAAGACTATTTCGGTGAGTGTTGATCTGGCCCTGACAGGTTCGGGTTCCGTGGAGGTAAACGGCCTCAGCTTCACCGTGGAGCAGTTCAAGCGATGATCATTGACGCAACCGAATACGACTCTGCAACCGGCGCGATCTTGTCGCATGTCGTGATGACGCCGGAATCGCTGGCTGCCAACGGTGACCGGGCATTTTTTGTGGGCGAGCACCTGGACGCGCAACAGTGGCTGATCATAGGCGGGGTGCCAGTGGCGCGCGGTGCCGCTTTGATTGATGCGGAACGGCTTGCATCGGCGCGGGCGGCGGCGCTGCGCGATATCCGGGCCGAGATCGACGCCACCGCCGATAGGATCACCGGCCTTTATCCGCGCGCGGAAAAGGATAGCTGGCCCCAGAAAGAGGCTGCGGCACTGGCGATTATCGCGGGCACGGCGACGGCTGGCGACATGACGCTGATCGGCGCCGAGGCGGCGGTAACAGGCGCGCCATTGGGCGATCTGACCGGGCGCATTGTGGCAAACGCCGCAGCATTCCGCCAAGCCATCGGCATGCTCTCGGGTCTGCGCAGCGCCACCGAAGCGGCGGTCAGCGTGGCGCAGGATGTGGCGGAAGTTGTAGCGGCCATGAATGCCCTGCGCGTCGCCTTGGCTCAGATCGAGCAGGGGAGTGCTGCTTGACGCGGTGGAATGCGATACAC
>Ga0210044_10010930_pt1 | contig 10690 bp, 10 predicted proteins | sample CryGey13umfilter_2_FD_183959 | JGI IMG/M metagenome (GOLD analysis project Ga0210044, IMG submission 183959) | Groundwater microbial communities from aquifer in Utah, USA - Crystal Geyser 4/9/14 3 um filter (SPAdes) (version 2) | ecosystem: Environmental > Aquatic > Deep subsurface >...
GTCAATGAGTTTGCGCTTGATACTGATGATCAGCAGATCAGCTTCTTGTTGCAGCTTATCAAGGTTCAGCTTCAACTCAAGCACGCGGATGCTCTCTTTTTTCGCCTCGATGTCGTAATACTCAGCCTTGGATACGTCACCAAGCGCACGCATTTCATTGGCCATCGCCGTGTAGTGGTTGCCCGATGCGGTTGCCTGTGCAATGCTCAGTTGCAAGTTGGCGCTTTTCGCATTAGTGTCCAACTCGGTGCTGGCCACCAAATCCTTGATAGCATCGCGGTACAACGCGGTCGATGTGGCCAGCCGACCGTTGGCGTTGGCCAACTGTTCCTTGACATCGGAACCTCGTGATTCGGCGGCTCGCAAAGAGTCAACCTCAAGTTTGGCTGAGGCAATCGCTGCCTTGTACACGTCAATTTTTGACGAATTGTCCTTGAGCGTTTCAGACAGCAGTCTGCGCTCAGCTACCTGCTGTGCGGCGGCAGCGCTGGCCTGGCGGCTCTGCTCAGTCTCGGCCTGCGCCTTGATGATCAGTTTGTCTAGCTCATCTACTTGTACCTTGACCACCTCGACCCCACCTTGGCGTGTGCTCGCGCTGGCAATCAACTCAGCCTTTTGTGCCAGCAGCATAGCCAACTCAGCAGTAGTACTGGCGGTTACCTTGTCGAGCGCGGCGGCGTGTAGCTCAGCAGCCTTGGTGCTGGCATCCTGTACCACAGTTGCATCGCCGCGCAACTTAGCCATGGCAACTAGCGTGTCGCCTTCCTCTTTGGCGGCTTTGGCTAGCTTGCCGTAAGCTTCGGTCTGCTGCCCTTGCTTGGCAATCAGCTCGGTTGCTGCTACGGTGTACTGCACGATCTTGGCCCCGGCATCGAGCGTCTTGTCAGCGGCCAGCGCGGTGCTCAGCGCCAGCAGCTTTTGCTCGCCTGACAAGGCTGCATTGGCGGCAATGGCCTTGGTGGTGGCCGCTGTGGTCGTGGTCATTGCAGTAGCTTGCTTGACGCTCGATTCAGAAGCCTGGTCGCCAATGCCAATCGAGGTATCAATCGCCTCGGTCAACTTTGTCTGTCGGCCAGCAGCGTCATCGAGAATCTGCGTTAGCGCCTTCCAAGGGTTAGTCCACGTGACCACCGCCGCTGCGAGTACACCGCCCGCCTTGGCAACACCAAAGATCAACTCGGACAGCGCTGAGAGTGACAACACCAGCGCACCAACCGCACCCCCAAGCGCCTTGAGCGCGGTTGTCAACAGTGCTGTCCAACCCGCGTCACCCGCGCTCTGCGCAGTTTGCGTCAGTGCAGTTTTCAGACGATCCCAGGTGTTGATCAAACCATCGGTTTCGCCTTCCATGGTCTTGAGCGCTTCGGTGAACGGGCCAAAAAAGTCCCGCGCAGCCAACTGGCCACTGCTCACCAGCTCAACCAACTGTGCCTCGGTAAGACCCAAGCCATTAGCTGCAAGGCCCAACGCACCAGGTAAACGGTCGCCTAATTGTTGGCGAAGTTCCTCCATCGATACCACACCTTTAGATGCCATCTGACCCAAAGCATTGAGCGCCCCTGCCGTCGCCTCGGTGCCCAGGCCCAGCGAGGATGAGGCTCGCGTCAGCGCCTTGAACAGTGCGTTGCTCTGCTCAAGCGGAATGTTGGCCGATTTCATCGACGCGCTGAACCGCACAAAGTCGGTGCTCAGCTTGCCAACGGCAACCCCGTTGTCCATCGCCGTCTTGCGCAAGAAATCCATCTGCTGCGCGGCCAAGCCCGAATCCTTGTAGATCGCGGTCAGGCCCCGACGCATTGAGTCACCCTGCACTACAGCCTCAATGAATGCCCGGCCCAACTCTTGCACACGCTGGCCCAGGGCCATCACAGCGTTCGCGGCCAGGGTAGCCACGGTGAACTGCCCCATAGCCCCGGAAAAGGCCCGTGCGGCCCGGTCAGCGAGCGTCATCTGTCCAGTAGCCTCGCGCAGATCGCGCTCCAACCCCTTGATCCTGGAGCCACCCTTGGCAAACGCGGCATCAAGCTCTTTGCCAACCAGCGTGCCGCTGCTTTTCAGCAGGTTAAGCGCAGCTTTAACCTTGTCGATTTCAACCCTGATTTCGGCAGCTGAGCGCACGCCCACCACACCCAGCGCGTTAGCGATTCCTGCACCTGCTTCCTTGGCTGCGTCATCAATCTTTTTCAGAGCTGCGGCGGCAAGCTCGGTGTCGTTGGCCAACTTGCTCTCAGCCTCAGTCAACAGCTCGGTCTCGCGCCTGAGTTTGAACTTGGCCTCATTTGCTTTTGACAGTGCTGCGGCTTCCTCAAGCCACTTAGCTTCAGCGTTTTGCGCAATCAGGAAGTTCTGCGCATCAATAAGCAGGTGAGTTTCCTTAGTGACGCGCTGGCGTGCTTCGGCGGCTTCAACAATAGCGAATGCCTCCTTTTGCCACTTTTCCTCGGCGGCAGCTCGGGCGGCGTTCTCGGCGGCTCGCTGTTCTGTGTACTTGGCTGATGACCTGGTAGCCTCTTGGAAGCCACGTGTCTCGGCAATCAGCGCTACACGGCCCTTCTCGAACAGATCGGCCAGGCCTTTTTGCTCGATGGCCAGCAGCCGGTCAGACTCAGCCATTTCGGCGGTACGAGCTTTGGCCGTTGCCAGGGCCTGCCCTGTCTCTTTGACCTCGGTCGTCAGCTTGTTGTGGGCGGCGGTCAGCGCAGTCTCAGCGGCGGCGAAATCGTCGGTCGCAATGCCAGCCGCGTTCAGTGAACCCTTGGTCGCGGTCAGCGCAGCGTTGCGCTCACTCAAGCTCTTGCTGGCGCTGCTGGTGATGGCTGCGCTGGTCTTGAGTTGCGAGGCCAACTCCTTCTCGCCTGTTGCTGCCGCTGTAGTTGCGGCCTTGGCTGCTTTATACTCTTTGGCCAAGTCACGAATCTCGCCCCTAGCCTTGATAATCTCAGATGTAGCGGCACGGGCTTCAGCCGTGTAATTTGTTGTACTATTTTTCAGCTCGGCTAACGCCTGCTTTTTGTTGAATAGTGCCTCTTGGGCCAACTCAAGTGCGTTCTTGGCTTCGATCTCAGTGGCTCGCAACTCATCAGTTTTTGCCTTTTGCTCGGCCAGTGCGCCACTCAACTCCTTTGACTTTTGGCTTGCCTTGCCCTGTATGCTAGCAAGCTGCTCAACCTCATCCGACAACTGGCCGAATGCCGTAACCAGCGCGGCCTGATTCGCCAGCCGGTCAATCTCGGCACCTAGCTTGGCAAACTCTGGCACCGCGTCGGCACCCTGCTTGCCCAGCGCGGCCACATCTGTCTTGAGCTGCTTGATACTCTCAAGGCCAACCGTCTCAACGGATAGTGTTAACGGTACGTCATGTTTTGCTGCGGTTGCCATTCAGGAATCCTCGGAAATAAAAAAGCGGGGACTAGCCCCGCTTATTGCCCCTGCTGTGGCAGCGGAGCGTTTGTTTGCAACCGGTTAGATAGCAACGTCAAGCAGTTTGACCACGAACGGTTCGGTCTTGCCGACAGGGGTCTTCAAGCGGCCCGGCAGGCTCACGCTGGCAAAGTCACCGGCCAGGAAGTCGAACGCACTGGAGGCGGCAATCACAGCCTCGTGCACTTCAACGATGCATGGCAGGTTGTCAGCAAAGTTCATGCCGTCAAAGAGGAACTTGGCGCGAATCTGCGCTTGTGTACCGCCCGCGATTTGCGAGCCCGTCACTGCACCATAGGTGCCGGTGATCTGCAATACAGCCAGGTCAACAATCGCGCTGGTAGGCAAGACTTTCAACATGCCCAGTCGGTAGTTGATTTCGTAGTCGGTGCCCAGCACGTAAGTGGTCACGCCTGTCACGTCCTTGACGCTCAGACCAACCGTGGCAATATTCATGTGGCCGATATCAACCCAGGCACCTTTTTTGCAGGCCACTTCAATTGCCGTCATAGTGCCCGAGCCGATATTAATTTCGGTCTTGGTACCAAGCAAGGCTGCAACCAGCGTATCGCCCGAAACTTCGGCAAAGTCAACCGTGAATTCAAAAGGTTGGGGGATGGTCACCGATTCAATCACCTGGCCGTAAGATGTACGGCCCTTGGACACCATTTCCTTGAGGTCTACCTTGGGGGTGATTTCAAACTTGGTCGTTTCCAGCGGGCCGGTAAAGTCTTCAAAAGCGCCAATGGTAGGGTTATACCTGGAAATGTACAGATCACCAGCGCCCAAAAATCCGCGTGCAGCAGTCATAAATGTTCTCCAAAAAGTTGATGTCGCAAGATGGACACTAGCAAACGAATTGTGTCCACGCGCAACGGGTTTTACAAACGGTCAAATTTCACATTATGGGTTTGTCAAATCCTCGACAAACACAACATCAATCTCAACGGTGGCGCTCACAATCCCAACGCCATCGCCCCGTGGCCCGATGTCGCGGCCCCGGTAGTGAACCCGTTTCACTTGCTTGGCCAGGGTCGTCCCGTCCGAGAAAATGGCGCGTTTCAAATCCTTGATCAACTCATGCCCCTTGTCGTTGGGGTGATCCGGGTTACAGTCGTGGTAGGCGACCAGCACATAGGTCTGTGTAATCTCCACAGTGACCAGTGCGCCCGGCGCGGAGTTTGGCGTGTCAGCCCCCTCAACCAGCACTGCGCACGGCACCTGGCCATCGTCAATGCGGCGGCGGCCACGCAGCACGCGCAGGCCGATGTCGCTGTGGAACCCGTTGGCAACGGTAATGGTGGCCAGTCGCGCAGCCAGCTCACTGGCAACTTCGGCGGCTTGATGAAAGGTAGTCATCTGAGTTCTTTTTCAAATAGTTCAGTGGCGTACTGCACCACGTTGGTTTCAAGCTCGTCACGCGCCTCGTCAAGAATCCCCGACGCCACGTGGCGAAACAGTTGGTACACCGATGGGCCGTACCTGATCTTGTAGTTGCCTTTCCCGGTTGCCCCAGGGCTGCGGGTGGCCAAGCCAAGCCCGTTGCCATTCTTGAGTGTGACCAGGAACCCATGCTCGATCAGTTTCTCAGAGCCACGTGTCACCGACACGCCCACGCCAGCCTGCTTCTCGTCTGCCGGGATGCCGCGCAGTGCATCGCCCGTGCGCTTTGTCCAACCCGGCCATTTACCAAAGCGCTTGCCCGAAGCCAGGATACTAGCGTTACTGTAGTTAACGCGCCTGATCATCTGTGCAGCCCCGTAGTTCACCAACTGCGTCATGGCCTGCTTGGAGCCCTTACCAGTGATAACAGCCTCGGCCTTGCCACCCTGCGTTGCATAGGTGACCTTCATACGGTTTTTGATGTACTCGTCGCTCAAATTGATGTCGGCAATCATGCGGGGCCGGGCCAACTCATAAATGCTGTCGGCGGCATCATTCACGGCGCGGCGGGTGGCCACGCCAAGCGACTCGGCGCTGATGCCATCGAGACGCCCGACAAGACGGTCAAGTGCGGTCACGTCAATGCTGACGCTAAAGCCCACGGTCAGGCCCCTTTTCGCAGAATGAATTGCAGGGTAAACGTTGTCTCGCCAGCCAGCACGTCGAGTACGTAGGAGCCGTCGGGGTGTAGCAGAGTATCACCGACTACGGGCGAGTCGGCCTTAAGGATAGTGGCAACCGACTTGCTTACTACCATGTCGCCATGGCTGGCAACACTACCATGGCCATAGCCATCAAAGGCAACGCCATGCTTGATGTTCACTTTGCGGGGTGGAGTAACCACTTCACCCCGCAAAATGGAGTCCTCACCCAGGTGGGCAAGGACTCGCTGCGACATTTTTTCAAATGCCGCTCGCATCTTAGACCACAGTCAACTTGACGATGGCAGCCGGGCGCGTGCACAGGGTCAGCGGGTTCGACTGTGCGTCGATGTCCACACCCTTGTTCATGGCGCGAGGCTCTTGCTTTGCGTACATGGGGATACCCATCGTGTTGACGGTTTCCATGTAGTCGGCAGGGGCAAAGTTCATCACGAACAGGTCAGGCACACCTTCAGGGATCATGTATGCCGAACCTGCCTCAATGAAGTCAATACCGTTCACATTGCCACGGTATTCCTCCCAAAATACGCCTGCGAAATAGAACCCGGCACGCAGATCAGCACGCAAGAACTCACCGTTCTGGTAACGGTCAAACGCAGCTTCCACAGTGGCATGACCCACCAGCGCATCAAAGAATGAAGGCGAGCACAGCACGCGCAGGCCAGAGTAGGCAAGTCCCCCCAGGGCTGCTTCGACCTTGCGCTTGGCTTCGACCACCTTGATGCGAACCTTGGTGCCAGCCGTGCCCAAAATGAGTGAGTGGGTCTGCTGGCTCACACCGAATGTGCTGTACAGGTCGAGCAGCACCGTGGTACCGTCAGCGTCAAGAATCTGGCCCTTGACAGCACCCATGCGCTGGAATTCCAGGGTCGCATCGAGGTTGCGGCGAATACGACGCAACTCTTTGTTCACCAGGTTCTGCACGCTCTCAAGCTCGCTCTCGGAGCCGAAGGTGCGTAGGTTTTGTACTTCGTCAGCGTTGACTCCGCCGTTCTGTGGCAGATGCACGCACTTGAACGGGATCATCGTGCGCTTGTCTTTCAGGCCGGGCTTGACCACACCACCGCGCTCACCAGCAGGCACCAAAGCAAGGCTTGTACCCTGCTTCTCGATGCTAACCATGGTGGTGGTTATACCTTCGACAGAAAAGTAGCCAAGTTCGCCCAAACGAGTAGGCTGGTGGGGCACATCGTTCAGAGCTTTTGTGAGGCTCTGAACGCTGAATGCGTCACCGTTAAAAATGTCCAATGCAGCCATTTAATTTCTCCAAATGTGATGGGTTGATGATTAGCGAACGATGACGTTCAGGGCTTTAAGGTCAGCGGCACTATTGGCGTCGGAACCGGTCAGCGCAGCGCCAAACACTTCACAGTTGCGCACGTGTACAACTGCGTCACGGTCGCCTGTGGCGGCTTCGCAAGACGTGTACAGCACACCCGCTGCAACTTCGCTACCATCGGCGGCGGTATTACTGTAGGGCACGTACTTGCCAGAGACAGTCACTTTGCCCATCACGGTGCCCGAAACCAGGGCGGTTCCCGCCTGGGTGACAGTCACTTCCTCACGGCTCAGAGTGCCGTCAGCCTCAGAAACAAGGTACTCACCTGTGTGGAAACCTTCGACAAGATTTGTCATTTCTTACTCCTAATGGTTGGTTCGGTACTTCGCCAAGATGTCAGCCGTTTTCACAGCCGATTGGCGAGTACCAATAATCGGCTTTTCGCTGCTTGATTGAGTTGTATCGATGCCAGCTCGGTCGTCATACCTCGCCAACACCTCACACAACGCAGTTCGGACATCAGCAATAGAGGTACCAGTGCTGATGAATTTGTTTGCCATATCGGGCTGCTTTGACACATTGCATAAGGCGCGAATTTCGCGGGCATCTGCGATGCGGGCCTTTACCTGTTCGACTGTACTCAGCAGTGGATCAACTGCCATCACTGGGGCAAACTCAACCATACCCGCTTCGGTAACCAGCGCCAGAACTTGGTCGGCAAATGCGACTACCTCGGGCTCGACAGCCGGGTCAGCGACGGGCTCGACAGCCGGGTCAGCGACGGGCTCGACAGCCGGGTCAGCGACGGGCTCCACAGCCTTGAAAAGTGCCTGGATATTCGCGGGAAGATATTCATGCTCAAACTTTGCAGTCGCGGTCACAGCGGGGCTTACCTCGTCACAGAACCCCAGCGCCAGACACTCGGCAGCACTCATGTAAGTATCGTTGGCCAGCAGCGCCCGAACTTCCTCATCGCTCTTGCCGGTACGCGCCACATACGTCGCGGTCAGGCTGTTGCCGATCTTGTCAAGCACATCTGCCATTTCACGAAACTCAGCAGCATTGCCATGCATAGCGTTTAGAGGGTTATGCACCATCATGAATGTGTTTTCAGGCATAACAATCTTGTTGCCTACCATGGCGATATAACTGCCCGCGCTGGCTGCAATGCCCATCACCTTGACCGTTATGTTCTTGCCTGAAGTCTTCATCGCATTGAACATGGCCATGGCGTCGAACACTGACCCACCGGGGGTATTTAACTCAAGTACAACGTCATGTTCCGTGATCTGGCGAAATGAAGTAATGAAGTCTTTAGCAGTGACGCCCCACACCCCAATCTCGTCAAAGATTGAGATCGTCGCAGGCGTCGAACCCGCTGCGGCTTTCACGTTGTACCAAGTTTTACGCATCAGAATTCCTTCACAATTATTTGAATTTTGTTGGCAGATTGGGATATAAGCAAACGGCAAGATTTCACATCAGTAAGGTGAGCAGAATCGCCTCGTTCTGAAGCTGCTGCCGGGTCTTGCCTAGGCCACGCCTCTTACCTAGACTGAGCTTTTTAGGCATGATCATTGGCCCAAGACCCCACTTGATGCTGTCCTGACGCGGTTGTATTGGCGGCAGTTCAGGCGCGGCCAAATCACCCCAAGCATCTGCAAATACCTGCCCCCAAGACTCACCCCATGCGCTCGCCATTTACGGTCCCCAAGGGTCAGTTTGTGTGCCCAACCCGTTGATTGCCTGGCCTCTAACTTGTGTCATATTCACCGGGATAGTGCTTAGCTGCAATGTTGCCAACACTGCTGCGGCAATATCTGCTGCGCTCGGGCCTGATCCACCTTGAGAGGTGGTAACGAAAGCTGCGCTGGTAGTGCGCTCAATATGCGCACCTGTCGGCACGATGGTGCCATTCAGGTTGCCGTTGACCACAAACGGCCCTGCGCCAGCGAACTTCAGCCGCCACCCATTGATCAGGTCAAGCTGGTAGAAAAAAGCCCCTCCCAAGTCCAGCGCCTTCCAGCGGTGTGTGACAGGGTGCACGGCCCCGACCTCGCTGTCTTCCCAGTCGCGCAGTTGCGCATGAAAAACAGGCAGATCGTTGATCGAGGCCGTGGACTCGATGACAAAAGCGTCGTGGTCGAAGGTCAACATGGTCTATTCTGGGTTACGGGCGACAAGCGCCCTCGCCATGCGAAGTACATCAGAATCCGCCCAATGCTTTTTTGATAGGTTATAGCAAGCGCACACCAACCGGCAGTTGCTAATCAGGTACCCGTTGGCAGGGATGATCCTGTCAACATGCGCCGTGGATGGCGACTTGCTGCCGTTTTTCTCCAGCGGCAACCCTGTAACAGCGCAGCCTTTCTCAAACTCCGCTTCATACCATTCATGCGTCAAATCGAAGGGCAAATTCTTTTCTATGGCCCGCTTTTTGGCTGACTTAATAGATACTTGAGTTGAGTAGTGAAACTTCATCCGTTGCCTTTCTGCTGCCACTTTTTCAGGCGAATAGTTGGCCTTTTTTAGGTATCTCTTCCGGGCCATCACGCGCTCGTAATCAGACTCAAGATACTTTGAATTCGATATATTTGCACCAACCCGATACTTTTTATACTTCTCTGGGTCTTGCTTCAGTTTTTCCAATCGTGCTTTTGCAGATGCCCTGACACTCAGCCTGTTTTTTGCTGTCCATGAGCGCATGTAAGCCGCCCGTTTCGCGAGGGCTTCGACAAGTTCAACCTCATTCATCTTGTCCCCTTACCGCCGTCCCGCTGCCACCGGTTGATGTGACCGAGAGTGTTGACTCGAAAGGAACGATGGCCGAACCGTCGGTGCCGTTGCGAACAAAGTAGCGGACAGTAAAGGGCGCGCCAAACTGGAACAGGGCGCTGGTCACACCAGTGCCTGCCGACACACCATCGATCAGCGGGATAAAGGCAGGCGCTGCTGTGTATCCACCGGCCTTGATCGCCGGGCTCAGGCCCGACACTGTGGTGCCCGTCCAGCTGGTGTAGGTGTAACGGTCGCCGTTGATGCGGATCACCCCGGACGCGGGCGTGTCAGCCTTGAGTCCGGTCACGGTCAGGCTGGTTGCCGCTGCCGCTGCGGTCACGGTGTACTCTGTGCTGATGTAGCTGCCTGCCCCGTTGTCGCGTGCAGCAAACACATAGTCCCCCAACACCACACCGCCTACGGATACCTGCACGGTGTTGGGCGGTGTTTCGATGGTGCCGTTGTCGCTGATCAGTTGGTAATTTTTTGAGTCTGCGGCCATCACGCCGGTTACCCACCAGCCTTGTGCTACAAACCACTTGCCACCGGCAAAGGTGCCAAACGGTGCCGACACGTTTTCCGCGTAAGCAGCATCGAGCACGCGGTAGCGCCAGCCGGGCACACCGGCAAGGGTTGCTGTGCTGGCTTCGCTGCTTGCCCACATCAGTGCCTGGTATGCGTCTTCCAAAGACGTGGTGCCATTGAGCGTGATCGTGCCCTTGTGCAGCAGGCTGCCTTGCCCACCGCCAAGGTCTTGCGTGGTGTTTGCCACGGACACTGTCATGGTGTTGTAAACGGCTTCTGCTGCCGCTGCACTGAGCGTGATGTTGGTATCTAGCAAGGTGCCCAAAGCCGCCACCTGCTCGCCACCAGCCGCCAAATTCACGTTGAAGTGCGAATAGGTCTGGCCGTACTTACGCGAGAAAACCGAAACGTTACCCGAGTCGATCAGCACGCCCCCGGACTTGGCTTTCACCAGAATCTGAAAGCTGGTGTTCACATCTGCATCAGCCCAATACTTGGTCAGCTTGGCGTTGCTCTGCGTAATATAGATTGGGCTGTTGGCCACCAGTGTGCCCAGCACCTTCAGACCTGTGTACAGATCAGC
>Ga0210044_10010931_pt1 | contig 10690 bp, 7 predicted proteins | sample CryGey13umfilter_2_FD_183959 | JGI IMG/M metagenome (GOLD analysis project Ga0210044, IMG submission 183959) | Groundwater microbial communities from aquifer in Utah, USA - Crystal Geyser 4/9/14 3 um filter (SPAdes) (version 2) | ecosystem: Environmental > Aquatic > Deep subsurface > Groundwater...
GAACTCAGTAAAGTCATGGCGCCGTTTACGCCGTTTATTGCAGAAAAAATATATCAGACAATTAACAATAAACAAGTAACAACTAACAGTGCTGCAGAGTCTGTACATCTTGTTGATTGGCCTGCTGTGGATGCAAAAATTGATACAGAGGTTTTGGAGAATATGAATCTTGTAAGAAAGGTGACAGAGGTAGGAAATGCACTCAGAAAAGAAGCTGGAGTGCCAGTGCGCCAACCACTTTCATCTTTTGAGATTCCTTCCTGGAAAATCAATGAAGACCAAGTATTTTTGGACTTGATAAAAGAAGAGTTAAATGTGAAAAATGTTGGACCTGATGTTTTGATCGGGACAGAATCGTATGTAGAAAAAATTCTTGAAGGTTCGCAAGGTCAAGATAAATTTGTGCTTAACACCGAAATTACAGACGATCTCAAAAAAGAAGGTCTTGTTCGTGAAGTTGTCCGAGCTGTCAATCAGATGCGAAAGGATCAAGGTTTGACACGTGAGGATCGAGTTGTGTTGTCGTACAAAACAGATGATGTTGTTCTCGCTTCAGTCTTTACCGATTTCAGAGAAGAACTCATGTCGAGTGTCCTCGCTGATGATATTGTAGAAGGTGATGGCGAGAATGTAGATCTATCAGGGCATGAAGTGGAATTGGGATTGCAGAAGGTGTAACGTCAAAAGCATTATAAAAAGACTCGTTATGTATAGCGAGTCTTTTTTCATTTTTTCCCCTCCTTACGAAGGAGGGGATTGAGGGGAGGTTACGTAGAAGCAAGAATGGTGGTAATCCGCAACCCCACCCTGACCCTCCCCTTATAAATGGGAGGGAACGTACTACGAAGAACGTTGTAGAAAAAAAGTCCTCCCCAGATAAGGGGAGGACTTAGGTGGGGTTGCGTGGTTTGGATAACTAGCATTGACAAATTCACTTTATTCTGCTAGGTTTCTATGATATATTCTTTTATATTCGAACTTCGTGCGTTGTATTTTTTTTGAAAAAGTATAGAGCATGTAGCTCGTTTGTGACCGAGTTGCTGCTACTTCGCGTGAGTATGCGAGGATGCCATGTTTGTCACTTTGGAGGATTCTACAATTGGACACTCGTCACCCCACCTCGGAGGACTGTTCTAACACTACCATGGGGCCGGTCCCCTCGGAAGATTTCGATCTCGTGGAGAACTTCTTCGAGGAGCAGCTCAGTGTGGCGGCTCGTACGCCGGAGGAGCGCGCGCGCTGGGCTATGAACGACATGAACAGTCGTATGTTCTGCCGTGCTCGTCGTCCTCTGAGCGTGGCTCGTCGCGACGAGATTGAGGAGAAGTTCTCTGGAGCCTTCAATCGGCAGGAGGATGACTGATGGCCAAGAGCTGCATTCCCGATTTCGCCAGCCGTCCGAGCGTCTCGGCGGTGATCATCCAGGGGGCTACCAAGCGTCCCGTGATCATCGAGCTGGGTGACCAGTTCTACCGGGCGACGTGGGAGAACAGAGATCACCTTCGTGAGCTGGAGGATGTGTTCTACAGCAACCCGGCTCGGTTCACCCCGCATTGCGAAGTCCTGCTCGCGCAGGGCATCATCGAGCTCGTCATCATCTGACGGGTTCAACAGCCCGCCGCCGGAGCTACATGCTACCGACGGCGTAAAAAGAGGGATCCTTGCAAAGTTTATTTTCGTCGCACTTCGCGACACACGGGACGAGAGGCCCCGGTTATCCGCCTCTCCCTACACCCTTCTCTCGAAGTCTCTTCGACAGAGCGATGTGTAAAAAAACTCCTAAACGGGAGTTTTTTTGTTTATTTGAACGGTTGACGCAGAGGGATATGCTGGGTAGAATGACTTTGTACCTAACCTAATCCTCTAACACTCTAATTCTCTAACACTCTCTAAATTATGAAGATGTATTCCATCACAGACTCTCTGAAATCCGAATGTCTGATTCTTCCACTTTTTGAAGGGGAAAAATTGTCAAAAGAAACACTTGCGCATGATGATATGCTTCGTGCGGGTATTGCTCATGCCATGAAGTTCGAAGATTTTACAGGAAAAAAATTGCAAACGACGCTTCTCTATGCCGGTGAAAAGGAAACGCCACGTGTCCTTCTGATTGGTCTTGGGAAGAAAAAAGATCTAACCGTTCGTACCTGGAAACAAGCAGTCGGTACAAGTATTATTGCCATGCAAGGAAAAAAATATACATCGCTTGCAATGGTTGTCCCAGAAGAAGTAAAGAAAACGTTTGGGGCAAAAAAGACTGCACGACAAACAGTGCTTGCTGCAGGACTTGCAAGTTATGCCTTTGATGAATATAAAAGTGAAAAGGATGCACGCGTGGTAGAGATGAAGAGCCTCGCATTCCTACATATATCTGGTAGTGAAAAACGTGCGTGGCAAAGTGGTATGGAAGATGGTGAAAAAATGAGTGATGCAATCAACGAAACACGGAGACTTGCAAATACGCCACCGACTATTATGACGCCTGTGTTTCTCGCAAAGGCAGCACAAAACGTTGTCAAAACATTTCCTGCTATAAAAGTAAGCGTCCTAGGGAAAACAGAAGCAAAAAAACTTGGTATGGGATGTTTCCTCGGTGTGGCACAAGGGTCTGTACTCCCACCACAATTCATTATCATGGAATACATGGGAGGAAAGAAAACAGAAAAGCCAACGGTGTTGGTAGGAAAAGGCATTACGTTTGATTCTGGTGGACTGTCCCTCAAGCCGAGCGCATATATGACAGATATGAAGTTTGACATGCTGGGTGCTGCGACCGTGCTGGGAACTATTCGTGCAGCAGCAGCACTCGGACTCAAGAAAAACATTGTTGGCCTCATGCCTGCATGTGAAAATATGCCAGGAGGAAATTCATATCGACCGGACGATATTCTTGTGAATATGGAAGGGAAGACTGTTGAGATTGGTAATACCGATGCAGAAGGTCGATTGATCTTGTGTGACGCGCTGTCCTATGCAAAAAAATACCAACCAAAAGAAGTGATAGACTTTGCAACACTCACTGGTGCCTGCATGGTCGCCCTTGGGAATGAACGATCTGGACTTTTTTCTCAAGAAGAAACAATGATTGAAAAATTGATGAAAAGTAGTGAGGAAACAGGAGAGCAATTGTGGAGGCTTCCTCTCGGAGAAGAATACACTGAAGCGATCAAAAGTGAAGTCGCCGATGTCGCAAATGTCGGAGACGTGGGTGGACGTGGGTATGCTGGGGCATCTACTGCTGCAGCGTTCCTTGAATTTTTCACAAAAAACGTTGAGACCGGAGAAGCCGCATATCCATGGGCGCACATCGATCTTTCCTGTAGTTATTACGGGGGGAAAGGAAAACCATGGATTCGACATGGTGCTAATGGTTTTGGTATTGAAACGATGATAGACTATCTGAGTTAACATGTAGCACATAACACGTAGCACATAACAAATTCGCTTTTATCTGTTTGATTCGTTAGATTTGTGTTCTCTTCTTCATCGTTTTATAATAGAAATTATGATTTCCTACCTCACCGGAACTATTTACGCAAAAGATCATAGTGCTATCACCCTCCTCACAAGTGGTGGAGTTGGGTATGACATCACACTGACTGGTGTACACGCGTCAGAACTATCAACAGGACAAAAAATAGCGCTGCACACACACATGAAAGTGTCAGAAAATGCGATGGATCTCTACGGCTTTCGTACAAAAGAAGAGAAATCATTTTTTTCATTGCTTCTTTCTGTATCAGGCGTCGGGCCAAAGAGCGCGATGAATATTCTTGCGATCGGATCAATACATGATATAGAAGACGCCATCCTTCGTGCTGATGCAAAATATCTGTCTGCGGTGCAGGGGATAGGAAAGAAAACAGCAGAGCGTATGGTAGTAGAATTGAAATCAAAAATGCAAAAACGATCAAGTAGTGGAGAAGTCCGACAGACTGCAGGTGGGAATATTCTCGAAGAAGTAATTGACGGTCTCGTATCAATGGGATATTCTAAAGAAGATGCGAGAGCAGCCGCACTCACGTGCGATGCCGACGGCAAATCGACAGAGCAACTTTTACGCGACGCTTTACAAACATTATCAAAGTAACTGCAATTTTTGAGAATATATTTCCTCCACAAATAAAAAACATCCGCCAAATATGCGGATGTTTTTTGTTATATGTTATGTGCATTTGACGTGTTACTCTACATCTTCTATTTCTCCCAGCAAGAGCGCCATACCGACGACCATATCTCCATCTGCTTTGAATCGCATGATACGGACCCCTTGGGTCGCTCGACCAAGTGTAGAAACAGATTTCAGAGGTACACGGACTACCTGACCTTTTTTGGAGATCAGGAGTACATCTTGATCTTCTGTATTGTTGATTACACGCATGCCGATGATTGGGCCTGTCTTTGTGGTGACTGCCATCGTCTTGATACCACTACCGCCACGACCTTGGACTTTGTATTCATTGAGTTCGGTTTTCTTTCCAAGACCATTTTCAGATATGACGAGCATCTCGAGGACTTTGAGTTTGACAAGTTCTGGAGAAACGACATCCATACCAACAACCGTATCGTTTGATTTCAATTTCATACCACGGACTCCTTTTGCTGTGCGTCCCATTGCTCGGAGGCCACTTTCTTTGAAGCGGATTGCTTGCCCTTGGCTCGTGGCGATGATGATATCATCTTTGCCACTGGATGGGCGAACCCATTCGAGCATATCGTCTTCAGCGAGCTTGAGTGCGATCAGTCCAGAAGATCGGACTTTTTTGAAATCTTCCAGTGCAGATTTTTTGATGGTTCCTTTATTTGTCACCATGACAAGATGTTTGTATTTGAGGACATCGTCCATGGAGAGGATGACAGAAACATTTTCATTTGGTGCAAGCTGGAGGAAGTTTACTAGCGCTTGTCCCTTTGACGTCCTGGTCGCCTGTGGAACGTCGTAAGCGCGGAGCTGGAATACACGCCCACGGGTGGTAAAGAAGAGGAGATTGTCATGTGTATTGGTTGCAATCAAATGTTCGATGACGTCTTCTTCTTTTGTGGTGAGACCGATGACCCCTTTGCCCCCACGCGCTTGTGTTTTGAATGTGTCAGCTGGCATACGTTTGATGTAGCCATCTCGTGTTGCCATGATGATCGTTGCTTCGTTTGCGACGAGATCTTCCATCTTGAATTCCTTTACGCCATGAGCAATGATTTGTGTTTTTCGTTCACTCCCAAATTGCGTTTGGATTTCTAGCAATTCAGTTTTGACAACGCCACGGATTCTTTTTTCACTTGCGAGGAGTGCTTCGAGTTCCTTGATCAGTGCCATTTTTTCTTTCAATTCGTCTTCGATTTTCTTTCGTTCGAGGTTTGCGAGTTGTTGCAGACGCATTTCGAGAATGGCAACGGTTTGGCGTTCGGTAAATTTGAATTGCTTCATCAAGTTTACCTTTGCTTCATCTTTATCTTTTGATTTTCGGATGGTATTGATAATCTGATCAATTTTGTCGAGGGCTTTTTTCAATCCTTCCAAAATATGCGCACGATCTTTTGCTTTGTCGAGATCAAATTGCGTGCGACGTTTGATGACTTCTTGTCTGTGTTTGATATATTCTTCGAGCACGGTTTTCAAATTCAACAATCGTGGCTGAATACCGTCAACAAGTGCAATCATGTTGACATGAAATGTTGTTTGCAATTCGGTGAGTTTGAAGAGTTTGTTCAATACTTTTTTTGGATACGCATCCTTTTTCAATTCCACCACAATGCGGACACCGTCTTTGTTTGATTCATCACGGAGGTCCTTGATCCCTTCAATTTTCTTTTCTTGAACGAGTGTTGCAATCTTTTCGATCAGTTTTGCTTTGTTTACCTGATAGGGAACTTCATGCACAACAATTTTGTGTGTGCCTGCTTTTCCTTCAGAAATATCTGTTTTTGCACGGATGACAATACCACCACGACCCGTTGCGTATGCAGAGAGGATATCTGGTTTGCTATAGATAATACCACCAGTAGGGAAGTCTGGTCCTTTGATAAATTCATTGAGTTCTTCCACTGTTGCTTTTGGGTTTTCAATCAAGTGGATGGTTCCTTCACAGAGTTCTTTCAAATTGTGTGGAGGAATATTCGTTGCCATACCCACCGCGATACCCATGCTTCCATTGAGGAGCAAGTTTGGCAATCGTCCTGGCAAGACACGAGGTTCTCTATTGGAAGAGTCGTAGGTTGGCGCAAAGTCGACGGTTTCTTTTTCAATGTCAAAAAGGAGTTCTTCTGCAATCTTTTGGAGTTTTGCTTCGGTATAACGCATGGCAGCAGCGTTGTCGCCATCCATGGATCCAAAGTTTCCTTGTCCAAAGACAAGTGGATCTCGCATAGAGAAGTCCTGTGCCATGCGGACGAGGGAGTCATAAATAGCCGAGTCACCGTGCGGATGGTATTTTGCCATCACTTCACCGACGACGTGGGCAGATTTTCGAAATTTTGTATTGTGTCGTAGACCAATTTTCCACATCGCATAGAGAATACGGCGATGTACCGGTTTCAATCCATCGCGCACATCTGGGAGCGCACGAGAGACGATGACACTCATCGCGTAGTCGAGATACGAGGTACGCATTTCATCGACGAGTTCTATCGGTTCGACATGTCCGATGTTTGATGACGCCTCTTCTGCGCTCATCTTTTCGGTAGGTTGTATCATTTTCTTTTTTGCCATAGCTAGAGTGTTGTTGTCGTATTATCAGTACTTGTTGGTGTAGAGGATACGTGAGTAGAGAGGGTATTGGCAAGGGTGTCGAGTGTGGATGGCGGTGATGCCTCCGGTGTACTCGTCGTTGTTGCCGCTGCAACGACATCTTTTAAGACGTCCGATGCGGTACGAATACTTTCCGATTCTTCAGCTTGTGCATCTTTTGCGCCAGCTATCTGCATCGCTTCTGTAAAACGCTCGCCGACGTTCCCTAGTGGTGTATCTACTGCATACTTTCCATTGGAGGCATCGTAGAACACTGTTCGCATATTCCATCCCCACATACCCATGATTGCGATAGCAATAAATCCGACTGAGGTCCACACAATGCGTTGCTTGTATGCATGATTGGCGTAGTCCTGAGCAATGCGGTCTCGTGGATCGATTTTTTTTCGTCCGCTTGCTCGTCCGTGTCTGCTCGTATCATTTCCACTGCCACGAATACTTGCCTCAAGGGCATCGATCGTACTATCGATATCTTCTTTCAATCTTCCTTCAATTGTTTTTTCGTGCTGCTGTTTGCTCATAGCGAACGGCTTAGGAAGTTCCTGAGAGAGTGTTCATTGATCCGGCAACCCCATCCTAACCCTCCCCTTAAAAATAGGAGAGGACAAGAAAGAAGACGTTATTCTTTTGTGAGCACAATAATGCGTGTATCTTCTTGCGGGAGATCTTTTTTCTTGATAATGGTTTTTGATTCTTCGACGACGTCTTTTGCTCCGTATGCTTTTATAAATGTTGAGACGGGATCTGCATCTGGATCAATATCACTTTTGAACATGATAGGGATCACAATGCGAGGCTCTACTGCATTCACTGCCTCTACTGCATCTTCTGCATTGTAGCACCCTTTGCCACCAACTGGGACAATGAGTACATTAACGTCAGCGAGGACTTCGAGTTGGGCATCGGTGAGTTGTTTTGACGCGTTGCCGAGATGGCCAACACTGAGATACTCACTATCTACACGAAGGAAGATCTGTCCTTCTTCGTGTCCTTGTACTGCGGTCACGAGGACACCTTTTGTTTCACATTCTCCAGGTGTAGAGAGCACAAAAGGGTCACCGGAAAGTGTGATAGAATCTTTTTCTCCACGCGTATAGAGACCTATCTGTGGAGAGAAACTCCGAGGAAAATTTCCTTTTTCTGGCTTGTATGAATCAATAACGACGGTGACATCTTCGTCAAGTGGTTTTGTCTGGATTTTCACTGCGGAATTACCGAGCCAAGAGATATGCATAGAGGTTCAAAACAGAAAAATAGTGACACTATTATAGAGGAAATGAGGGGTTTGTGCAAGTGGAGGTAATCGACCTTTTTTTGCCGAGAGAAGAAAAGTTGTGGTATATTTGATATATGTTAACCAGTACTTCGGAGGGGAAATGTGGCTTGGTAGCAAGAAAATGCTCATCCTTCAAATTCTCACGGACGACTGCGGATGGATGACGGGGCGGGAACTCATCGAGGCGTCAGATGGGGAGCTGTGGGCGGGAAACGTGTACGTTCACCTGTGCGTGCTCCGTAAAGACCTGGGGTACATCCGTCGTCGTGAGCGTCAGCGTGAGAATGCGCCTCCGTGCTTCGAGTACCAGATCATAGGTATGGGGCGCCGAGCTTTGAATCGGCGGAGGCGTTGGCGGAAGTGGTACAACATTTTCCTGCCGGAACTGGCATGAACCATGCGGACATCAACGCGAGCAGGGAGGACTCGCGCAACAAAGCAGCGTCACCCTCGGGTACGCTGTTCTTGCTTTTGAAATGTTAGATTTGCTTATTTGGATTTCTCTCTATACTTCTCAATAATCCCCACAATTTTCTCTACCGTCTCATCCAGTTCTCCTTCTTTATTTATCACGCGAACATCATAATCTTTTGAGGTCTCTAGTTCTTCTGCTGCAATCTCTAGACGTTCATGCATTTTTTTTTCACTGACACCACCACGATTGATGATGCGCTCGCGCAAGACGTCCATGCTCTCTGGCATGAGGAAAATAGAGAGGTGTGGGATGCCAAGTTTGTCGAGGCTGTGTTTGCCATTGACATCCGCCTGTGAAAAAACGAGGTCGTATGTCTCAAGTGATGCGCTGAGTTTTTCTTTTTCTGTCCCATAGAGATTGCCCGCGTAGTCATTGTATTCAACAAAATCATCTGCCTCAATTTTTCTTTTGAAATATTCGCGGGAGAGAAAGTGATAATCGGTGCCATCTATTTCTCCGTCACGTTTTTCCCGTGTTGTGGTCGTGACAAACTGCACTGCGTTGTCAAAACGAGCGATCAGTTCTTTGATGACACTATTTTTCCCACCGCCAGATGGGGAAGAGATGAGAATGAGATGACCTTTGTGTTTCATATTCGTATAACGTGAGAGGAGTGACAGATTGACGTAGGAAATCTGTCGAGTGGGTACCTTGTTGACAGATTTCGCTTTGGCTCAATCTATCATTCCATTTTATCAGGTGAGAGAATCTAGGTAGGACTGCAATTCTTCTGGTAGCGGAGATTCAAAACAGTGTTTTTCTTCTGCCAAATCTTGAAAACACAACTTGGCTGCATGGAGAAACAGGCGACCAAGTTTTGTTTCACTTTTTTTCAAGAGATGTTTATTAAAGTAAAGCGTATCTCCTACCACCGGGTGTGCGCAGGCAAACATGTGTACGCGGATTTGATGCGTGCGCCCACTATGGAGTCGAACAGAGAGAAGAGAAAATCTTCCTATGCGTTTGATAACTTTGAAATCTGTGCGTGACTCTTTGCCTGGCTGGATGTCGTCAATGGTGTTGAGTGTGACATCTTTCATTTTTGGGCGTGATACCATGCGTCCATCTTTGCCTCGATCAATAGCAAAATCAATTGTGTCTTCATTTTTTTCAAATGCACCATAGACGAGGACGGTATATTCTTTTTCGATAGTGCGAGATTTGAATTGCTCTTTGAGATGCTGAAACATGGCATTTGTTCTTGCAATAACGAGCACACCTGATGCTTCCTTATCGAGACGATGAACAATGCCTGGGCGGACTGGATTTTCTCCGACGCCTGCTATGTCAGGATATTTTGAGAGAAGCCATGAGGTCAAGGTGACGGCTTCGCCAGCGTCTGTGGGATGGACAAGCAGTCCTGCAGGCTTGTGAATCACGACATAGTCTGGTGTTTCTCCCAGGACTATTATGTTTGCATAGAGTGATGTATCGTCCTTTTCTTCTTTGCGTACTTTTTCGTATGATGGTTCTGGTTCCACACGAACAGTATCTCCTTCATTGACGATAGAGCCTGCTTTTTTTGCTGGTGCATCTTTTATATATATGTATCCGTGTGACACGAGTTTTTTTATGTGTGACCGAGAATGCAAAGAAACCTCTGAAAGAAAGAGGTCGAGTCGACTGCCACTATGCGTCGCGTCTACAATGTAGGATTCTGTATTCATAAAGGACTTTGTTGTGCGCTTAGCTGATCTGGGTCCTCCGTAAGTACGGAGGAAACCATTTTTCTCTGGTGTGCGCCTGGATGGTCCCGATTCAATCGGGAGAACCATCGATTATGCTTCTTCAAATTTTTTACCGTTCTGTCGTAAATACCACCGGTAATAATTTCTATTTTTACATTTTTTCAATCTTTTTTCTTCTACTTTTGCTTTATATTTAGTAGAGAATGGAATGTACCCTATGACTCGCCAAGGAATACCTGCCTTCGTATATCGTTGCTTTCCACTATTGTGGTAGGCAAGTCGAGTTTGTACATGTGGTGTTTCGCCTATGTATATTTTTTGCAGAGATTCACTCCAGAGAAAATAAATATAGTGCATACTGTTTCTGGATGGTCCAGATTTAATCTCTCCTGGGTCTAATTCCCCGCCCCTCTGGGGCGTGATACAATAGATCCATGAGTAAGTATATACACAAAAGCCACAATGTAAATGTGCTTCTATACCATTTGGTATTTCCAACCAAGTAT
>Ga0210044_10010934_pt1 | contig 10689 bp, 12 predicted proteins | sample CryGey13umfilter_2_FD_183959 | JGI IMG/M metagenome (GOLD analysis project Ga0210044, IMG submission 183959) | Groundwater microbial communities from aquifer in Utah, USA - Crystal Geyser 4/9/14 3 um filter (SPAdes) (version 2) | ecosystem: Environmental > Aquatic > Deep subsurface >...
AAACGAGTAATAGCAAAACCCGGAACAGATAATTTCACTAAAACTAGTTTATTCACGCAAGCTTTTTTTACCCCGGGGTATTTAAAAAATCTCGATAAAGAAGATTTTTATCCAAAATCAAGAGAACGGGCTGTAATAATGAAATTAATTTCAAGTGACAAAAGTGCGAATCCACTTTTACAACAGATTTCAGATGCTTTTTCTGAAACAGCGGGAAAGAGAGTAAGCTTTCTCGTAAATAACATCTGCAGTCAGTATGGTACACCGAAGAGTAAGATCACAGAAAAAAACTACGAGCAAATAATTACTCCTGCTTCACTTAATATATCGTCGTCCATTCTTTCAAAACGCCTCCAGGAACTTTCCAATAAGGAAATTAGCCAACTCGTAGAGAGGTTGTTGAGTATTAGAAATCCGAAACATAATAGAAGGTAATTTTTTAACATACGATTATGAATATATTAGGATTAAATGGTTGGAATAATAGATCTCATGATGCCGCCGCATGTATTATAAAAAATAACCGTCTTGTTTTTGTAGTTGAAGAAGAAAGAATAACAAGAAAAAAACATTCATTTGACTTAACTCCCATTCAGTCGACACTTTATGCACTAAAATATTCTAATCTAACTATAGATGACATTGATTTAATTGCTTTTGGGTGGGATTTTACAAAATGGTTTGGAGAAAAAATTTCTAAGAAAGAGATTTTTAATACTCTATTGCCCAAAAATGTATTCTCATATAGAAAAAATCCTGATCTAATTTTAGTGTCGCATCATTTAGCACACGCATATTATTCATATTATTCTTCGCCTTTTGTTAACCAAAAATCCGCAATCCTGATAATTGATGGTCAGGGCGAGAGAGAATCTACTTCTTTTGGATACGCTTCTGGAAATAAAATTTCTTTAGATTTTTCTTTATCAGCATCGCAATCTCTTGGTTATTTCTATGAGGCCGCTTGTCGATTTTTAGGATACTCAAACTTAGACGGTGGCAAACTTATGGGTCTTGCGGGTTACGGTTACGGCAAACGGGAGAATTTTAAATTTGGTCACAAATTGAATTATCACAAACAAAAATTGTCTGGATTCCCAAATTTTATTGCAAAAGGAATTGATGTTGAAGAAGAAACCATTAATTGGTGGATTAGATATTTTGAAAAAATATTCCATTTGCAACCAAAGCAGAACAAATATAAATTCTCATCATCATTTAAGTTTGAGAAAGAACGAGACAATAATACTGAAGGTGAATATATAACCGTTGCCCATACCGTGCAGCAAATATTAGAGAAAGTTATTTTACAGATGACCGGTGAATTAAAAGATAATTATCGTACTGACAAATTAGTATTAGGCGGCGGAGTGGCCCTAAATTGTTCAGTAAATCAGAAAATCATTAACACCCATAAAATTAACCTTTATATTCCGTCTTCACCGGCTGATTCTGGTGTGGCAATCGGAGCTGCAATTTATGGCGTAAGGCAGCATAATAAAAAACCAATACTTGGTTTGCAGAGTCCATATCTGGGCCCAGAATATACAAATAACGAAGTAAAAAAATTACTCAATGGAAATAAGATTGCCTATTCGTACACGAAAAATCCAGACGACATAGCCGCTTCTTTGTTAGAAAAAAACTACCTATTAGGATGGTTTCAAAGCAAAATGGAGTTTGGTCCTCGCGCATTAGGAAATAGAAGCATTCTGGCAAACCCGTTGTTTAAGGAAAATAAATATAGATTAAATAAATTAAAAGGGAGAGAACGATGGCGACCGTTAGGAGTAAGTATTATCGAAGAAGAAGTAAAAAATTACTTTGAAACTAAGAATATTTCTCCGTACATGATGATGGCGGTAAAAGTAAATGAAAAGTTAAAGAAAATGTGTTCTGCTGTTGTCCATATTGATGGAACGTCTCGCTCCCAGTTGGTCAAAAAAGGTGATAACCCGACGTTTCATAATCTTATTAAAAAGTTTGGGAAATTAAGTGGACTGCCGATTGTTATTAATACCTCTTTTAACCGCTATGACGAACCCATTGTAAACAGCCCGGAAGATGCTTTGAGGACTTTTTTTACCACCTCGCTAGATGCTCTTATTCTAAATAATTATGTTATCACCAAAAAGTAAAATTTTAATTGTAGCACCACACCAAGACGATGAAATTCTTGGATGTGGTGGATATATTAGAAAAAACATTGAAGCTGGGGGTTCGGTCGTCGTTCTTTTTATCACCAGTGGGTGGAGTGGGGTAAGAAATAAAAAAATGCCAAAAAAGGAGAGAATAAAAATTCGTGAAACAGAAGCAATGAATGCTGGGAAAATTTTGGGGGTCAAAAAGTTTATTTTTCTTCGGAAAAATGACAGGGCTATCTATGCCGACCAAACATTACTTTTCGATATTGTGAAGACAATTCAGACAATTCAGCCAGACGTCATCCTCTCTCCCCACGAAGACGACGCCGATCTCGAACATCAATTGGTTAATAAGTTGACTAAAGAGGCGGCGTGGTTGGCAAAAGAAGGAGCGTTAATAACAAAGTTATCACCGGCTCGGCAACTTAAAGAAATTTTATTCTATGAGGTTTGGACACCAATTAAAAAGCCAACAGTTTATGTGGATATCACAAAACATATTGATCTAAAAATTAAAGCATTAACGCAATATAAAAGTCAACTACAACAAAGGGATTACATAAGTATCATTTCTGGCTTGAACATGTTCCGAGGGGGAATAAAGGGTTTCAAATATGCGGAGGCATTTTGTAGGAAATTATTATGAAACATTATCCCATTTCTATAGTTATACCTTGTTCTGATGATATTCTCATCAAGAATTGTTTGGAATCAATTGATGCCAATGTAGAAATTATTGTTTCTCTAAATAAGCCGTCGGATGCGGTAAAAAAAATAATAGATAATTATCCAAGCATTAAAATTATAGAAACTGATAAAAAGGGAATTGCTTTGGCTTATAATAATGGGATAGAGGCAACTAGTAACGATTGGATACTTTTAATGGATTCTGACTGTGTTTTTGCAAAGGACGCTATTGTAAAAATGTGGGTAATGTCTATGCACTTTCTGGTAATTAAGGGTAGAATTGTATTTCAATCTAAAGGATTAATATCGTCTGTGATAGCCAGAGTAAGAGAATTTACTACCAGTGATACAATAAATGCTTATTCACCGCCGCTTTTGTTTAATAAGAAAATTATCGAGGAGATTGGCTATTATTTCCATCCGGATTTAGTCTGGTCAGAAGATGCTGATTTCAACAATCGTGTAATGGCCAAGAATATTCAGATAGGTTATGTTCCGGAAGCAGTAATTTTTCACAAATACATACTACTTGTTCAAGATGTAAAAAGTGCATTTAATTATGGTGTTGGCAGACAAATTGGTAAAGAATTAAAAATATACAAACCCCACACCATTAAATCGGTTGTCTTTAATATTATTACGGTTTTCATAAATACCGGTAAGATATTCTTAAAAAAAGGTCTGTTGCCTGCATTGTATTATTTCTTTCTTTGGAATCCAGCATTTCGCGCTGGAACATTTCTACAAAAATGGTTCAAATTACATAAACATTATGAATCGCAAAAATAATATTCTACTTTTTTCGGGTGGTTTGGATTCGTTTATTGCATGGCATTATTTAAATTATCCGCCAGCTTTATTCATGGATGCCGGTCAATCCTATGCTAAAAAAGAATTGGAGACAGTAAAATATTTCGCACAAAAATACAAAAATATGAAACTAGAGATAAATGACTCTCTAAATCTATCACGATGGGAAGAAAAGAATTATTATATTCCGTACAGAAATGTTTTATTCTCTATGATTGGGAGTCTTTATGCTCCCCGAATATATCTTGTTGGCATAAAAGGAGATTCTGTTGATGATAATAATCCGACCGCCACAAAGCTTATGTCTAAATTTTTTATAAATTTCAATTATAATAAAAATATTATTATCACAAGCCCGTTTTATCAAAAGAGTAAGAGTCAAATAGTGCGGTGGTACCTCAAACAGAAGCTCCCAATTCAAGAGCTTTTAAGAACGCGTTCCTGTTATGATAAGGATTCTCAAGGTCAATGTGGTAAATGTGGAAGTTGCTTTAGAAGATGGGTTGCCCTAGAGAACAATAATATTAAAGAAGAATACGATTCACCTCCGTGGGAATGGGCAGAAGTAAAAAGTTATATCAGAAAAATGAAGGATGGTTTGTATGATAAAAAGAGAACCGAAGAGACATTGTATGCTCTCAAAAAATATATAAAGTTATAATGCTAAAATTATGATAAAAACAATACCTCTGAACTACAAAATATCAGGCACAACAATTTTTTCTGCCTTTTAAAGCTGTCTGCTCAGTAACAGACAAAGAATTTTCTGGCGAAGTTATTATCGAATATTCTCCAAATAAAAAAGCATTAGAATATGTTGATGTTGCGGATGTTGTAAACAATATAGTAAAATCTAAAATAACTGCCGAAGATTTAGCTCACTTAGTATATGAAGAAGTAGAAAAATCAATAAAACCAAAATATATTAAAATTATGGTCGATGTTAAGCACTCGGACGCACATCATCCTGTGGAAATTTGGTTAGAAAAATAATTTATTAATATTTAAAAATTTATGAGTTTAATTCTATTAATTTTTTGGATTATTGGTATCTCCAGCTTTACTTTGTTGGGTAGTTGGTATGCTAGAAAATATAATAAAGCCGATTTATTGATCGGGCTTTATGTTACTTTTGTTTTAGTTGCACAAATATTAGCTACTAAAATATCTGTTTTTGATTTAGGATTCAAAACATTTTTTGGGCCAAGTGGAGTTTTAGTCTTCTCCCTGACATATTTAATGACTGATATAGTAAATGAGAAGTTTGGTAGAAAAGAAACTCAGAAAATGATTTTAATTGCTTTTGTTTCCCAAATAGCAATGATGTTTTTCTTTTGGCTTGGTGTAAAATTTCCACCAGCGCCATTTTGGCAAATTCAAGGAACATGGGAACAAATCTTCAATCTTGTTCCAAGAATTACCTTTGCAAGTTGGGTTGCCTTTCTTATTACCGAAAATTTTGATGCTTATGTATATTCATGGTTTAAGAAATTAACAAAAGGAAAATATCTTTGGACAAGAAATGCTTTTAGCTCTATTCCGGCCCTATTATTGGACAGCTTGATTTTTATTCCACTTGCATTTTTGGGAATAATGCCAATTTTACCATTGATAATCGGACAAACAGCGGTCAAGTGGTTAGTCGGTCTTGTAAATATTCCATTCATGTATTTAAATAAGGTAATATTAGGCAAGAACGAAATAGAAGCAAAAAAGGTTTAGGCGGCATGCCAGTTTCACTAGCACGAAATTCGGCGGCGGCGGAAAGCGAGGGTGGGCAAAAGCTTGTCCCGTGCCGCGACACGGGATTCCTTCCCCCCAACCCCCTTCCTTTTTGCCCGCTCGAGCGTTCAGTTTGGCGCGCGAAGCGCGCCATCAGTTCTGTTCAAAAAAGGTTCGGATTTCGTCAAACAAACGCACCAGAATAATGGTGGGCGTAGCTCAGTTGGTTTAGAGCGCTGACCTGTGGAGTCAGAAGTCGCGGGTTCAAATCCCGTCGCCCACCCCATTAAACTCAAAAAATTAACATATTTTAAAGTATTAAGGGCGGAAAAGTTATCCACAGTATCAACATTGACATCTTTTTTTATCGGTGTATCATTGTAATATAAATTGTTACAATTAACTACTAAACTATGCGTGATATTATTAACATTTCGCTGCCACAAGAATTAGCCAAGGCTGTAAAGCAATCTGTTTCTAGTGGAAAATATGCCACTAAAAGTGAATTTTTTCGAGATTTATTACGGATGTGGTTAGAAGGTAAATTATTACAAGAATTAAATGAGAGTCGTAGAGAATTAATGACTGGCCGAAGCAAAATTCTTAAATCATTAAAGGATTTGCGATAATCCCCTGCTTTTATTATTTTTATGCGAATTTATTATTCAAGCAAATTTGAGCGAGAATATAAAAAGTTACCATTGAAAATAAAAAGGAAGGCCGAGAAACAAGAAAAAATTTTCCGTAAAAATCCATTTGATCCGAGATTAAAAACCCATAAATTATCAGGAGCGCTAAAAGATTTTTGGAGTTTTTTAGTTGACCAAAAATATCGCATTATTTTTGAATTTGCTAATGAAAAAACTATTTGGTTTCATTCCGTCGGCGATCATTCTATTTATCAATAAAATTGGCCATTTCTGTTAAAAAGCTAAGAGGTCCGAAATGTTCTTCGGACCTCTTTTTATTACTTTTCCGATTTAATAATCGCTTCACGGATCCAGCTCCCCAAGCCTAATATCCCCAAAACCACCAAAATAATTACCCAAGCTGGCTCTTGCATTAACCAACAAAATGGTTTAATAGCCAAAGGGCCCAGCCAACAAAGTGGCCTATAAAACAAAGTGCCAAGTATGATTCCCACTATCAAAACCACCAAAACTACCGCCACCCTGTCCTGCCAATCCATTTTTTCTTCTTCCATTTTTCCCTCCTTTTGACTGAAGGAACGTCAAATTTATTTAATTTAAGGATATCAAAATTTTTAATTTTGTCAACCCCAGCTTATTAAAACTAAAAGGAGAAGTATAAAAACTTCTCCTTTTCCAATTTAGTATATACTTAGAAGCTCACTTTTGGCGCTTCTTTTTCTTCTTCTTTCTCAATCTCAAAAAACTCTGCCTTCTTAAAATTAAACGTTGAAGCCACGAGGTTAGAAGGAAAAGTTTCCTGCTTAATATTGAAGTCTCTGACATTGCCATTATAGAAACGTCTCGCCGCCTGAATTTTATTTTCCGTATCTGACAGCTCTTCCTGAAGTTTCTGAAAATTTTCAGAGGCGCGCAGCGTTGGATAATTTTCCGCTACGGCAAATAAAGTCTTTAAAGCGCCGGCCAATCCTCTTTCTGCCGCGCCAGCTTCAGCTGGCGTGGTTGCCGACAAAGCCCTGGCTCTGGCCTCAGTCACCTCCTCAAAAACTCCTTTCTCGTGAGCCGCATAGCCCTTAACTGTTTCAATCAAATTTGGAATTAAATCATGTCGTCGCTTGAGTTGAACCTCAATATCAGACCAAGCTTCCTCCACCCGATTACGCAAACTAATAAGACCATTATAAATAGCAATTAACCCGAGAACGAGAAGAACAAAAATTAAAATTAACCATGTCAACCACATAAAATTTATTTAAAATATAATTATCTCCCGATTAATTCTCGACCAACCGGCAAGGCGTTAAATGTCTTGGCGGGAATAGTTTTAATCTGTCTCCACTTATAATTTAAGGACTGAAAATCATCAGCTGATTTAATCGGTCTCTTCTCCCCTTGTTCAATTAAATAAACCCCGGCTCCCTCAGTTTTAATCAGGGTCCCGTCAGGATAGGAAAGTTCTTTGCCAATCTCAATTTTATTTTTTTGCTCATTGGTTACTTCAAGCACTTCTCGCCATTTCAACTTATTGGCTTCAAAAATTTCTTTACTTTGAATAGGTCTCAGTTTGCCGCCTCTAACTTGATAAACCCCGGCCGTGCCTTTAACTCTTAATAAAGCGCCTTCAGGATGGCTGCTTTCTCTGATAATTATTGGTCCTGGCTCGTATTGATTTAATTCCGCGTCTTTTATTGTTTTAATATTTTCCCATTTGTAGCCCAAGCCTGAGAACACCTCAGCGCTGCGAATTGGTTTTTTACGGCCTTCAGAAATAACATAAACCGCTGCTTTTGAACCTTTAACCAAAGTACCATCAGGATAATTAAGCACCTCTCCTTCCGCATAAGAATCCAATTCCTCCTCAGAAACTGTTTCTATTTCTGACCAGTTAAATTCATGAGATTTAAAAACCTCAGCGGAGATAATCGGTTTTTTCAAACCATCTTCCAATAAATAAACATCCGGTTTATTTCTGACTTTAATTAGTTTCTTATTTGGCAGTTGATGAAGGGCAATAACTAATTGGTAAATTCTTTCGCCAACTGGAATTTCTTCTTTAACTATTTTTTCATGTAAAATTTGACTTAAAGGATAAGTTTTTTGCCAATTAACTTCAGAATCGGTAAATTTAATAGTGACAAAATGTTCTGAATTCAAAGACCTGTTTAGCAAAATTGAAGAAAGAAGACCGTCTTGCCCTTGATAAATTTTTGACTGCCATTTGATTTTAGTCGTCTCTTGACTGACAATTTTATCGCCTTGATTCTTTTCAAAACGCAATGTTGTTAATAACTTCAAATTATTGCCCGGACTGACTGTCATTTCGCCGGAAAAGTCAACTGGAGCTGAAGCAGCAGAAGTAGATTCCGAACCTCCCCAGATTGTTTTTAAAATCAAAACTCTTTTCGGCGAAGGATGAGAATGAATAACTATCTCATAACCATTACCTAAATCTTCAACGATTGGCTTTTTAGCTTCAAAAACCTCTTTGACTGTTTTCGTTAAAGACCCTTGAACAGTTTCTACTACTAAAGTGCTGGAAGCAGAACCAGAAACTAAAACCCTTACTCCATCCCAATGATTAAAAATCAAAGACTGCCAGGAAACAGGATTGCTTTTACTAATAATTTTATCTTGGTCCTCATTATGCTTTTCAAAAAGCATTTCTTTAATTAAAGTTATCCGGTCCTCAGAACCGGAAAGAGAAATAGAGCCGTTAAAATTAATCGCTTCTTTGTTGATTGGTTCTTCAAGGACGTTTCCCCATTTGACGGTTAAAATTAAATGCAAAACATCAGTTGACTGAATTTCTTCTGTTTGCGCTTTAACTGAAGAACAACCCATTAATAAAATAACCAGAAAAATAAGAAAAAAATGTTTTCTCGTTTTCATAAACTTTTAAAATTATTTAATTTATTTAGTCACCTCCTTTTATTTATCTTAACACCCCCTAAAAAATAGTCAAGGGGGCTAAAATATATTTTCGTCAATTTGGGTGCGATACTGAATGGCTTCAGCTAAATGCTCGGTTTTTATTTTATCAGAATCTGAGAGGTCAGCAATAGTCCGGCTCACTTTTAAAATGCGGTGATAAGCGCGAGCCGAGAGAGTAAATTTTTCAATTGCCCGCTTTAACAGATCTTCGCCTGCTTCATCTATTTCGCAAAATCTTTTAATTTGAACATTGGTCATCTCTGAATTGGCCATTGTTTTTACGGCCTTTTTCGATTTCTCACCTATCTTGGCAAAACGTTTTGCCTGCAACCCGCGAGCTTTTTCAACCCTTTTTCTAATTTCTTTTGAGCTTTCGGCAACTTCTTCTCCCATTAATTTATCAATTTTTACTCTGGGAACATTTAAATGCAAATCAATTCTGTCTAATAAGGGACCGGAAATTTTGCGGCGATATCTTAAAATTTCTCCAGCGCTGCATTGACATTCTTTTTGGGGATCGCCAAAGTAGCCGCAGGGGCAGGGATTCATTGAAGCAATTAAAATAAATTTAGCCGGATAAGAAACAAAACCTCGAGCCCGAGCCACAGAGATTTCTCCATCTTCTAACGGCTGGCGCAAGGCCTCCAGAACCATTCGCTTGAAATGTGCTAATTCGTCTAAAAACAAAACCCCGCGATGCGCTAAACTCACCTCCCCGGGATGGGGAACCTGTCCGCCGCCAACCATCGCGACATCAGAGGTTGTCTGATGAGGCGAACGAAACGGTCGTTCAATTTTTAAATATTCATTTGGCTTTAAGAGTCCCGCCACACTATAAATTTTTGTCACTTCTAAGACCTCTTCCTTGTTCATTAAGGGTAAAATTGAAGGCAGGGCTTTGGCTAATAAAGTTTTTCCAACGCCGGGAGAGCCAATCATTAAAACATTGTGACCGCCTGAGGCGGCAATCTCTAAGGCTCGTTTAATAAATTCCTGACCTTTGATATAAGCAAAATCATTCTCATATTTTATCTTAAATAAACTTTTTTCCCAATTTTCCGAGGACTTAAAAGGCTCAATTTTCTCTTGATTTAATAAATGAAAAATTAAATTCTTTAAAGATTTGAGAGGATAGATATTCACGCCGTCAACCAAAGAGGCCTCGGGAGTATTGTCCTCGGGAAGATAGATATTTTTAATTCCCTTTTGTTTGGCGAGAATCACCATTGGTAAAATTCCTTTGGTATGCCGGAGCTCGCCATTTAAAGAAAGTTCGCCGACGAATAAAGAATCCTTAAGCAATTCTTGGTTGAATTCCTCTCCTAGTTCTTCGGAAGCCTTTAAAATTCCAAAAGCGATTGGCAAGTCATAAACCGAACCTTCTTTTTTGATATCCGCCGGCGCTAAATTAATAATCAAACGTTTCCTGTTTCCTGGCAAAAATCTAAAACCAGAATTAACAATCGCTGAACGCACCCGCTCTTTTGACTCGCTTACCGCTTTGTCAGGCAAACCAACAATTTCAAAAACAGGAAACCCCGAGGAAACATCAATCTCAACTTCAACTAAACGAGATTCGAGCCCTTCATTGACGGCTGATAATATTTTTGCCAACATATTACTTAATTCCTATATATTGCCCTCCCAAATTTTTAATTACTCCTTTCATTTCCATTGAGGTGAGACAAGAAATAATTTTTGAGGCTGGCTTTTTGTTTTGTTTTATAATTTCATCAATCGAAACC
>Ga0210044_10010935_pt1 | contig 10689 bp, 8 predicted proteins | sample CryGey13umfilter_2_FD_183959 | JGI IMG/M metagenome (GOLD analysis project Ga0210044, IMG submission 183959) | Groundwater microbial communities from aquifer in Utah, USA - Crystal Geyser 4/9/14 3 um filter (SPAdes) (version 2) | ecosystem: Environmental > Aquatic > Deep subsurface > Groundwater...
AAAATAACTCAATTATCTCATTTTTTCGGGGAAAAAATTTCAAGTTGGGTTAAAACTTTGCGAGCATTGCGTCTTTGCGAGAAATAATACGCATAAGATTAATAAAGGATTTTTTATGAGGTAAGTAGTAACCGAATTTTAATTATTTGATTTAATATACCTTTGTATAAGTAATGTAAACTCTTCCTTTTTTGTTTTAGCAATTAATAATTGTGTTCCATCAATTAGTTCAACGGTACCTCCATCTGTTCTTAATAGTTTTTTCACAAAAGCAAGGTTAACGATATGTGATTTATGTATTTTAACAAATTCATTATCTGGTAAAAGCAGTTCGATTTCGTTCATGCTTTTTGAAATCATAATGTTACGCTTTTGGGTTAAAAATATTTTACAGTAACTTCTGTCGGCTTCAACATATAAAATTTCGTTAAGTAAAACGAATTCTACCCCATTTGTAGTTGGAATTGAAATTTTTCTTTGTGTTTGATTTTTAATGTTTTGAATAAGAGAGGTTAAATCGGGTTGAGTTTGTACATTTTGTTTTTTTCGTTCAATAATTTTATTTATAGCATTAGTTACCTCTTCAATATCAATTGGCTTTAAAATATAATCGGCTACAGCAAATTTTATAGCTTTTAGTGCAAAATTATTATACGCTGTAACAAATATCACATCGAAATTACGTTTTGGGAATGCTTCAAGAACGTCAAAACCATTACCGTTTGGCATTTCAATATCTAAAAAAACTAAATCGGGCATATTGTTATTAATTTTTTTTATTGCATCAATAGCCGAATTTGCAGTATTTATAACTTTAACATTTTTGCAATATTCATTTAAAATAAGTTGCAATGTTTTTATTGCCCTATTTTCATCATCAACTATAATTGCATTAAGCATAACAAATTGTTTTATAAAGGAAATGTTATTTCGACTTTTGTACCAGTTGAATTATTATTTTCGTCGCATAAATCGGTATAATTTATATTAAGTTTACCTTTGTGTAATTTGTTTATTAAATCTATTCTCGACTCGGTTATTTGTGTACCAAGCGAAATATGTTCGGGTTTGTTTTGTTTTTTAAATTCATCGGCTTTTTTTCGTCCAATTCCGTTATCTTCAACAATACATTTTAAGCTGTTATGTATAATGTTAAACTGAATTTTTAATTTTCCTCCTTCGGAATTTTTACGATGCATTATACCATGCCATATTGCATTTTCAACAAATGGCTGAATAATTAATGGCTGAATGGATATTAAATCTTCATCAATTGTAACATTATTCACTATTTCAAACGAAAATTTATTATCAAACCTCAGTTGTTCTAATTCAATATATAAATTTAACGACTCGATTTCTTTACTTAGTGGGATTATTTCATTTTGCGAATTATCTAATGTGATGCGCATAAGCTTAGCAAATTTTGTCAGATATTTGTTAGATGAAAGTTTATCGTTATTTAACAAAAAGTACTGAATAGAATTTAATGTATTAAAAATAAAATGCGGGTTCATTTGTTGGCTTAATGCTTTTTGCATATATAAATTTAAATTATATTCTAAACTTTGTTTATTGTTTTGTGATTTGTTACGATAGTATAAAAATAGAATTATTAATGAAATTATTATTACTGTGAATAGTGTTATTACCCAATATCTTAATGTTTGCTGATGTGAAATTTCGGTTTCTTTTTGTTTTAATTCAAGAATTTTCAGTCGTTTATCGCTCAATAAAAGATTAATTTCGGCTTCCTTTATTTCAATTTGAGAACGATTTTGTAAATCAATCAGTTTATTATAATTTTCGACACTATAAATGGAGTCTTTTAATTGCTGATATTTAACAATATAACTATAAGCTTTGCTAAAATCATTTTTTACTTTATATAATTCAGATAACTGATAATAATTTTCAATAATTAAATCAGGGGAATTAATTTGTTTTGCAATATTTATACTTTTATAATAACTTTCTAATGCTTTATTAATGTTTTTTAATTTAAAATAAACATTTGCAAGATTAAGGAAATCGCTTGCCAAATCATTATTGTTGGAAGATTTATTGTCAAAATCAAATTTTTTAGTAAAATAAATTAAAGCGTCATTATATTGGTTCAGTGCTAAATATGCTTTACCTAAATTATTATATCTTAATGCGATATTAAAATTATTATTTAATTCTTTGTCAATTTCCAATGCTTTATTCAAGTAATTTATTGTTTCGTTTGGTTTGCCCATTTTTAAATAAACCATACCAATATTATTTAATCGGGCAGAATACAACGATTTATCTTTATTTAAGCTATCAATATTTAATGCCTTTTTAAAATACTCTAAAGCTTTTGTGTATTGTTTAAATTTAGTAAAAACTATTCCTAAGTTATTGTATCTGATAGCAATTTTTGCAGTATCTTTTTTTGATAAATCTATTTTTAGGGCATTAAAAAAACAATCAATTGCTTCAGAATAATTTCCTAATGCTGAATACGACAAACCTAAATTATTTAATCTAATAGCAACATCATCTTGCTTTTTGTTTTTTTTGTCAATTTCTAAAGCTTTTTGATAATATAACAATGCTGTATTCTGCATATTATTATAATAATAGCAAACACCTTTCTCATTTAATGCTTGTGAAATTAATTCATCTTTTTTTAATTTTCTTGAAATTGCAATTGCTTTATCTACATAAAAAATTGCTGAATCAGTATTTAATCCTCTATACTGTACAGATAAATCTAAATATGTATGGTACTTTTCGTTTTCGGTTTGGTTTTGCAATAAATTTATTAAACTATCAACAACATTTGTTGAAAATGCAGTATTAAAACTGAATACAAGTAAAAGAATAAGTAAAAAGTATTGAGGTTTCATTTTTTAAAATCAAACAAATGTAAAATTATAAAATAATTACGAATTAACATTATTAGTTTCCTAACAAATAACATTAGTTTCCTAACAATATAAAGAAGTGGCTAAAATGGAATATTTAAGTTTGTAATTTTAATATTGGAGTAATTCCGATAGTTATAGGAACCAAAAATTAGCTTTAAGATTGCTTCACTCTTTTCGCAGTGACGGAAGATTTTTTAGAGATGCCTTGTAATAATTAAATTATATATTATTCTTGGTATAGAGGTATAGCAAATAATAATAACTGATGTTACGCAGAATGTCCCGTAGGGACAAAATATTTATAGAAAAAATGAAACAGTTCACAACAAAGTCCCGTAGGGACGTAATATTGTGGAGATATAGCTAATTTATAAACAAATCCGTCCCGAAGCTTCGGGAGCTATCGGATTAAAATTGATTATGATGAGAGATATATTCTTAAAGATATTGAATAATATATCGTCCCTACGGGACTTAGATGTTTATGTTATAAACAAGGCATAAAAAGACTTTCAGACAAAATATTGCATTTTTATTAAAATAGTATTAAATTTACAAAAAAAAACTTTATGGACTTACAAACCAGAAAAATACATTTCATACAGGAATTTCTTAAATTCGCCAATTCAAGCATTCTTTCAAAATTCGAAGAACTTCTCAAATCCGAGCGAGAGAAGGTATTGGAAAAAGAAATTAAACCAATGACTCTTCAGGAATATGAACAACGTATTGAGAAAGCATTCGAGGAAGTTAAAAGCAATAAAGTTAAGAGTGCTAGAAGTTTAAAGAAAGAAATTGCTTCATGGAAATAAATGTTGTTTGGTCAGACTCTGCGATTGAAGAATTACGTAATATATACGAATATTATTATTCTAAAGCCAGCAAAAAAGTCGCAGACAAAATAACTAATTCTATCGTTGACAAAACAATTATGCTTGAGATTACTCCTCGAATGGGACAAAAAGAGGAACTTTTGACGCATTTTAAACAAGAAATTCGATATTTAGTTCAAGGAAACTACAAAATAGTTTATCTTATAGAAGAAAACATAGTTTCTATTGCGACAGTTTTCGACTGTAGACAAGACCCGATTAAACTGAAAATTAGGAGCAAATAACGCCCTGTTTATAACACACGTTTAAAAAAAACTGGGCAACTTTGTGCAATTTGACAATTACAAAATAATTTATAACTTTGTAGCAGTTTGACAATGACGTTTGTTAAATGCCCAGCTTTTTTAAGCGTCAAACGACATATTATATTCTATAAATATTTTGTCCCTAAAGGGACTAAGTTTTTGCGTAACATGAGTAATAACTATTGTTTCATTGCTATATTTTTATTACCTATTATCAATTTAAATGTTTAACAATGAAGCAATAGAGCAATTCACCACGTAGGATAACCCCGTTAAACAATGTAGTGAAAATAAAAAACAAATATCCAACGTGGTAAACCATTATGCCTTTATACCTAATTCTGTACAAATTGAACACGTTTTTAGTATAACTTTAATTGTCTTCTTGCAATTCTGTTTGAACGATTTCTTTTAACTTTTGTTTTTACAGTATAAGTAATATAATACATAACAGGAATCATAATAAGTGTAAGGAATGTAGCGAATGTTAATCCAAAAATGATTGTCCAGGCAAGCGGTCCAAAGAACATAACATTATCTCCACCTATATGGATATGAGGATTTAAATGTGTAAACAGGCTTACAAAATCAATATTTAACCCAATTGCAAGTGGAACCAATCCAATAATAGCAGCCGAAGCGGTTAATAAAACAGGAGTAATACGAGTTTTTCCGGCTTCTAAAATTGCTTCTTTAGTTTTAAAACCTCTTTCTTTTAATACGTCGGCAAATTCAACAATTAATATCCCATTTCTAACAACAATTCCGCCAAGAGCAACAATTCCCAATCCTGTCATTATTATTGATATTGACATACCGAACATTATAAATCCTAAAAGAACACCAATAATGCTAAATACAACTTCCGATAAAATTATTACTGCTTTACTAACAGAATTAAATTGAGTAATTAGGATAAAGAAAATAAGTAATAAAGCCAAAACCATAGCTTTTGAAAGAAATCCCATGGTTTCTTTCTGGTCTTCCTGTTCGCCTGTAAGTTTAATGTCAACCTTTTCGCTTTTATTAAAACCATTGATAGCTTTTGTTACTTTTGCTACAACCTCGTTTGCAGTATAATTTGTTTTAACATCAGACGATAAAGTAATTAAGCGTTTTAAATTATATCTTTTAATTCCACCGAAAGTATTCTGATATTTGATTTTTGCAACAGCAGCAAGCGGAATACTCCTAAGCATTCCTGAATTCATGTCACGGTAGGTAATTCTATGGTTCAAAATTTTATCAATATTATTTCTGGTTTCATTGGAATATCTTAATTGAACAGGATACTGGTCCTCACCATCACGGTACTTTGTTATTTCTTTACCATAAATTGCAGTACGAAGTTCCATTCCAACCTGCCCAGTCACTATTCCCTCGCTGTTAGCACGGTTGCGGTCAATATCAATAATAATTTCGGGTTTTCCCTGCTCAAAATCCGACTTAAGCAAAGCTATTCCACTAATATTAAGCGAATCGAGATAATTTTTCAATTTTTCTGACGTAGTTACTAACTCATCTAAATCGTCGCCACTTATTTCTATGTTAACAGGTTTGCCGGTTGGAGGTCCCATTTTGCTTTTTTCGACAGAAATTTCGGCACCGGGAATATTTTTTACCGATGAGCTTAAAATTTCTAAATAAGACGAAGTACTTTCGCCATGCCTTTTTGAAAACTCAACAAAATTAATTGTAATTTTTGCAAGATTTGGTGAATTTTTAGTATCGAACATATCGTTTGAAGCACCAAAAGCAACATTTGTTATAACAGATTCAACAATAGGGTTATTTTTACCTATTGTTTCGTAAACTTTCCTTTCTACAATAGAGGCGACAGAATCAGTTACATTTACACTTGTACCAACAGGCATTTTAATTAAAACAAATAAATTATTTGGTTCGCTGTTAGGGAAAAATACAACTTTTGGTTTTGTTACATTTGTTAAAACAATTGTAGCTAAAAATAAAATAACTAATCCGGTTAAAAGATAATAAGGGTTTCGTTTTTTTATTGACCAAGAAAGTAAATTTTTGTAGCGTTTTAAAATATCGGGAATTACTTTGTTCTGAAATTTTAAAATCATAAACTGCCCTAAAAACATGTGAAAAAGATAAAGTATAGCAATAAAAACAACAAAATTTGCTAATCCAAATAAACTAAAAGCATATAAAACAATAGCGAGACTTAAAATTATAATTGTGTTTCATCATAGATTTTCACGGAAATAATAACCCGCAATTTTACATATTTGATTTGCAGTCATTTGCCTAAAATTAAATCAGAAATTATTAAAACTTTATTTAACAGAATATCAGACATATAACGATATGGTACATTTTTACCGTGATAATCTATGATGAAAACAACAATTTTTTTAACAGTAATTTTTGCAGCCTCTTTATTAATTGCTGCAACAATTGGAACTCCCGATTCAATTTCGGGCGTTGTGCAAGATGCTTCAACAAAAAAAGCATTAGACAAAGTAACAGTTTCGTTATTCAGAAATGGAAATTTTGTTACTTCTATTAAAACAGGAACAGACGGTAAATTTATTTTCGAGAAATTAATTCCCACAAAATATTTACTAAAAGCTTCGAAACAAAACTACTCAAGCTGGGCTGGACAAGCATTTGATTTTAAGAAAGGTGATTCAAAAAGCGTTACAATTACACTTAGTCAAAATTTGCCAGTTGTATTAGAAGAACAAAAATATAAACATGGGTATTCGGTATATACATACAATTAATTATTGTTTTAATTCAGTTTTAAGTATTTCACACTCAGATACTGGTTTATGCAAAACTGATTGTTTGAGCAAGACATAAAATAAATAGCCACGACTTTTTGCCCTTCTTCTATTGTATTACATATATTTTTTAATATGTACAAACCGAATACCCATGAAGCGTTAATATGTAGTCTTTATATTGCGAAGCATCCATACTGCCACGTAATTCATCGCAACTCGCCCACAGTGAACTATACAATTCTGATTTCTTTATTGCCATTTTAAATTATATATAAAGTCGAAAATTAAGAAAAATTTGTATCCTGTCAAAACGCAAGGGTAAATTCTACAAAAAACAGAGTAATGAAAAATCAAAAAACCTTATCTTGTTCATTTAACCTTAATAGAAAAAACAATTGACATTTGTTCAAACCTTATTACCTTATTATGGGATGAAAATAAGGGAATAAGGTTGTGGGACCCAAGGTGTGCTGTTTTCTATTAAGGTTTGAAGAAAAAATAATAAGGTTTAAATTTTATTATGAAGCTCGGATTAACAGGAAAAAGAACAAATGATACCTAAACGATTATACTTGTTTCTATGTCTAAAAAATCAAATTTTCACCCTTGTCTTTTGACAGGATACAAAAATTTTTGTAAAAGAATATTTAATACTTTTGATTAAAAAATACGAAATAACAATTTGCTTTATTATGAAAGAAGATTCAGAAAAACTAACCAATGAAACGTTTTATAAGACCTAAATTCAAGTAATTAATGCAACTTTTTAGAGGAGAACAAAAATTATATTTCTTTTATCCCCGCCCTAAAGGACGGGGCAAAGATATAAATTACTATTGCTATGTTATTAACATTTCATGTCTTATTTTATGCAAAATTATATTTATTTTTGCGTAAGAGCAGTTACTTAGACAACTTTGAAACTAAAAAGAATTCCGACTTAAAAGTAACTTTCAACTTTAAGGGCAAAACACAAACTTTTTCAGCGTTGACCGACATTATTTTTGTTGTAAAATAAACAAAGTGCAAGGATAGGTTATTAATGACAGAAATAAAGCAAGAACAAGTAACAAAGTCTTTTGATATAAGGGTTTCGTTATATCCTATTTATGCAAATTTAAAAAAATATAAATTGCAAAATTGCAGGTTTAAACCCTTATAGTTGTGACTCTCTCCCCTTCTTAAAAGCAGCGGTATTAAAAGATTTAGAAAGAGCAGTTGGTGAAACATTGAACAAAGCCGATAACCATATTTCTTCGGGAATTAAATTAAAAGGTTTGATGGTTGACAAAACACCAAGCACAACGAGATTTGCACTTCTTCCAAAAATATCGCCTAAATCATATACTATTTTATTTGCATCAACTGTTATAACATTATATTGTTTAATCAACTTTTCAATATCTTGCATTTTAGGATAATCTTCTTTCTTTACATTCAAAGGCAATGCAGTAAAATTATTGATTACTATACTTCCTTCTTTTTTAAGTAAATCGAGGAATCCTGGTCGTAGAATTTCGCTTATTTCCATAACAATAAGTGCATCAACAGAATGTGGAGCAAAAACTGAAGAAGAAACATTGCCACAACCAAATGTGGAAATCACTGGTCCACCAAGTTGAGCCATACCGTGCGTATCGCCTTTAACTATATTTGCTTTGGCATAAGGTGTTTGCATTGCCACTTCCGAAAGTACTTTCCCAAAAAACAAACTACCTTGACCGCCAATTCCTCTGATAGCAACTCGTAATGATTCTGGCAAGTTTTTAATTTCAATATTGTTTATATTGATTGCTTTAGGAATATTTAAAGGTTGAATCTTAGTTTCTATTGCTTTTACAGAGTCATCCATATATACGATTGCATCGAACGGACAGCGTTGCATACATACAGGTTTATGATTTCCACAGTTAGAACATAATGCAGTAAAATGAGGCAATTTATTTTCATCTAATTCTATTCCTGGGCACATATTGCATAAACCACAATTTTTGCATTGAGCATAAGCAATTTCAACTTTTCGTATTTTATCTTTTGTTGGAATATCATGAATACAAGGACCTTCAAAAATTAATGTAGAGTAAACGCCTTCTTCTGCGAGCTTTAGGGATTTTAATAATTCTTCTTCAACTTCAATTAAATTGTACGAATCAACAACAACGGTTCTTCCACCCTCCGCTTCTATCGCTTTTTTTAGACTAAAACGATGAGGACGACCTTCGAGATTAACTTTTGAACTTGGAGCAGGCTGACCACCTGTCATAGCTGTTATATAGTTATCAAGTATTACTTTAACACCGGGAATATTTCTAAAAACTGCATTTCTAGTAGAATCTAATCCAGAATGACATTCGGTTGAATCGCCGATTACACTAATCACTTGATTTGCCAATTCTGGTCGGGATAATACAAAACCTTGTCTGATAGAATCAGAGGCACCCATACAAGAAACTGTATCAACTCCATTTAAAAAATATAATAGTGTTGAACAACCAATATCACCAAATGAAGCAAATATTTTTTTCTTTTTTTTCAATTTGTTAACTGTAAGAGCAAATGCTTTGTACTGGCATCCGGGACATATTGCAGGAGGTCTTGCTAAAGGATTTAGTTTAATTTTTTTAGTTTCAATTTTGTAATCAAGTATTTTATTTGCAGATAAAAATTTTAACACATCTTCGGGTTCCCAATTTGTAATAGTGTTATACTTATCTTTTCCAATTAATTTAATTCCTAATAGTTGAATTTTTTCCTGTAAAAATAGAGCACCATCTTCAATGATAAAAAGTTTTCCTTTAATATTTTTAGCAAAGCCCTTTATTTTATTTTCAGGAATTGGATTTGCAATTGCCAATGAAAGAATAGAAGGATTTAATCCAGCAATTTTTAATGCTTCTTTTACAATTATTTCGGCTTCTCCATTTACAATTATACCCCAATTTTCTGTTCCAAATGATGTGCAAACTAATTCTGAAGTTTCGCTCCACTTCTTAATTCCAGGAATTCGTTCTTGAGTTGCTTTATTATAGTTTGCTCTTGCCAATCCAGGTAAAAGCATCCATTCTTTTAAATTTTCGGGAAGAGTTCGTGGCTCAATTTTTCGTGGAGTTTTTGTTATAATTAAAGCTTCGGAATGAGCAATAATTCCTGATGCTAAAATAACAATTGGGGCTTTAAATTGTTTACTTAAATCGGCTGCGAGCCATGCCATTTCATACATTTCCTGATGATTACGTGGCTCAAGAATAGGTAAGCGTGATGATGCACAAAAATAACGTACATCAATTACATGCTGTGTGCTTGATGGGACATAATCGGTAGCAGCGTATATTACAAGAGCACCTGCATTTACAGAGAAAAAAGCTGTTGTAGTAAGTGCATCCGCAGCATGAAAAACCCCGGGAATCTTCATTGTAACAATTGTATCATCACCAGCAATAGCATGTCCTAAACCTACTGAAACTGCAACAGCTTCGTTAACTGACCATCCAACTATTATTTTATCCTGAACGGAAGCTAAGCATTTATCAATAAGTTCTGTACTAGGTGTGCCAGGGTAACCAGTTGCTGCATGATAACCTGCGTGAATTACTCCTAACGCCAATGCAGTATTTCCATCAACGATAAGTTTTGTATTTGAAGGTGAATTTACAATTTTATTAAAATCAGCCATATATTATTTTAGGATTTATTATTTACGATTTAGGAATTAAGACGTTTATTGTTCTTTACGAAATACGAATTGTACGAATTTACGAATAAAATATTGTTTATTGTTCAAAAAAGTTTTCAGTTTCGAGTTTTTAGTTTACTGTTTCATTGTTATTATTGCTTCATTGCTTCATTGTTCAAAAAATGTTTACCCCGTTGGATATTTGTTTTTATTTTCACTCCGTTGTTT
>Ga0210044_10010936_pt1 | contig 10688 bp, 7 predicted proteins | sample CryGey13umfilter_2_FD_183959 | JGI IMG/M metagenome (GOLD analysis project Ga0210044, IMG submission 183959) | Groundwater microbial communities from aquifer in Utah, USA - Crystal Geyser 4/9/14 3 um filter (SPAdes) (version 2) | ecosystem: Environmental > Aquatic > Deep subsurface > Groundwater...
GCAGGGTGATGCTGATGACCGCCAGCACGGCCACATTGGTCAGAATAAAAAGGAAAATACGTTTCATAAGTTCTCCATCGGTCGGAAAAGATGCAGCCCAGAAATAAGTTGAATAGCACGCCGCGGGAAATGGGGCACGGTTGTCATTTTTTCAAGCCCCGGGCATGAATATGAAAACCGCAATAAGTTCGCTTGCCACCTTTTTCGCACGGTTATAGCATCCTCCCACTACAAACCCCGGATCACATCATGCCGCAACTCGCAAACCGCACCGTGCTAACCGGTTTACTGGCCCTGCTAGCCGCCCTGCCGGTCTTTCCCGCCTTTGCCGCCGACCACTACAACATTGATCCCACCCATACCTGGCCGTCGTTCGAGGTCAACCATCTCGGCTATTCAACCCAGCGTGGCCGCTTCAATCGCACCCGGGGCGAAATCACCCTCGATAACGCCGCACAGCGCGGCACCATCGATATCACCATCGATGCCGACTCGATCGATATGGGGTTCGAAAAATGGAACGAACACATGAAATCACCGGATTTCTTCAATGCGAAACTGCATCCGGCAATCCGCTTCACCTCGGAGCAGCTCCAGTTTGAAGGCGAGCGGCTGGTTGGCGCGAATGGTTATTTGACCCTGCTCGGCACACGGCGACCGCTATCGCTGACTATCCGCAATTTCCGTTGCGCGCCGCACCCTTTGACTCGTCGGCGGCACTGCGGCGCCGACGCGACAGCCGCCATCAGTCGCACCCAGTTTGGCATGGCCAAATATGTCCCGCTGGTCGGCGATGAAATCAAACTGCTGATCGCGGTCGAGGCCTATATCGACTAGCGCCGCCGGCACTTACCAGCGCACTGCCAGCGTCGCAAAAGCCCGCCTCTCAAACACATTGTTGGCGACGTATTCGGTGAGGCCTGAATCAAACAGATTTTGCACCACCAGCGCGACCTCGCCGTGCAGGTCGCTGCTGTCATGAAATGTTTTTGCGGCACGCACATCGACGCGGTGTTGCGCGTGCTGGAAATCGACCAGTGGCCGGTCATACGGCTGCAGCCCATCCTGGTAATAAAACGCGCCGCTCACCGACCAGCCATCGCGCATCCGTCTGGAATACAGCACACTGCCGCTGTTGCGCGGAATACTCCCGGTGGTCAGGTCGTTAAACTTTGCCGGATCGACAGGACGGAATGCGCTCTCTCCGGCCGCAAACAACTGCGCACTGTTGCTGCGCGCCAGGATGTGCGCGGCATTCAGCACCAGCTCGCCATCCCGATCCGGTTTGATTTTGAAAGTCAGCTCGAAACCGCGAACCTGGTTGGCGGCGCCATTGACAAATTTTTGGGAAAGTTTGGACGCGTAAATCCCATTGCGCAATTGATCGCTGAACAAGCGCAGGTCGACCACGCCGTTCCATTCCGGAAATTCCCCGAGATAACCCAGCTCGCGCGAAAACATGCGCTCCGGCTTGAGGTCGGGTGCAGTAGCAAACCGTGCGGGCACCCATAAATCCCCGGGAGCCTCCAGCGGCGACGGGGTGAACTCTTCCACAACCGCCGGTGTGCGGTAGGCGAGAGAGGCGCCGGCACGCAGCGTGTGATGCGGCGTGACATGCAGGTTCAGCGCGGCGCGCGGTGAAAAGTTGGCGTTGTCCATGCGGTCACGCTCGTACATCGCCCCGGCATTGACCAGCAAGGCGTCCAGCGGGCGCCATTCATCATGGGCGAATACACGCCACTCGTCGCTACGCAGATTAAAATCCCGCGCAATCGCGGCCACAGGGAAAGGTGCCTGCAATTGTGCATCGAGCCGGTCCCGGCGCCATGCCGCGCCATACACCAGGCGGTTATCGGCCATCGGCGACAGGGTATGCTGCACCTCTATCTCGTCACGCCCCGCGTGAGCCGTTTGGCGCAGGGGATCGGGAATAAAATTGCCCGACATATACACATTGAAGGTTTCATGCTGGTTGCGTTGCAGATGGTAATAACGCAAACGCAATTCGTCTTCATTTTCCAGTGCCCGAATCCAGTCAAATTGCGCATAGCCGGAATTGGCGACCAGGTCGTGCGGCGTATTGCCGTTGGTGCTGGACGGATTCAGATTCAACGGATTGACTGCGGATGGATTCTTGTCCACAAACCCCACTCCCTGCACATTGCGATTGAGGCCGAACTGCAAGTCGAGACTATCCCTCCCGCCCGGATGGAAATTGGCGCGATAGTTAAGCAGGCGTGCCTGATTGCTGTCGTTGTTGTTGCGCAACAGGGAATTCTGGTTGGGCAGGGTTGCCGCCACTTTGCGCGGCAGCTTGTGCAGATCGGCATAACCGTTGTCCGCCGTGTAGGCCAGCGTCATCCGGTAATCGTATGCCTCGCCGTTGTCGCCAAAGCGGACCGAGGCATCGTTGATGCCTTGGGTGCCATGCGTATAAACCAGCTGCTTGCCGTTGACCGCAGTCGCATCACGGGTCGTGATACTGATGACACCCTGGGTGGAATTGGCACCGTGCGAAGCGGCGGCCGGGCCGCGAATGACTTCGATGCGCTCAATATCATCCACTGTAATCGGCAAATCCGCCCAACCCACCGCACTCAAAGGAGGCAGATAAACGCTGCGCCCGTCGATCAGGACTTGCATCCTGCGCGCGTACTGGTCGGTTGTGCCGTGGTAGGAAACGATGGGTTGCGAGCCTTTGTAGTAGCTGACATACATACCGGGCACCAGCTTCAGCAGGTCGGTGATGGTGCGCGAGCCGGAAGCCACGATCATGTCGCGGTCAATCACGGTCATCGCATTGGGCGCTTCGGACAGCGGCTGCAACAAGCGCGAAGCACTCAGCACCACCGGAAATTCCTGAAAATAACCCAACTCATCCGGCACCTCGGCCGCAGTAGCGGCCAACAGCGAGCCTGCGCACGTCAGCAACAGGATTATTTTTAGTATTGTTTTCATACACCCCCCCTTACCCGGCGCGGAGCATACGTGATAGCGGTTTCCTTGTCAGCAGAGAGAAGGGAGAAAATGAAATGTCCGGTTTAGTAAGAGAGGAGGCTTGTCGTGTCCCTGCGCAATCTGGTTGATGGTCTTGACCCCATGAATGGTTCCAGGAGGGTGTAAGAAATTTTGTGTAAACGATCATTAGGCGGGAAACTGCCGGAGCTTTGGAAGGAGTCAAAATGACCGCAGCAAAAGCAGCACCAGCAATTCCCGCCGCCCTGATCGAAAGCCTGATGTCAGGGTACAGACCTGATGGGCGAAAACGGCCCGCTCAAACAGATCACCAAAGCCTTCGTGGAGCGCGCTGCAAGCCGAGGTGAAAGTTCATCTCGGGCACAGTAAAAACCGCAGCGTGGTCAATCCCGACGGCAACACCCGCAATGCCTTTGCTGAAAAGAAAAAGGAGCCAGGCTATTAACCTAACTCCTTGATTTATTGGTGCGCCGGAAGGGATTCGAACCCCTGACCCCTTGGTTCGTAGGGGCCGCTCGTAACTAACTGTATTTATTGATAAACAGCCACTTACAGCGCTTGCCATTTTTTGCTTCACAACTGCACCAAACTTCACTCGCATCTCACCCAACGTGAGTGCGGCACATTCCGAAAAAATCAACGCAGTCTGACGTAGTCAGTCTGCATCCTCATCTCCACAATTGCGCAAGCATTTGTGATCTACAAACCGAGTTCGCTATGCGAACCCAATCTCGCCAGCACTAACCGTTCGTCGTCAGGTTTTTGATAGATCAGCACCAGGTCAGGTTTGACATGGCAATCACGAAACTCGCGCCAGTTTCCGGTCAGCGCATGGTCGCGGTAGCGCTCCGGCAAGGGTTGATCGCTGACCAGAAGCATCACCACTTGCCGGAAATCTTCCTCCAGCGTGGCACGGTGCGGCCCTTTCAATTCGCGCTTGTAGTCGCGCTTGAGCTGATTTGTCCGCTCAATCGTCCGCATTCAGATCAGCCATCAGATCGTCAACGCTCTTGAACTTCGCCAGCCCTTTACCGCTGCGCGTCTGCTTCATCGCCTTAATCGTTTCCGCATTTGGGATCAGCGGCTCGAACGGCAGCGCCTTCTCTTGAGCAACACGGGTCAACATCAGGCGAAAGGCATCGGAAACAGTCAGCCCCATCGTCGCCAGCACTGCGGCCGCTTCTTCCTTGGTGTGCTCGTCTATACGCGCACGCACAACTGCATTGGTAGCCATTTGGACACCTCCTTATAATTGAGCCACATTGTAGCCCAATTTTTGACTAGTTACCCAATATCACATTAACCTGCGCCTCCATGTCCACCCCGCCATCATCAAGATAGACAAAGCGGAACAGGCATTTCCCACCGCTCTTTGCGGCCCACAACTCACCCACCTGGCGCTTTTCGATCTCCTGCGGATCGTTGCGCAAGAGCCTGCCCTTGTACTCGATCACCGCAATACGGCCATCCTGCAATTCCGCGATGAAGTCGGGAAAGAATCGCCCGCGCGATACCGGCAGCCAGAAGCCCGGATCACGATCCAGATTGCGCACCCAATGCTTTACTTTCGGATGCCGGTCGATCATGCGCGCGCAGTCGAATTCCTCGCCCTTGTCTTTCAGGTCGGCAATCACCGGGTAGTAACGCTTCCGGAAATCCCAGCGCCCCGCATAGCGGCTGCCTGCCGGTGCCGGATAAATCCCCGTCTCGAAATTGAAAGCATGCGTCCAGTCCGGCTCAACCTGCCAGCCACCGTCCAGCACCAGTTGCCGGAATTGCGATTTTGCTGCCGCCTCGCGCATGTCGCTAATTTGCGCATCGATCCGTTTCGCCAGCACGAAACGCATGCGCGCCAAAGTATTCAGGCCAATGCGCTGCCCGTTCATCAGGTGGTTCACAACCGCACGCAAATAGGCCAGCAAGTGCGATTGCACAAAGAACCGTTGCTGTTTGGGATTCAATTGGTGCACTTCGCGGCTCAACCAGCGCACCAGATCATCTGCCGTGATATTCACGTTTACGCCGTCGAGCGCAAGCTGATGTGCATCCGCCGCGCGCATCTTCACCTTATCGTTATCCAGATAAATCTCGAACGCATTATCCTGCTCGACCACCTGAAAGCCCGGCAGTGAAATCGTCTGCGCCAACAGATTCAAATCCACACTTTCCAGCACCGCCTCACGCTCCAGCGGGAACAACGCCGCCTGCGCATCGCTGCGATAACCCAGCGGTGGGATCGACGCGAATTTCACGCCGCGCATGGCGGGCGAAGTTTCCGCAGCCACCACCGCATTGTGCTGGGTGATCTTTTCCCGAATTGCTTCGCGCTTATTCTCGCTGCGCTCATTCGCCAGCAGTATCTTTTCGACTGCCTCATCCACATGCCCGGTCAGCGTAACTTCAACTCCCCGTCCATTAGTAGCAGGCGCAATACTCACCCCGGCAAGATGCTGCAAGCCGGTGTCTTTTGCCACCTTCAGCACCGTGGTCACGGGCGGCAACACTACGGCCTGCGGCACACCATCGAACAACGGCATCTGCGGCGCAATCATCGAAGCCACATCCAGCGCCTCGAAGCCCATGTTCGTCACCAGCCTGTCCACCAGCGCGGTTGCTGCGTGAGCGAAGGTCGCCTCGCACACATGCGCATAAGCTCTGTTCAGTGAATCACGATTGCGCTTGCTGGCATAAGGCATGCGCAACACCCGCCCCAGCAACTGCTCCACTGCCGTCGCGCTCGATAGCGGCTGCAAGGAACACAAAATATAGGCGAACGGGCAATCCCAGCCCTCGCGCAATGCCTGCACCGTGATGATGTAGCGCAACGCACAGGCAGGCGAGGAAACATCCACACCTTCCAGATCGCGCTGGCTACCCGTGGCAATCGCAATCTGCTCTTCGGGAATATGCAGTTCGGTGATGAGATGCTGGCGCAAGGCTTCCGGCGGCATCGTATCGTTCACGTTCTGTGCTTGGAACAACACGATGGGGCGCACATAAGCATCGCCCGCCGCTTGCGCTTGCTGCGCTTCCGTCTCCAGCCACTTCTGCGCCTGCACCGCACCAAATACAGCAGACTGCCAGCCTTCGGGATGTTCGCTCAAAGTGATCGGCAGTTTGATCATCTGCTCGGCCTGCAACTCCTGCGCCGAAACGTGGTACAGCACATTGGTCTTGTGCGCGATGGGTGTGGCCGTCAGTTCGAGAATGGCGGAAGGGTTCAGTCGCTTCAGCGCGGTGAAGCTGGCATCGGTGCGCGCGTTGTGCGCCTCGTCCACTATCACCAGAGGATTCTGCAACGCCAGCCAGTTCGCCAATGAATAGCGCGCCTGCCCAATGTAAGCATTCAGCATCGCATTGTTCGCCGCATCGGCTTCCGTCACGAACGCATCCGGCACATTGGACAATGCCGCCAACTGCTCCGCCGACTGTGATTTGAAGTGCCGCTCGAACGCTTCCGAGAACGCATACACATTGCGCGTGTCGGTCTGTTCCACGCGGAAGCTCTGGATCGTCGCCACCACCACAATGGCCTGCCGCCCCCAATCGGTCGGCGACAACGTGCTCACGCGGTCGAGATCGCACACCTGCACGCGCTGGCCGTAGGCTTCCTCCAACGCCACGCGGTAGGGATGCCCCGGTGTTTGTAATGCGGAAAGCGTCTGCGAACGGATCGCATCAGAAGGCACCAGCCACACCGCCACCGGCGCATCGGACGATTGCCACTCCCGCGCCATACCCACAATGGCATGCGAAGCCATCAGTGTCTTGCCACCCCCCGTGGGAATACGCAAGCACACGCAAGGAATTCCCCCGAACACTTCAGACTGATACGCCCGCCCTGCCTGCTGCTGAAACGCACTGGCCGCCCCCACCTGCGAGGCTAAATGCAGAAAATCAGAAAGCGCCGTCAACGCGGCAGATTGGTAACGCTTCAATTTCAGATCAGCCATCGTTATCGCGCCTTCACGTCATAGGGAATATGTTTGAAAGTGATACCCTCGGCGGCAAGGCGCTTTTCACCCAAGCGGCACGCCTCACCGTAGATGATCTTTTCACCATCGAACGGACAAATCTGCTTGATCGCGGCCAGCACCTCCTGCGTCAACACATTGCCCGATTGCGGGCGCTTGTCGCCGAGAATGCCGTTGAACAACAGATAGATGGCACGGCCATCATGCTCGCCCAGTTTCGGCACGTTCCACGGCCCGCTCGCCGCCTGTCCCGTTTCCTGCATCCATACAAAGCTCGCCAGCGTGGCAAAGCGCACCGAAGAATGAATGCTGCCGTCCGCCTCGAACATCGGCTCGCCCAAGCGCAGAAAGCGGAACCCGCCGCCGCCCTGCCAATTCACCGCCGCAGAAATGCCGCCCTGCTCACCTGCGACAACTTTCTCCAGACGCGGAATGCAATGCGTCTGCGCATGCTCCCCCATCTCAATGCCGATCCAGCGCCGCCCCATCTTGTGCGCGACGGCAGCAGTCGTGCCGCTGCCGAGAAAGCTGTCCAGTACAAGGTCGCTGGGGTTGGTGGCCAATTGAAGGATGCGCTGCATAACTTTTTCAGGCTTGGGCGTATCAAATAGCTCAGTCTCAAAAAGTAGTTTTAGCTCAGCCTTCGCTTGCCTTGTTGTGCCAGATTCATCACCAGCCCACCATGAGTCGGGCACACGCCCTTCTTGAGCATCAAGATAAATCTTGCGAATAATTCGAGTTTCATCTGCCGAAAAAATAATTTCACCAGTTGCGATTTTTTCCGCGATAGTTTCTCTAGCCCACCTCCATCCATTCGCCGGAGGCTCAATTATTCTTCCGCTTGGCGTTGCAATTGGATAACGAAGGTTTGGCCGAAACAAACCATTCCTAACATCTCCAGAACGCCAGTTTCCACGCGGATCATTATCTGGATTTGAGTAAGCCCGATTATGGTGTTCTTCTCTCTGGAATACGCCTAGCAAGAAATTCCCGGACTTCCCGTAACAGAAAATATGATTGTGGTTTTGAGTGAATTTCCCTTGGTAACCTTGTCCTTGGACACTATGCTGCCAAACCACATTCGCCACAAAATTCCTGCGCCCGAACACCTCATCCATCAACACCTTCAAATAGTGCCCTTCGTTGTCATCAATCGTCACCCAGATGCTGCCGTCCTCGGCCAGCAGTTCGCGCAACAGCACCAAGCGCGGATACATCATCGACAGCCACTGGCTGTGCTCCAGATTGTCGTCGTAGTGCTCGAACGCGCTCTTGGTGTTGTACGGCGGGTCGATGAAGATGCACTTCACGCGACCACGATAGAACGGCAGCAGCGCCTTGAGCGCATCGAGGTTGTCGCCCTGAATCAGCAGATTGTCCGCATTCCCGTCGCCATGCACGGATACGGGTTCCAGCACGCGGTAAGGTACTTTGTCGGATGAGGTGAGTGCTTCGGCGCGGTTGAGCCAGTCCAGGGTGGGCATGTGTCTGTCATTCTTGAAGAAACTGCGCGAGTGTATATTACGACAGCTACCCCGTAAAACTCATCCACCCTCACCACCATGACAGATCAACAAAAAACCTACGGCGACTTCAGCCTCTCCACGCTCAAGAAGCTGCGCACCCTGTTGCCCAAGTTCCGCAAGCTGCCGGAAGAAACCCGCAGGCTCGCACAATCCAAGCGCGAGAAGCTGGAAAAAACGCTCCCGCCGGATTTCACCTGGGCTGCACTTTACGAGCTGAACGTGAAAGAACTGAACATCGTCAGCGCGGCGGTCATGGGGCTGCTTGACCCACTCGCACAAGCCGCCCGCGAAGGGCTGAACCTGAATCAGTTCTTGCTTGAAGAAACGCTACGCGAGGCAGCATCAGATATGGCAGACGAAGACTACGACGGCGGGCATAAGGGATTATTCTCGATGACCGACGTTTTTGCGGTTCATTACGCCAACATGGGCATGATGTTCGGCTTGTTCTATTACGGGCAATACACCAATGATCTGGTGGTAATGGCCAAGCAGGGTAATGATGACGCATTTTTCAAGGCGATTCGGGTCGATCCAACCATTCTTTCCTGCCCGTCATTTTCTGCCCGCCTTGCCCGCGCCCGCATTTTTGGCGAGAAAAATTTCATGCTGCGCTTGCACCGCGCCACCAAAAGCAAACCACACGAGGCATTGCTCATGCATCAGGATTTGCGCTTCATGCTCCAGTTGTTCCATGAGGCCAAAGTCTTGCCCGATCTCACTTTGTCCGAGCGGGATGTGCTATTTATCCAAGAACTCAAGCTCTATTCCGACATGGGGGCAGATCCTGCCCGCAGTCTGATGCGCTTTATCCAGCGCTGGGAGGCTGAACGACCGGCGACATGAAATTTAAATTTCGTGTCGTCGCCAGCAGATGACCCGATGCATAAATTCTCCATCCTCGCGATTGCATGGTGCAACCGCTCAACACGATGGAGGATTTATGCTAACCCAAACCCCAAAGCCTTCGGACTTGTCCGATGACGTGACCAATCACCCTGAAGCCCACGAACACCACGAAAGAGCCACGCTTGGCGACGACCGCCCGGATGCGCGCGCAAGCGCGCAACGGACGGACGGCGGCAGGCGTGGCGATATCGAGGGTGCGCCGCCCACTAACAGAGCACCCTTAAAATACAATCCAGGAAAAACCAGGCTTTTGCGCTTTGGAGTGGATAGCCTTTATCTCTCCTATCCCGGCGTGCTGTCCAAGGAATGGGATCAGAAGCTCGCTCATCTCAAGGAACTTGCCCAGCTCGAAGATGAACTCAGTCAGTCCATTGCCCAGGTGACGATCTGCGGCCATCTGTTCGAGGTGCGCGACAAGGGCGCGGGGCGTTTTTCATATGTGCTGGTGGATAACGCCTACCGCATTCAGGCCAGCAATGCCCGCTCAAAATCCTTGCCTCTCGCCTATGTGCAGATTTCCAGCGAATACTTGACCCATGCCGGAATCGAAAAGGCCGAGGATGGATTGCGCAACATCGTCGCCACGATGGGCATGGTGAACGAACCCGCCAATGTCAGCCGCGTGGACTTGTTCGCCGATTTCTCCGCCGAGTATCAGATGGATGCGTTTGAACCGCTGCGCGATTGGATCACGCGCGTGGAAACAATGTCGTTGCATTACAGCCACGGGCATTTCTCCGGCTGGAGCTTCGGCTCGGGCGGCGATATCGTTGCCCGCCTTTACGACAAAACCCTCGAAGTCGAAAAGAAATCGCACAAGTTTTATTTGCATGAGCTATGGAAGGCTGCGGGATGGGATGGCGAGAGCCAGATATGGCGCATGGAATTCGAGGCCAAGCGCAATGCCTTGGTGACGCTGCAACTGCCCAAGCTCGCGCACCTGCTGCCGAATCAGGCTGCGCTGTGGCGATACCTTACCGAGAACTGGCTGCGCCTGATTGACCCTGCCGATACCGACAGCAACCGGGCACGCTGGCGCAATCATCCGCTGTGGGATTTTGTTGCGGCGGTATTCGACACCGAAATCGAACAAGCCAAGCTGCAACGCTTCAACCCCGCCCGCCTGCCGGAAGATGAGCGGCTGTTCGTGCATGGGCTGGGCGGCATCACCTCATTTATGGCCAGCCGTGGCATCGAGGATTTAGGCGAAGGAGTCGGCGAGTATCTGCATCAGGCCAAGCAATACCACGTCCGGCGCTCCGGCTTTAAGCATGACGGGATGGAGCGCTACGTCGGGCGCAAG
>Ga0210044_10010939_pt1 | contig 10680 bp, 6 predicted proteins | sample CryGey13umfilter_2_FD_183959 | JGI IMG/M metagenome (GOLD analysis project Ga0210044, IMG submission 183959) | Groundwater microbial communities from aquifer in Utah, USA - Crystal Geyser 4/9/14 3 um filter (SPAdes) (version 2) | ecosystem: Environmental > Aquatic > Deep subsurface > Groundwater...
TTGTTCTTTTCGTGTTCATGCTGCTCCTTGTGGCATTGCACCGGGACGAGGCGTTGCGATTGTTCAACAAGTACACGATGGTTTCGCTGGGACTTGTAGCGTTTCTGGTGATTCTGCTGGCGGTGGTGTTTTTCACAATGCCGTTTGGGCCACTTCCTGAAACGGTGACCCACATTGTGAAGGGCGGCAGCACCGAGGCGGTGGCAGGGACACTCTATTCCACTTACATTCTGCCATTTGAAATCGCATCCGTGTTGCTGCTGGTCGCCATGGTTGGTGCCATCGTATTGACAAGAGAGAGGGTGAAATCATGATTCCGGTAACACATATGCTGGTTTTTTCCATGATTCTGTTTGGCATCGGAGTTACCGGCGTACTGATTCGGCGCAATGCGCTGATCATGCTCATGTCGCTGGAATTGATGATGAACGCAGCCAATATCAACCTGATTGTTTTCGCGCGGCAGTTGGATATGCTGGCCGGCCAGGTCTTTGCCATCTTCGTGATGTGCGTGGCGGCCTCGGAAGTAGCTATCGGACTCGCAATCGTCGCTGCCCTGTTCAAGAACAAGGAAACGATTCAGGTTGATAAATTGAATGGGTTGAAGGGGTAGACCATGTTTATGAAATTAATCTGGCTCATACCACTGATGCCCTTCCTTGGTGCGTTTATTAACGGAATAATTGGAAGAAAGAAGTTTTCCAAATCCACAGTTTCAGTCATTGCCAACGGAACGGTTCTGATTTCGTTTGTTCTGATGATTCTCGCCGTGTACCAGCTGGCAGGTCTGCCGGTGGATGCCCGAAACATCAATATCAAACTGTTCGACTGGATCAACGTGGGCGGTGCGCATTTATCCAATGGATTGTTAGGCGTTTTTAACATCGCCTGGGAGTTCAAGCTGGATCCCCTGTCTTCCGTGATGGGACTGATTGTGACCAGCGTTGGCTTTGTGATTCATATCTATTCCATCGGATATATGTGGGATGATGAATACAGCTATGCCCGTTATTTTTCCTACCTGAACCTGTTTATGGGATCTATGTTGATACTGGTCCTTGGTGGCAACTACCTGCTGCTGTTCATCGGCTGGGAAGGTGTTGGCCTTTGCTCCTACCTGCTCATCGGCTACTACTTTGATAAAAAGTTCTGTGCCGATGCCGGGAAGAAGGCGTTCATTGCCAACCGCATCGGAGATTTCGGGTTTGTCATCGGACTCATGTTCATTTTCGTAGCCTTCGGCTCCCTGAACTTTGACCAGGTGACTTCCCGTATCGCGGAAGTTTATCAGGCCGGATTCAGCTTTGCCGGCTGGCACTTCAGCGGAATGACCTTGTTTAACATCATCGGCGTTGCTCTTTTCGTAGGTGCAACCGGTAAGTCAGCGCAGATTCCACTCTATGTCTGGCTGCCGGATGCCATGGCAGGACCGACCCCTGTTTCCGCGCTGATCCATGCGGCCACCATGGTCACATCGGGTCTCTACATGGTTGCCCGTACCAGCGGCATCTATTCCGGTGCTCCGGTGGCCCTGATGGTGGTGGGGCTGGTGGGCGCAGCGACTGCTTTTCTTGCCGCAACCATCGGTATGGCACAGAACGACATCAAAAAAGTGCTGGCATACTCCACCGTTTCCCAGCTGGGTTACATGTTCATGGGTATGGCAGCTGCGGCCTATTGGGCGGGGATCTTCCATGTGATGACCCATGCCTTTTTCAAAGGCTGCCTGTTCCTCGGGTCCGGTTCCGTCATCCATGCCATGCACCATGCCTACCACAAGAGTCACAATCATGATAAGGATCCGCAGGATATGCGAAATATGGGTGGGCTTAGAAAAATTATGCCGAGAACCTACTGGACATTTCTGGCCGCCACTCTCGCAATTTCGGGAATTCCCCTGTTTTCCGGTTTCTTTTCAAAGGATGAGATCCTATGGAAAACGGCAGAACAGGCAATTGTATACGGACACAAGATTTACTGGCTTTTCTGGGTGCTGGGTGCAGTCGCAGCCGGCATCACCGCCTTCTATATGTTCCGACTGGTGTTCATGACCTTCTTTGGTGAGTTCAATGGAACGGATGAAGAAAAGAAGGCCCTGCACGAGTCACCCGGCAGCATGACATGGCCGTTGATCATTCTCGGTACCCTGTCCGTCATTGGCGGGTATCTCGGTTTCCCTCGTCTGCTGGGGAAATACCTGGGTCACATCCCAAACGTGCTGGAAAAGTGGCTGGAGCCTGTTATGACTCATCCACACCTGGCTCAAGCGGCCGGTCACGCATCCGAAGGGGTGGAATTCCTCTTCATGTTCATCTCTATTGCCATTGCGGTGACAGGGATAACGCTGGCGTGGCTGTTCTACATCAGAAGGCCGGAACTGCCTGGCAAATTTACAGCCATGTTCCATGGAGCATGGGAAACTGTTTACCACAAATACTATGTAGATGAGGTTTACGATGCCGTGTTCATTACCGGTATGAAAAATTTTGCATATCTGTTGTGGGCCTTTGATGCGTGGGTGCTGGACGGCATTGTTAACGGTGCCAGAAACTTTACCATCATCATTTCTGAAGCCAGCCGCCTGTACGACGAATGGGTTGTGGACGGACTGGTAAACATTGCGGGGAAAACCGTCGAAGGAATCGGGTATATGTTCCGGAAGATACAGACCGGATACGTACAGACCTACGCTTTCATGATGGTGGCCGGGTTTATTCTGCTGATCAGTTACTACATTTTCAGATAAGAGGAGACGGGTAAATGAACAATGTACTTGGATTTCCAATTCTAACCCTTGTGACCTTCCTCCCGACACTGGGGGCGGTCCTGATCGCGTTGTTTCTCAAGAAGGAACAGTCCAAAGCGATCAAATATTCCGCGTTCGCGGTGGCGTTCATCGACTTTCTGGTGTCGGTGCCGCTCTGGTTTTACTACAGTTCCGACACCTGGAAAATGCAGTTCCAGGAAGTTCACGACTGGATCCCGTCCCTCGGTATCCGGTATGCGGTGGGTATTGACGGCATTTCACTGCTGCTGATCCTGCTGACCACATTGCTGGGCTTTATCGCCATTCTCTCGTCCTTCAAGGCGATCAAGGAAAGGGAAAAGGAATACTACGTTCTGCTTCTCCTTCTCCAGACCGGTATGATGGGCGTGTTTGTCGCGGAAGATTTTTTCCTGTTCTATGTATTCTGGGAAGTCATGCTGGTGCCGATGTATTTTCTCATCGGCGTCTGGGGCGGACCCCGGAAGCTGTACGCGGCCATCAAGTTCTTTCTCTACACGCTGTCCGGTTCGGTTTTGATGCTGGTGGCCATTCTGGCGCTTTACTTTTACAACCATCAGGTAACCGGCGTATGGACCTTTGACATTCAGGCCTATCACAACCTGGCACCTTACATTGCGGCAAATGCCGGTAAGACCTTCCAGTACCTGATTACACTGGCCTTCTTTATCGGCTTCGCCATCAAGGTGCCCATGTTTCCGTTCCACACATGGCTGCCCGATGCCCACGTGGAGGCGCCTACAGCCGGTTCCGTTATCCTTGCCGGTATCCTGTTGAAGATGGGAACATATGGATTCATCCGTTTCCTGCTCCCCATTCTGCCGGATGCGACCAAGGTATTCCTGCCGTATTTCGTATTTCTGGCCATTGTCGGAATCATCTACGGTGCGCTGGTGGCCCTGGTTCAGAAAGATATGAAAAAGCTGGTGGCCTACTCATCGGTCAGCCATCTCGGGCTCTGCATGCTGGGTGTCTTCGCCCTGAACCCAAACGGAATCAACGGTTCCATTATCCAGATGATCAACCACGGTATTTCCACCGGCGCGCTCTTCCTTATTGTGGGAATTGTGTATGAACGAAAACACACCCGGATGATATCCGAGTACGGCGGTCTGTCGAAAATAATGCCGATTTATGCCGTCATCTTCATGCTCATGACCCTGTCCTCCATCGGGCTGCCGGGTCTAAACGGTTTCATCGGTGAATTCACCATTCTGGCCGGTGCCTTCCAGGCAAAACCCATCTGGGCCATCATTGCCACTTCCGGCATGGTGCTGGGCGCTGCCTACATGCTGTGGCTCTACCAGCGGGTTATGTTCAACAAGGTTTCTGAAGAAAATGTCGAACTCAACAAAAAGGGTGTGCTCTCCGACCTCAGCGGCCGGGAAATCGCTTACTTTATGCCCCTGGTGATTATGGCCTTCTGGATCGGCCTTTACCCGAAGCCGTTCTTCAAAATACTGAAACAGCCGGTTGACCATCTGGTCGAACAGGTACAACCCGGTTTTTTCAAACGGGAGCAGGTTAAATTTGACATGAACAAAGCAAAACCTGTAGCCCACGAAGGAGGGGAAGAGGAACATGAATGACATTCTGTCAAGGATTGCTGCTGACACACCATTGATACTGCCGGAGATCATCCTGGTCATCGGAGCTACAGTGGTGCTGTTCGGAGCATTCTTTGCCCGGCGGAACGTCAGGGTAATCGCGGCCCTCACGCTGGTAACGCTTGTGGCTGCCGCCATTGCTCTTTACGGTGTTCCCCTTGGCAAAACCGGTTTCTTTGGCCTGTACAGGAGCGACGGTTTCTCGCTCTTATTCAAGGTTATCGTGCTGTGGGTGGGCATTCTTATTGTGTTCATATCCATGGACTACCTGGAGGCACGGGGTTACGAATCGGCCGAGTTCTTCTCGCTGCTCCTTTACTCGCTGGTGGGCATGTTCTTTATGGCATCCGCCAATGATCTGCTGACGATCTTCATCTCACTGGAACTTATGGCCATTTCGGTCTACGTCATGGTGGGCTACTTCAAGGACAATGAATTGTCCAACGAAGCCTCATTTAAATACTTCATACTTGGTGCATTCTCTTCCGGGTTCTTTATCTTCGGGGCTTCCCTGATTTTTGGTGCCGCCGGTACCACCCGGATTGACCTGCTGCTGCATAAGGTCCCCTTCCTCAGCGGGAGCATGGGAATTTTTGCCACGATTGGTGTACTGTTTATCCTGGTAGCGCTGGGATTTAAAACCGCGCTCTTCCCATTTCACCAATGGGCCCCGGACGCCTACGAAGGGGCACCGACACCGGTGACGGCCTTCATGTCGGTAGCACCGAAAGCTGCGGCATTCGCGATTTTTCTCAGGATATTTGTCTACGCCTTCGGAAACGTTCGCTACGACTGGGTACCGATATTGAGCGTCATTGCCATTTTGACCATGGTCTGGGGTAACTTTGCCGCGATTCGTCAGGAAAACATAAAGCGCATGCTGGCCTACTCCAGCATTGCCCATGCCGGCTACTTGAGCCTCGGCATCATTGCCGGGACACCCATGGCAATAAAGAGCATGCTGCTTTACCTCGTGGCATACTCTTTCATGAACATCGGCGCCTTTGCCATCGTCATCATCCTCTCCCGGAAAGACGGGTATGGGGAAAAGATCGACGATTTCGACGGTCTTGCCCACAAGCAGCCCCTGCTGGCCGCTATCATGCTGGTCTTCATGCTGTCCCTGGCGGGGATTCCACCGACCGTTGGCTTTTTCGGTAAATTCTACCTCTTCGGCGCTGCCATCAACTCGGGGCTTTACCTCCTGGTAACTGTAGCGCTGGCCACCTCCGTTGTGTCCCTGTACTACTACTTTCGGGTTGTAAAGGCCATGTACCTGGGCGACATGCCGGCCAATCGTGTAGTGTCGCTGACACTAAGCGAAAAATCCGTCGTCTTCCTCACGGCGTTCGGCACACTGGTAGTGGGGATCTATCCCACCCCATTGTTCGACTTTATCAAAACCGCCTTTCTCCGGTAATTACCGGAAATAGTACACAGAAAAGCCCGCCACCCCGGCGGGTTTTTTTTCTACGATCCCTGGCACATAGAAAGTGCATGATGGGAAAAGTGAAGCAACCTTTCTGTCCCTGTCTTTTCTGAATCTTGTCCGGACTCAACCTCGACCTTGCCCTCTACTTAAACTGGGCCGCTCTGAGGCCCTCCCTATTTCAGTTCTTTCTGAATCTCTTTTGCAATGGGGTCTTTCGGGTTTTCCCGGAGGAGCTTTGCCACGATGCTGTCAGCCCGGGAGCCTTTCGGGAAGCTGAAAGGTGGCAGTACCACTTCCGCGTCTGACTTGTGCCGGGTCTTTGCCCCTGCCTTCAAAAGCGCCTTTGTCATATCCGGATGGCGAAGGGCAATGGCGAGGTAGAGCGGAGGCCAGTTCGCGTTGTTTCTCCGGTTGATTTTTGCACTATTCGCAAAGAGTATTTTCAAGATATCCAGGCGACCTGCCAGCACAGCAAAATGAAGCGAATTCCAGTCTTCCTTGTCTTCCAGGTTCACATCGGCGCCCTTTTTCAGCAGTTTCTTTACCAGCGCTGGTTTCCCCAGCATGGCAGCGCAGTGAAGTGCGCTCCAGCCGTTCGCGTCCGTTTTGTCAATGTCAGCCGCATTTCGGATCAACATGTCCAACATGTTGGTTTTCCCACTCACAACCACGTATTCCAACGGTGTCCACTGGTTCTTATTGCATTCGGTGGCGGCCCTTGCGCCGGCTTTGGCCAACATGGGAATGACAAGGCGGTTTCCCGTTGCGAATGCGTAGTCCATGGCTGTGTACCCATTGAGACCCGGTGTATTGGGGTTGGCTCCGGCCTGCAGCAGCAAAGCAGTAAATCGAGGGTCCTTGACTTTGGCGGCGATCAGCAGTGGAGATTCTCCATCGTTTTTGTCGATGGTCTCAACCGGGGCACCGAATCCAAGGAGGCTTTTCAGGGCGTCAAGTTGATGGTTCCGGACTGCCAGCATCACCGCGTTGTCCCGGTATTTGTCTGTGGATGCGGGATCAGCTCCCTCCCTCAGTGCTGCGAGAATCGCCTTGATCTTTCCTTTTCCGGCTGCCACCCGTAGTTCTTCATCTGTTTTGGAACACGCGATTTCGCCCAGCGCTTTTCTTAAGAATTGCCGATAGACATTCCAGTATTTCAGGTTGTTTCCGGAAACGGGGGGAGTTGGAATTGGCTTTCGGACACCGGCAAGCACCATTTGGGTGACAACTTCTGCGCTGTTTTTCTGCAACGCATGGTTCAGAACGGTTACGGTATCAGAAAGAGATATTTTTCTTTCTGACGCCGTGGAAAGGAGCAGGTGCACCATGTCCGGGTGTCTATTTTCTGCCGCTTCTGCCAGTGCCGTATTACCTGTTTTTGAAATGGCCTCCAAAACTGCCCCGGCGGCAAGGAGTTTTTGAACCAGCGCGACTTTACCGGTTCCGGCGGCCTTCATCAGTGGAGTTGTACCATCCGGACTGCTCGCATTCACTGTCGCACCGTTTTTGATTAACAGGTCGCAGATGTCGGCATTCCCATTCGACGCGGCAATAAAAAGAGGTGTGCGTCCATTGCCGTCCGGTTGATTGGGTTTTGCCCCCCGTTTCAAAATCAGGGAAACGCAGGAAAGGCAACCGCTTTGAACGGCGTAGCTAAGGGCGGAGTCGCCTTTCCCGTCCACTTGGTTTGTCTTGGCTCCGTTTTTGAGAAGACGGTCCACTAACAATGGGTCTCCAATCCTGGCGGCGGCCATCACCGGTGTTATGCCGCTTTTTGTCGAAGCATCAAGGGATGCGCCGTTGTCCAGAAGCAGGGCTGCAATGTCTTTATTGCCTGAATTGATGGCAGCGACCAGAGGTGTGTTTCCTTTTTCATCTGTTCCATTGATATCTGTTTCCAACTCCAGGAGTTTCTGAACGATAGGGGTATCTCCACGTTGAATAGCTCTGATCAACTCCCTGCTCTTACCCGTATTATCCAGTGCAGTAAGTGCGGCTGTGGACAGATTTGCGCTGTCCCTCGTTGTTGCGCCCGTAGTCTTTGAGCCGGAAGAAAAGAGGGTGCCGTAAAAGCTGGAAATGTTGGAATCCATGAATGAAATCAGAATGGCAATGGCCAGCACACTGCCGAGGATGTAGAGAAGTGTCTTATTTGCTACTTTTTTCTGAGTCATCAGCTGTGTTTTGACATGCTGAAAAGATTTGGAATCCTGTGCGGTGCCCGCAGTTTTCTCACGGATGATTATATGCTCTTTCCCGCAGGTGACATCGGCACGGATCAGTCCTTCCTGTTTCATCCGCTTCAGGAAATCTCGAGTTTCGCTCATGATACCTCTCCCTTCACTTCGAGGGATGCCCGGAATTCCAATGTTCCTTTGGCCCCGCTTTTGATAGCCGGGTAGTCTTGAAGGATTTTCTTGAAGGCACTGCTTCTGAAACTCAGCATTACGGCGTTTCCATTGATGGACGCGTTATACAGAGTCGTTCCCCGGAGCGTGACTTCAGCCGGTGCCGGATTGTTGAATTCAATTCGGATGCCCCGATAATCCCGCAGCGTCAGCGGGTTTCCGGAATAGGTTGCGTTTTCATGGAGCAAGGTGGCGTCGTCCTCCCTGAAGGGGAGAGGAATGGTAAATTCAATGGGTAGAATGACAATGCCCGAATCGGCTTTTTTCTCCACGGCAGGAGGAATGCTACTGTCCTCACTGCTGATTCCCATGGCGGAAAATAGTGCCTCCTGGAATTCGTACATGGATTTGTAACGTTTATCCGGATTCACCCGTACCGCCTTCTGCAGTACGTCAATGACGGGTGTCTGTCCCAGCAGGGGTCTGACCAGTCCAGCGAGCACATCCTTCTCAAAATCAATTGAATTCAGGCTGACGTCTTCGTCGTTGAAGAGGTTCCGCCAGTACCGTCCGATGAGAACTTCGGTAAGGATAATTCCCATACTGTAAAGGTCGATCCTGAAATCGTAGCGATAATCTTTGTCGGCGAATCTCTGGGGATCAAGGTATGCGGTGTGGCCAACGATCCGGGTAGATTTTGCTGTATTTACAGCGTCGAACAGGCGCTTGGATGCGCCGAAATCTCCCAGCACGTATGAAATTTTCCCGGCACGGTCTACCAGAAAAATATTGTCTGGGCTCAAATCCCTGTGAACGATATTGAGGTCATGAAGGCTGGTCATGGCGTTGGTGATTTCGCGGACCATCTTCTTTTTTTCTTCTTCAGGCAATAGGAGTTTGCCCGCTGTAGACAGGCGTAGCAGATCGTCCAGAGTGGCAATTGCCAGCTCCATCCGAAAAACCGGGAAGCTGACTTCTTCTCCACGATAAAATGCCGTGGCGGTCCCCCTGCCGAACACGTACATAAAGGTATCGTTTTCAAAGCCGGAAATGGTTTCGATTTCGTTTTCGATATACCGGGCGGATCGCTCGATCGTCTCGTCATCGTGGGCATTGCTGTTTGTGCAGACCATGTCAAACATCAGGGGGACTTTCAGTGCGTAATCACGGCCGTCCTGGATGGACCGCACCTGAAGTACAGTCCCGAACCCGCCTTTCCCCAGGGGCTGCAGAATTTCGTAGCCGATGCTGTCCACTATGATCTCATGGGTATTGACCCGATAATTCGAGCTGATGGCGCCTTCTTTTTCCAGGACAACCTCGCTCACTTCCTTTGCGCCGCAATAAATGCAATTATCTCCCCGGCTGCTGAGCAGTCGGTGACATTTGCCGCATTGTTTCATTGGTCACCTCCCGAATGTGTCCGGGTGCCGAAGCACTTCTCAACGTAAAGAACGGTACTGCCCACCATGAGAAAACTGCCTCCCATTAACTGGGCCCTGGCAGTGCCAAGCGGAATATTATTCAATGAAGTCAGGTGGCTGGGCATCCGCCCTTCCACACCATCCTTGTAATAGACTGTAGAACCTTCTTTCAGTACATGGCCGTGCTGTCGGGACATCCAGTGATCGTCCGGGAAAGAAAGCACCGTTTTTTCCGTGCTCCGGCCGACAATGATGTGGAAATCCGGTCCCTCGATGTCGATGTAGAGTTGAGCATCAACCAGTTGAATTGCTTTACTGTTGCCGGACAGGGCAATTTCCTGTCTGGGGTCCGGTGTCAATCGGATGGTCCGGTACGGAGCCTTGCAATGGGGGCAGACATGATCCGGTGCGGTGGAACTTTCTCCACATGCCAGGCAGACATACGGGGCTTCGTTGAAAACCACGATGGAACTGTCGGAAATCATTGTCACATCACAGGAATTCAACTCCACCTGCTGTAGCAACTCCGGCAGCTCCGGCCGGTTATCCGGACTGAAAGTTGTGGCCAATCGAACAAATCTGGAAAAAGGCTCCGGCATCCCATCAATCCAGTCTTCGAACTCGGAAGCGGTCCCGTCCTTCAGGTAGGTTTCGTAGCTCTCATCTGTAAACGGGTGCTTCCCGGCGAGAAAAACACCAATGGTCATGCCGAGGCTGTACACATCGTGCCGTTTCTTCACCTGTTTCATCCTGAGTGCGAGGTTTTCGGGACTGATATCCACCAGGTGGCGGCAGGCGCTTTGACATGCGGGAAGGCCCTGGTATTTGGGAAACATAGCCACAATCTCCGGCGGTGAAAAAAACCTTGTACCGCCGGGCAGGATGTTGCTCTTACTGTCCCACCAGGAGGAAATGCCAAAATCAATCAATACCGGGATGTTGTTCCGTACGCGGATATTTTCCGGTTTGATGTCCCGGTGGACGACATCAATTTTGTGAAGTTGGGAAATTCCGTGGACCAGTCGATTGATAAAGTCCATATCCTTGGTTCGCTGAAAATATTCCGTGCCACTTTCCGGCAGGT
>Ga0210044_10010942_pt1 | contig 10677 bp, 8 predicted proteins | sample CryGey13umfilter_2_FD_183959 | JGI IMG/M metagenome (GOLD analysis project Ga0210044, IMG submission 183959) | Groundwater microbial communities from aquifer in Utah, USA - Crystal Geyser 4/9/14 3 um filter (SPAdes) (version 2) | ecosystem: Environmental > Aquatic > Deep subsurface > Groundwater...
ATTTTCTTTATATAAGTTTTCATTTTTAAGTCTCTTTTTTATGCTTTTTTGGTTTGAACCCAATTCTATGAAATGGATTAACCACACTAGAAGTAACATTGCGCAAATGAGAAAATATTCTTTTTAAAGCTCTAAGATAAATTGCAAGAGCAACTGCGCTTCCACTTGTTAAAGCTAAATCTTCACCCCGAATAAGTGATTCAATTTTCGCATCAAATTTACGACTAACCCATTTATATTCTTTCAACAAATCAAAAGCAGCTTTTTCATCAGAATTTTTAAAACAGTAAATTGTCCTACAAAAAGAATCTTCAACCGCTTTTTCCAAATCGATCAAGTCATTCTCAAAATCGCCAGCGTGCAACCTTTGTGGATGGTTTTTCGCAATTTCTACAATATTTTTTGTAAAATCGCCAATCCTTTCTAAATCAATTACAATGCTTACTAAAACCATTCCAGAAGAAAGTTCTACATTTCCAGATATTGCTAAGTGGTTAAAAACATCCTTTCTAACTTCGCGTTGAAATTTATTAATTATAAAATCTTGATCGTTAATATCAAAATTTAATTCGCTACTATCTGTATCTCTTAAAACTCTTTTGGATTCTTTGAACATTTGATTTGTAATTTCCAACATTTCATAAGATCTTTTAAAGGCTCTATCCATTAAGGAATCTGATTTAAATATATTTAAAATCTCTTTTATCATTTTAACCTCAGTTTATAAAATATATTACTAATAATGGTATAATAAAGAAAAGAATAACTACATAAGCAAGAGGTATCAATTTATTTTTAGTTGAATACTCTGCAAACTTTTGTGCTAAAGTAATTGGAACAATTTTTAAAGGCCACCAAATAATTATTCCAACCAAATTAAAAATTAAATGTGCAAAAGCTACTGTTACCGCTGCAATATTTCCGGTTACTAATGCCGCTAATATTGCAGTAATTGTAGTGCCAACATTGGCACCTAATGTATATGGAAATATTTGAATAAGCGTTAACAATCCCGCTCCAGCCATTGAAATAACCAAAGATGTTGTAATTGAACTACTTTGGACTAATATTGTTAATATTAATCCAACCGCCATAGCTCGGGGAGCATTTTTAAATAATAGCTGATCGAACCATGCTTTTGCTTTAGACATAATTAAAATTTTTAATGAAGCCGTCATATATTTTAATGCGAAAAAAAGAAAAATCAGTGAGATAATTAACACAATCCACTTATATAAAATTCCATCTTCAAAGATATTTTTTATTAACTCAATAATAAAATTGGCAACTGGTTTTGTAATCGCTTTTACTAGATTTAGGAAATTTAGTCCCCCAACATCTTTGAATGAATCAGCTAAAGCTACAGAAACAATTCCTAAAAAATTTGTTGTAAGTTGAAGAGGAAACAATACTATTACGGATAAGAAGTTAAAAATATCGTGAACCGTGGCAGCAGCAAATGCCCTTCTAAATTCATTACTTCGGTTAATTTGTGGTAGCGATGCAATGGTACTTGTAATTGAAGTTCCAATATTTGCTCCCATAATTATAGGAATTGCGTTTGAAATTTCTAACGCACCACCAGCAACCATTCCAACAACAATTGACGTTGTGGAAGAGGATGATTGAACAATTGAAGTTGCTAAAATTCCAATAAATAATCCAACAAAAGGATTTGAAGTGGCTTGTATTAATGTATTAGCAAATTCCTTTCCAAAGAGTTTCATTGAATCACCCATTATCTCAAGACTCAAGAAAAAGAGATACAAAAAGAAAGCTAATTTGATAGCAACAATTAAATTGGGATTTTTATTAAAAAATGTTTTGGGTTTTTTCATTTTCCTTTAATATAAATATGGTATTGACTAATATTATAAACTAGAATTTACATAACAACTATAAAAAATTATTTAACAAATAAATATTAACTTATACATTATTCAAAAAATGAAATTAAATTAGTTTATGAAATTTATTTATTAATTAAGAGATTGTTTAATGGAATTATTTCTTATTATCCTTATAGTTTTAATTGCTTTTGCTGTTATTGATTTAATAGTTGGAGTAAGTAACGATGCTGTCAATTTTTTAAATTCTGCAATTGGTTCCAAGGTTGCTCCTCGCTGGATAATTTTGACTGTTGCAAGTGTAGGTATTTTAATTGGAACAATGTTTTCAAATGGAATGATGGAAGTGGCAAGGAAAGGAATTTTTAATCCAGAAACCTTTTTATTTCCAGAAATAATGATAATATTTTTAGCCGTAATGATTACTGATGTTCTACTTTTAGATTTATTTAATACTTTTGGTTTACCAACTTCAACAACTGTTTCAATTGTTTTTGAACTTTTAGGTGCAAGTGTTGCAATGGCTATAATTAAAATTATGCATTCAACAGAAACAGTTTTTGATATATCTCATTACATAAATTCGGAAAAAGCTCTTTTAATAATTTCTGGAATTTTACTTTCCATTGTAATTTCTTTTACTGTTGGTGCAGTTGTACAATTTATAACCCGACTAATTTTTACTTTTGATTATGAAACAAGATTAAAACGATATGGTGCAATATGGGGTGCAATTGCGTTAACTGGAATTACCTATTTTATTTTAATAAAAGGAGCTAAACATACATCATTTATGTCCCCCGAATTTGTTGAATGGGTTAAGCAAAACACATGGAATATTTTGATTTATAGTACGATAATTTGGGTAATTTTTCTACAAATTTTACTTTTATTTACAAGGATTAATATTCTAAAAATTATAATTTTAGTTGGAACTTTTGCATTAGCATTAGCGTTTGCAGCTAACGATTTAGTAAATTTTATTGGGGTACCTTTGGCGGGTTTAACATCTTATAATTTGGGTGCAAATGCTACAGGCAATCCTTTAGAACTTTTAATGACAGAATTGACTAAACCCATAAGTACAAACACTTTATTGCTCCTTTTAGCTGGCTTAATAATGGCATTAACTTTATTCTTTTCCAAAAAGGCAAACTCTGTAACTAAAACCGAAATAAATTTAAGTAGGCAAGGTTTAGGTTTTGAAAGATTTGAATCCTCAATTTTGGCAAGAAAATTGGTGCGCTCCACTCTATTTTTTAATCGTGGAATAGAGAAAATTGTTCCCGAAAAACTTAAATCAGCTATTAAAAGAAGATTTAAAAATTCACAAACCAATATTGTAACCACTGACGCTAGTCGTTCATCTTTTGATTTAATAAGGGCAAGTGTAAACTTAATGGTTGCAAGTATACTTATTTCATTTGCAACCACACTAAAGTTGCCACTTTCAACAACTTATGTAACTTTTATGGTAGCAATGGGAACTTCGCTTTCTGACAAAGCTTGGGGAAGAGAAAGTGCGGTATATAGAATAACAGGGGTAATTACAGTAATTGGTGGTTGGTTTTTTACTGCTTTAAGTGCTTTTACGGGTGCAGCTTTGGTTGTCTTTTTACTCTTTTATGGCGAAATTTATGCTGTTGTTTTACTTTCTGTTTTTGCTTTGTATGTATTAGTTAGTACTCATCTTTTTCATAAAAACAAGGAATTAGAAGAAGATAATTTAGTTGTGGAAGAGATTAAAACTGAGTTAGAGGCTTTTGTTTTTTCAATGGAAAATAGTAAACGACTAATAAATTCAATAAAAGGAACTATTGAAGAATCAATAATTGCACTTAGTAAAGAAGATATTAATAAATTAGGTAACCTGAAAAAAGCAATTAAATCTCAGAAAAAAATATTAAGCCAAAATAATTCGAGCATTATTGAACTAATTAAATTGCAGGGAAGTGACAACGCAAAACAAGAGCGAAGATATGGTAAACTAATAGCTTCGCTTCAGATGTTGCAAAAAAATTCGAATAATATTTGGCTTGCATGCTTTTCACATATTGATAATAACCACAAAACTCCAGATTTGGAACTAATAGATGATTTGCTTCAAATTGTTACTAAATTAAACTTGCGTATCCAAATTGCATTTGAATTACTTTCAAATGTAAAAAATGAAGATTGTGAAATATTTGAAAAAGGTTCAAAGGATTTTGAAGAAACATTAAAATCATTTGATAAAAAACACATTTCAAGGATGAAAGAATCCGGTGGTTCTACACGAAATAATTTCCTCTTCCTTGATTTGTTCTCTTTTTTAGAAAACATTTCAAATCACTTAACTCAAATGGTTAATCTTTATTGTAAAAATTATAAACATATTAAATAAATATTTTTTTGAAAAAATTCGATGAAGTGAAAGCGGAAATTTCAAAATTTTGTTTAAACTATTATTTCACATTAATTAGAGAATCAGTTCAATTTTTTTAGTAATTGAAGCTTATTAAATCATATTATAAATATTTCAATTTGAAATTTGCGTGTTTTTAAATTCAAATTTTCAATATTATTTTCCATTTCTCAATTTCTTCTTTTACTAATTTTGGGTTTGGTGAACCAAAAGTCTTTTTTCTAAAAAGAGCACCTTCAACTTTAAATACTTCAAGAGCTGTTTCATCAAAAATGGGATTAATATTTTGTAATTGTTCAATTGTTAATTGATTCAATTTTACGTTAGTATCTTCAGCAAGCTTAACAATTTTTCCAACAATATGATGTGATGCTCTAAAAGGAATTCCTTTAACAACAAGCCATTCAGCAAGTTCGGTTGAAAATAAGAAATCGCCTTCTAATTCATTTGCAAATCTATTTATATTAACATTTAAAGTGTCAATCATTCCTATCATCATTTTAAGAGCTTTATAATAATTATTATAAGAGTCAAAAACCGGTTCTTTATCCTCTTGCATATCGCGGTTGTAACTTAGCGGAAGACCTTTCAACATTGTGGCAACCGCAGTATAATTGCCATAAACTCTGCCTGTTTTTCCTCTGCTAAGTTCTGCCATATCGGGATTTTTCTTTTGTGGCATTAGAGATGAACCAGTTGTAAAGGTATCACCAAGTTTAATAAAATTAAATTCTGAAGTTGACCAAATAATTAATTCTTCCGATAATCGGCTAATATGCATCATTCCAATATTACAAGCATTTAGAAAATCGAGCACAAAATCCCTATCAGAAATTGCATCTAAAGCATTTGATGCCGGTTTGCTAAAATTTAATTTTTCGGTTGTCATATTTCTATTAAGTGGAAGAGTTGAGCCAGCAAGAGCACCACAGCCAAGTGGAGAAATATTTGTTTCATCAAAAACAAATTGCAAACGTGTTTTGTCTCTTTCAAGCATTTCAACGTAAGCAAGCAAATGGAATGCAAAAGAAATTGGCTGTGCTCGCTGTAAATGAGTGTAACCAGGCATAATTGTTTCGATATGCTTTTCGCTCAAAGCTAGTAAATGTTTTTGGAAAGTAAATAATTGATTCAACAAATTAGAAATTGCTTTTTTTGTCCAAAGTCTAAAGCCAGTAGCCACTTGGTCATTTCGACTTCTTCCAGTGTGGAGTTTGCCGGCAGTTTCGCCAATTAATTCAAAAAGTTTTGCTTCTACTGCTGAATGAATATCCTCAAATTCGGACTCGTTTGGCTGCCATTTTTTGGCATTGTATTGTTCTAAAATGGTTTTAAGTCCATAAACAATAGTTTGAGATTCTTCTTCAGAAATAATATTTACAAAAGCTAACATTTCTGCATGTGCAATGCTTACTTCAATATCTTCAGCAATTAAATTTATATCAAATGCAAGTGATGAAGAGAACTCCATAGCAATATCATTTAGTTTATCTTTAAATCTTCCACCCCAAAGCATAAGTATTATGTCCTTTTTTTTATTTGCAAAAGATAAATAAGAAATATGTCATTTTGGTTCCGATACTTTTGTAGAAAAAAAATCTATTGAAAAATAAAAGATTTATCAACCATAAAAAGGTTTCTAAATGACAACTCTGTCTTTTCCATTATAATTCTGTAGTTACTAATTCATTTCCTTATCTTAAAAGATAATATTAATTGTTCTCTTTAACATACAATGACTACAAAGTTCTATTTTTGCATTAAATATTTATTATAATTTATTTCTAACTTTACTAATAGTTTTAAATGGCAAACCATATAGGTGGATAAAACCAATTGATGCTAAATGGTCAAATTTATCTCCTTCTTTGTAAGTAGCTAATTCCTCGTTGTATAAGCTATATTCTGAATCTCTCGATAATACTTTTAAATTACCTTTAAAAAGTTCAATTTTAATATTTCCGGAAATATATTCTTGTGTAGAATCAACAAAAGCCATAAGTGAATTAAATAAAGGAGTAAACCATAAACCATCATATATCATATTTGCAATATGGTTTGAAACCCCTTGTTTATAACGGAATGTATCTTTGTCCATTACCAATTTTTCTAATTCGTGATGTGCTTTGTGCAAAATAGTAGCTGCAGGAGCTTCGTAAATTTCTCTTGATTTAATTCCAACAACTCTGTTTTCAATAATATCCAATCTGCCAATACCGTGTTTTGAACCAAGGTTATTTAGTTCAACAATTAATTCAATAGGAGATTTAACTTTCTCATCAATTGAAATAGGAATTCCCTTTTCAAATTTAATTGTAATAGTCTCTGCAACATCGGGGGCTAATTTTGGATCGGTTGTAATTTGATATGCATCAGCAGGTGGAGATATAGTTGGGTCTTCCAAGACTCCACATTCAACCGAAATTCCAAAAAGATTTTCATCAATAGAATAAGGCGATTCTGTAGTAGCTTGTATTGGAATATTATGTTTTTTTGCATACTCAATTTCTTGTTCTCGACTCTTAAATTCCCAAGTTCTTAAAGGTGCCAAAATATTTATATTAGGGGCAAGAGCTTGAATAGCCACTTCAAATCTAACTTGGTCATTACCTTTTCCGGTTGCACCATGCGCAATAGTATCAGCCCCTTCTTTAATTGCCACATCAACTAACATTTTTGCAAGTAACGGTCGCCCAATAGAACATCCCATTGGATATTCATTTTCGTATAGTGCTCCGGCTTTTAATGCTTTAAAAGCATATTCTTTAATAAACTCATCTTTTAAATCAATAACGTGAACCTTTGAAGCTCCTGTTTTGAGTGCTTTTTCTTTTAGCCCAACCAATTCTTTATTTTGACCTAAATCACCAGTAACAGCAATAATTTCGGCATCATATTTTTCGCTAAGCCATTTTACCATAACCGAAGTATCAAGTCCCCCAGAATAAGCAACAACAATTTTTTTTGGATTCATAAATTTCTCCTTACGAGTCCACGTTAGCAGACTCAATTAATAATGTGTTTTTGTAATCATGTTTTTAATCATTCTAATAACAGCGGGAATGTTCCTTGCTCTATCTGGAACAACAAGAACAGTGTCGTCTCCACCAACTGTACCAATAATCTCTTGTTTATTTAGTCTATCAATATAGTGAGCAACACCTTGTGCTCTACCGGCAAGAGTTCTAAGTACAATTAATTGTTCGTTACTTTCAATTGAAATAATTTCGTAACTAACTAATTTTCCAATTTGTTTTCCAGCTTCGTCACTATTTAATATATACCTAATACCATTTTCAGTAATTGTACGAACAACGCCAAGTTCAGCAAAATCGCGACTTAAAGTTGCTTGCGTAGCCGATATTTCTTTTTTCAAAAGTAGTCTTGCTAATTCTTCTTGGCTACCAATTACCTTGGTATTTAGTAAATCTTTAATAAGACTTTGTCTGTTAGCCTTTGCTGACATTCCAACCTCCAATTATTAATAATTTGTGTTGGAAATATCCGAACTTCTTTTTGAAAAAGAAAACATTAAAAGCACAGAAGTGAATATTTTTGCAAAATAGTGAATATCATCACTTGTTATAATAAATGGAGGAAGAATTCGCAAAACAGAATCTCCAGAATTTCCAACAACAACCCCTTCATTTAAAAGCTCTTTTGCTATTATTTTAGCTATTGGCTCAGTAAATTCAACTCCAATAAATAAACCTTTTCCTCTAACAGTTTTGATTAATGGATTTTTTAATTTAACAAGTAGTTCTTTAATTTGATTCCCAGCAGATAAAATGTATTTTAATTGTAAATCGGACAACAATTCCATTACATTATTAGCAACTGCAATAGCTATTGGGTTTCCACCAAAAGTTGAACCATGATCACCAGGTTTAATAACATCAGCAACTCTTTTAGAACAAATAGTAGCTCCAAGTGGCAAACCGTTTGCAATTCCTTTAGCCGAGGTTAATATATCTGGAATAATATTAAAATATTGATGAACAAATAATTTTCCAGTTCTACCCATTCCAGATTGCACTTCATCCAATATTAGAAGAAGGTTATTTTTGATACAAAGTTTTTTTAATTCAATTAAATAATTTTCATCTGGAACAATTACTCCACTTTCCCCTTGAATTGGTTCTACCATAATTGCACAAGTTGTTTTATCAATTCTATTTTTTATTTGTTCAATATTATCAAAATCGACAAATGTAAATCCAGGAAGCACTGGAGTAAAACCAGTCCAAAGTTTGCTTTGTCCAGAAGCAGATAAACTACCCATTGTTCGTCCATGGAAACTGCCATTTGCAACAATTATTGTTTTTCTATCATTGCCCCATTTTCGAGCAAATTTAATGGCTGCTTCATTTGCTTCAGTTCCAGAATTACAAAAGAACACAGAATCCATTTTTGTAGCTTTTGTTAATTTGGTTGCAAGTTCATTTTGCGGCGTTGATTCAAACAAATTTGAAACGTGCCAAAGTTTACCAAGTTGTTTGTTTGCCACATCAGTAATTGTTGGATGTTGATGCCCAAATCCTGTAACTGCAATACCTGAAAGAAAATCGAGATATTCTTTCCCATTTTTGTCAAAAAGGTAACATCCTTTTCCTTTAACAAATTCAATGGGATATCTATTATAATTTTTTAGTAATGCACTTTTCATATTGTTGCCACTTTTTTAGATTCAACAATCCAAGTACCGCCTATTTCATTTAATAAATTGGATTTAAATTTTAATTTTGTTGGATTATTTCCAATCCAAACTTTTTTAATAGATTTATTTAATAGTTCAACACTGCTTTCAAGTTTGGGAATCATTCCATCGGTTATATCTCCATTTTTAATACCTGTTGTAACATCATACTCTGACATTTCAAACATATCAATACCATTAATTTTTACAGCATCCACATCTGAAACAAAAAGTACTGTGTCGGCAGATAAAGCAATAGCAAGTTCTTTTGCAAACAAATCGGCATTTACATTCATTAAATTGCCATCAATATCTCTGCAAATTGAGGAATAAACTGGAATTACTCCACTTTTCATTAAATTTTTAAGCCAAGTAATATTCCCTTTTAGGTGTGGCACACCAACGAAGCCTAATTCCTTATCCAAATACTCGGCAACAAATAAATTTCTATCAATGCCATTTAATCCAGTTGCTTCAAAACCTTTTGCTTGAAGAAAGCTTGTAATAGTTGAATTTGTTAATCCACCTTGAACTGCAGAAACAACCTCCATAATTTCTTTAGTTGTTTTTCTGTGTCCATTAACAAATTGTGAAGCAAGGTTCATTGCAGAGGACCATTCAGTAATCATTTTTCCTGCACCGTGAACAATAATTACTCCATCATAATTTTCCTTCAATTCGTTTAACATTTCAATATAATGATAATTTTTTGTGAACTCGTTTAGTGCTTTTCCGCTTAATTTTAATAATACAATTTTCATTTTATTTTCTCTCAAATTTTAATTATGATCTGTAAGCTGCATTTATTTCAATATATTTTTCTGTAAAATCGCAAGTCCACCAAGTAGAACATCCATTACCAGAATTAAGATTTACAGAAATAATGATTTCTTTTTTTGATAAAATTGTGGTTGCTTCATCTTCATCAAACTCGTGTTCGTAATTTTTTCCAAGAATTAGCATATCGTCAAATTTTATTTCTACTTGGGAAGGGTCAAAGTCTATTCCGCTTTTACCAACTGATGAAAGAATTCTTCCCCAGTTTGCATCACTTCCATAAACAGCAGTTTTAACAAGCGGTGAATTTGAAATTGATTTTGCAATTGTATTTGCATCATCTTCGTTTTTACATCCAGAAACAGCAACAGTAATTAGCTTTGTTGCACCTTCGCCATCAACTACAACCATTTTTGCCATTTCAATTGTAATAGCTTGAAGAGCTTCAAAAAACGAAAAGGCATCTTCAGTATTTTCTTCAATTTTAATCTTGGAAACACCATTTGCCAAAATTACAACCATATCGTTTGTGCTTGTATCTCCATCCACTGATATTTTATTGAATGAATTTTGAACAGATTTCAAGAGTAGTTTTTTTAGTAAACCATTTTCAATTTTAGCATCAGTAGTAATAAAAGACAGCATTGTAGCCATGTTTGGCATAATCATTCCGCTACCCTTTGCAATTCCACCAATAATAATTTCACCAAAAGAAAGTTGAACTTTTACGGCAAAAGATTTTTCAATTAAATCTGTTGTCATTATAGCTTTTGCCGCTTTAATTCCATCGGTATAAGTTAATTGACCAACAATAGAATCAATTCCTGTTTTAAGAATATGCATTGGTAAATATTCACCAATTACACCAGTTGAGCTTATTACAACTTCAGATTGATTAAGTTCTAATTTTTCGGCGCAATATTTTTGAGATTCTAGAGCATCGTTTAAGCCTC
>Ga0210044_10010943_pt1 | contig 10677 bp, 11 predicted proteins | sample CryGey13umfilter_2_FD_183959 | JGI IMG/M metagenome (GOLD analysis project Ga0210044, IMG submission 183959) | Groundwater microbial communities from aquifer in Utah, USA - Crystal Geyser 4/9/14 3 um filter (SPAdes) (version 2) | ecosystem: Environmental > Aquatic > Deep subsurface >...
AAAATCGAAAAACACCGGAGAACGGTACTCATCTGGAAAAACACACGGGCAAAACAAAAATTAAAACGATCAATTCCACGAACGAGTCATTGCCGATCAATATCACTCAGACTTTTGCAAGTGGCTCTATATTGTCTTGCTTTTCCTCTGCGTCCTCTGCGGTGAGGAGCTTTTGATCCTGAGCAGTGAATCGTTACGAAAGAATGGTGCATAATTCGCTTACAAAACAGCTCATGACTACCTGCTGCAAAGCCATGGATCTTCCTTCCCGTATTCCCGCGAAGAACATTTTTTGCAGCTTAAAATAATCAGCGCAGACGGTAGATCGGCGGCACCCCATCGACACCGGACTTGGTCACATTCAGATCATGCAGCAGCCCGTCCTTGATGCGGTAGATCCAGCCATGGATGGAGAGTGATTTATGCTGCTCCCAGGCGTTCTGCACAATGCGGGTATGACACAGCTTGTTAACCTGACGTATGACATTGAGCTCGCACAACCGATCCAGCCGCTCAGGCTCGGGGCAATCGATCATCTCCTGCTCATGCAGCATATATGTATCGCGAATACTGCGAATCCAGCCGTCGACAATGTCCAGATGCTGATGATCCAGGGCCGCACGCACGCCGCCGCAATCATAATGGCCGGTCACGATGATATGCTCCACCCCCAGCATCTCGACGGCATACTGTATGGCAGAGAGCACATTCAAATCGGTATGGTGGACCTGATTGGCCACATTGCGATGTACAAACACACGCCCCGGCTCAAGGCCGATAATCTCATTGGCGGGAACGCGTGAATCGGAGCAACCGATCCACATATATTCCGGGCTATTCAGCCCGGAGAGGTGGGTGAAATAATCGGGATCCGCGATCACCCGTTTCTCAGCCCAGTGGCGGTTGTTCTCAAGCAGATCATCAGGATTGCACATGGGCAGTAATTTACGCGTCGGCCATGCACTTAGCCAGTGCATCTTTACAGCGCAGACGCAGAATATGTCGCGCATTGGCTGTCACCACCCTGTTCATGACGCAGACCACCGGCACCTAGACAAACAGATTCAGTTTGCTGCGGTTTTCCGATATCGGGGTGGGTATGCCTTGCAGGGAGTATGTCAAAAAGAAGAAGCCGTGTTTGTGGCTGAATTCATACAGTTGCCGTGCCGTCTCCACCGGCTGCAGGTCGATGATATCTGCTTGGGCACTACGTGCCTTGCCCGATGCCGGCAGTGGCAAAAATTGAGGTAGTGGCGCCCCACTCTCATATTGCAGGGCCAGAGCGAGGGTTAACTGCACGGCAGAGACCTGAAAGCAGGAAACGTTTTCCCTTCAGCGCAGAAAATATTTCCGCTCCGAATAGGAAGCCGGGCCCGAGACAAAATCAGCAAATCACATATCCACCTGTTCTACAAAGCTATTTTATAAAACCTCCAAACATCTCACTGTTAAGCATTCCCTTCTCTCTGCAATTAGAGGGCCATTGGCAACACTGATCCGCACGCCCCGGGCGTTTAACCGGCACAGGCATATGACAGCGCTTGAATTCTCAATCACCCATGACAATCTCCTGCATCACCGATTCATTCACCAGCCACCGCCCTGCTGGTGATCAGATCCATGGAGTAACGATGTGTTGTAAAGAAAAGCCCGATAAACCGCTGTATTTAACAGAAAGTCATCATTGATGAAAACGCTTAAACGTGCCATCTACCTGCTGCACAGCGCCTGGCTGCTTCGCAAAATCCGCCGCAGTAAACAGGATGAGACCCGTCAGGCGGCTCAACAGCGTCTGACCGAACTGCTGGCAGCCAAGCGTGGTATTGGCATGAAGATCGGCCAGGCCATGGCCGGCATGAATGACCAGAGCGGTTATGCCCAGCTCACCCGCAGCGCCACAGCCTGGCCATTAAACGATGTGATCCCCATTCTTGAGGAGCAGTGGCAGCAGCCGTTGGCTCAGGTGCTGGAGTGCATTGACGAGAGTGTTGCCGCCGCCTCTCTGGGACAGGTGCATAAGGGCCAGCTATGCACTACCCACAAGGATGATGCACACGATGTTGAGCGTAAAAGTGATCAGGTGGCTATCAAGGTGCAGTACCCTGATATTAGTCAGGCCATTGCCAGCGAGTTGTCGCTTGCCGGCATGTTACCCAAAGCCGGGCCGGTCAAACGCTGGGATTTTGATCTGGAGAGTTATCAGTCAACGCTAACCAGTACCCTGCTTGATGAATTGAACTACCGTTATGAAATGCAACAGCAGCAGTATTTCCGTTTGCATATGCATGTGCCGGGTCTGATCGTGCCACGCGTATACCCTGTGTTATGTACCGGGCTCGTGCTTGTCCAGCAGTGGGCTGATGGGGAGCGCTTGTCTGAGGCCGCAAACTGGCCCGAAGAGCAGCGCCAAAAGCTTGCAGAAACAGTGATGCAAACCTTATGGCAGAGCCTGTTTGAGCTGGGGCTGGTGCATGGTGATCCGCATCCCGGCAATCTGCTCTGCCAGAATCACCCGCAACAACCGCAACTCGTACTGCTGGATTATGGTTGCATGGTCAATATCCCCTTGCATCGACGTATGGCCCTGCTGCATCTGATTCAGGGCTTGCGCGGTAAAACACCGCTTAACAGTTTTGATGCCTTTGTCGGTCTTGGTTTTAATGCGATAAAATTGCAACCTATCACTGAATATCTGGATGATCTGGCCCGTATCCTGTTTGAACCGTTTTTGCAGGAGACCCCGTTTGATACACGTAACTGGCAGCTCTCGGATCAGGTTGCTGCCCTATTCGGAGACAAACGCTGGTTGTTTCGCTCTGCAGCCCCCGCCGACCTGTTTTTAATCGTGCGTATTTTCCAGGGGCTGGTCAGCCAGCTGGAGTGCCTTAACATGAACCTGTCGTGGCCGCAGATGCTCGATCGCTCTGTCGGAGATGAGTGCCTGAACGACAGCCTGCAGTGGCAACCGGAGAAAACAGCCGATCAAACAGCGCCAATGGCGGCTTAGCACCCTAGTGATATGATGCGCCGCCTTTGAAATCCAAAGAGAGGATCTATGAAACATCTGCTGATAGCACTGCTGTTTTTCCTGCTTGCCGGTTGTAGCGTAAGCATTAACCCGCTTCCGGGTGTGAATATCCATATCCCGGTACCTGCCCCCGAATATAGCGATGACCGGCATAAGGATAAGGATCGCGAACATCGGGATGAACGATCGAGAGATTAATCATCAACAGTAATATTTTCCCATGCCGTGGGGGCTCTCAACGATGAGTAATGCCGATACCATGATCAGCTGTTTCCCGGTTCCGCCGGCAGCAGCTGATCTGCCCACCGTCATGCCCAGCCCTTTTGCCAACCAGCCTCATGCGCTGGCCATGCAGGCATCTCTGCTGTTGCAACAACGCCTGGCAGTAGCAGACAGCTGGCCACGTGATTTCTTCTCACCCAACGGCGGCAAAATGTTCGGCGTACTGGTTGTACAACAGAGGCATGGGGCCATCGGATTCCTGAGTGCGTTTTCAGGTATGATGAACGGGCAGTGGCAGTACCCCGGCTTTGTACCACCGATCTTTGATCAACTGGAACACGATAGCTTTTTACCGGCCGGAAAGGCCGATCTGCTTGCCTTATCCGCGCAGATTCAATCCTTGGAAGCGTCCTTTCTGCGATCAGATCTGGCGCAGCAAATAGCAGCGCTGCAGCAGCAACGTGATCAGGCGCTGGCTGCATTAAAACAGCGCCATAAAGCAGCAAAAGCCGTACGCAAACAACAGCGACTGGCGCTTGCTCAGCTGACCGATCCTGCTGATCGGCATACAGCCATGGCAGCGCTGGCACTGGCCAGCCAGCACCACAAGCGCGAAGCAACAAACACAACCCTGCACTGGCAGCAGAGCGAGCAACAGTTGCTCCAGCAACAGGATGCGCTTGAGCAGCAGATCAGCCAGATAAAAGCGCAGCGTACAGAGAAGTCACGGGCTCTGCACAAGCAGGTATTTGCCTCTTACCAGCTGATGAATGCACTGGATGAGCAGCAACCCATCACCAGCTTCTTTGCCGATGCAACGCCGCCTGCGGGAGCAGGTGATTGCGCCGGCGCCAAGCTGATCCATTTTGCTCATAAGCACCGGCTCAAGCCATTGGCTCTTGCCGAATTCTGGTGGGGCAGCTCTCCTGCTGCCGGCGTCAGGCATCACGGGCACTACTACCCTGCCTGCCGGGGCAAATGCCGGCCGATATTGCCGTTTATGTTACGCGGTCTGAATGTCGAAGCCGAGCCCAGCTATGGCCGCGATATAGACACAAGTGAACCACAGATTGTCTACGCAGATGATGCCTTATGGGTGATCAACAAACCGGCCGGTCTGATGTCGACACCGGGTAAACAGGTAGCGGATTCGGTCTACCTTCGCATGTTGCAGCGCTACCCGGAGTATCCGCAACTGACGCTGGTACACAGGCTGGATATGGGTACCTCGGGTCTGTTACTGGTGGCAAAAAATCTGCGCATCAACAAGCTACTGCAAAAGCAGTTTATCCAGCATCAAGTGGAAAAACGCTATGAGGCGCTGTTGTCGAAATCATTAGCTCATTCACCGAAGGAAGGTCTCATTGATCTGCCGCTGCGCGTCGATCTGGATGATCGGCCACGTCAGCTTGTTTGTTATGAACTGGGCAGGGCCGCAAAAACCCGCTGGCAGATCATTGCACACGAGCCGGAGAGAACCCGCGTCTGGTTTTACCCACTGACAGGACGTACACACCAACTGCGTGTGCACGCCGCGCACCGGGACGGGCTGCATGCGGCGATTGTTGGCGATGGTCTCTATGGCCTGCCGGGCGAGCGCCTGATGCTGCACGCCCAGCGTCTCTGCTTTAACCATCCAGTCAGCCGCGAGCGTATGGAGTTTGAGCTGCCCGCACCATTTTAAGGTTTGGGCAGGAGCGGCTTTTAGCTGAAACGTTAAATGATCCCACCAGCGAACCTGTATAAATACCACGTTACGATTTATCATCTTGAAAATTACGCTTAACAGGGGAAACACATGACACAGTGCATCGGTTTTATCGGTATCGGCATCATGGGAGAGGCCATGGCCGCCAATATCCTTAAACATGGCCATTCGCTGGTCGTTTACAACCGCAGCAGTGAAAAAACGGATGCACTACGCGAAAAAGGCGCGCTGGTGGCCGGCAAGCCTTCACTGGTCGCTGATGCCGCTGATGTGATCATCCTGATGTTGACCGGTGAAGAGGCTGTCGATGCGGTGCTGCATGGCGAGGACGGGCTATTGGCCGGCGAATGTGCGGATAAGGTGGTGATCAATATGAGTACCGTGCCGGCCCACTGCTCCAGAGCCTGGGCGGCACTGCTGGCCGAGAATGGCGCAACACTGATTGATGCGCCGGTCTCCGGCTCGAAAATCCCGGCCGAGCTGGGTGAGCTGGTCATTCTTGCCGGCGGCCTGGAAGAGGTTGTACACGAGCAGGAGCCGCTGCTGCTCTGTATGGGCAAGCGCGTGATCTACTGCGGCCCGATCGGCAGCGGCTCCAGCATGAAGCTCTCCATCAATCTGTTGCTGGGCATCATGATGGAGGGTTTGGCCGAGGCCGTGCATCTGGCCGAGTCATCAGGACTGGCAACCGAAACCCTGCTTGATGCCATTTCGGCCGGCCCACTGGCCTGCACGTTGTTCCAGCTCAAGGAGCAGATGCTCAAGACCGGCAGCTATCCGCCGCAGTTCCCGTTCAGACATATGGCCAAAGATATGCAGTTTGTTCTGGCTGCGGCCGAAGAGAACGGTACTCACCTGCCGTTAGGCAGTGAGCTAGCCAAACTCTACTCCCCTGCTGCTGATGCCAGCCTGATGGATCTGGATTTTGCCGCGGTCAAAACCCTGCTCAGGCACCATGAGTCCCCGGTCGCTAGCGAGAAGAGCAAAGAGTAAGCGGCTGCGCGAGCTGCCCGCCCTACTCCTGCAGGGATGCTATTTTATCCTGAATCTTTTGGGCCGTGGCTCTGGAGATCATGCTGTTATCGACAAGTGCAGCCGGTGCATGCGGGCACTGATTGCGGCAGTCACCCGCGATCACAGCCAAACCGCATGCTTCCAGCTCTGCTGACAGTGCCCGCCCGCCCAGGTCGCTGCACTGCGGCCCGTGGCATACTTCAATGACCGGTGTTTTAGCCGCTGCTGTTGCGTTACGCATATTCTCTCCTTCAACGACTACAGTCTCTTTTGTTTCATTGAATCGACCGGTCACCCTTTTTCATTTCCCGCCGACTAACGATACACATCATCATGAGTACCTACATTCACCGGAATGATTTCTGCCGCCTCAATGAGAAACGCCATGGTTATACGATAACTGATATTAATCGACACAGATTGCAGCCCGGTAAGACGACCGCCAAGTGCATGCAGTCGCAGTGACGGATGATAAGGATTCAGTTCCAGAAGCTGCAGGGTTTTCAAATATTGTTGCTTCAATTCAGGATGCCTTTTCAGGAATTTACCAGCTCGCCTGTTGTAGCTTGCAGTAAAGACCAGGGTATAGCTCACTCCCCGGCCAGCCTGTTCACATGGGCTTCGGCAGACTCGCGAATCACATTGCCACTGGCCACATCCTGCCGCACCTCAAACAATGCCGCTTCCAGTTCCATCTCACGCAGGTAGTGGTAATGATCCACCCGCATAACCACATATTTGTCCTTACCTCGTACGGTAATCATTGCTTCGGTATCAGAGCGCAACCCCTCTTCCAGAGCAGATACACCGCGAGTTTTCAGGTCGTTGGCTACAATCGCATACATAACAGCCTCCTTAATAGCACTGTGAATAGTACGATTAACAGGCAAGGCGTGTCAATCATACCCCGCACTGCCGGTTCTAGTGGAAGTAGTGCAGCAAGACCTGGTACAGGTAATAGGCATCCAGACGACCGGCCAGCTCACGAATCGAGTGCATGGCAAATGTCGGAACACCCACATCAACGGTACGCACACCCAGCTCATTGGCCGTAATCGGACCGATCGTGCTGCCGCAGCCCATATCACTACGCACCACAAACGACTGCACCGGCACATCGGCCTGAGCGCACCACTGCTTGAACAGGGCTGCTGTTTCACTATTGGTGGCATAGCGCTGGTTGGCATTGGTTTTAATCACCGGCCCGGCATTGATCAGCGGGCCATGATTCGGCTCATGTTTATCGACAAAGTTGGGGTGAACGGCATGAGCATTATCCACTGAGATCATGACGCTGGATGCCATCGTGCGCGTCAGGGCTTCATCATTGTCTGACAAACGGGAGAGTACCGATTTCAGGAAATTACCCTGCGCACCGGCCGCCGACACACTGCCGACCTCTTCATGATCATTGCATACCAGCAGCGCATTCTGCTCACCCTCCTGGTCGAGCAGCGCCATGATACCGGTATAGCAGCTGAGCAGATTATCCAGTCGGGCACTGGCAATAAAATCATCTTCCAGACCGACAACGGCAGGATCCTGCACATCGTAAAAGCTCAGCTCATAATCAAGAATCTCGACAGCCTGCACGCCATGACCGGACGCATCTACTTCACCATTGACCATCGCCAGCAACAGCGCATGAAAGCTCACGGTCTTGTCTGTATCCGGCAGACGCATCAATACCGGCGGCAGATGCAGCTGTTTATTGATGGCGTGATTATCATTGGCTTCGCGGTCCAGATGAATCGCCAGGCTCGGAATCACAGCTATCGCCTTCTGCCAGTCAATCAGGCGGTGCTCGATCTGCTTGTGTTCATTCAAATAGCTGACACGACCTGCGAGCGACAGATCACGATCAAACCACGGATTCAGCAGAGCCCCGCCATACACCTCAACGCCCAACTGCAGATAACGACCGGTAGTGATCTCCGGGTTCGGCTTTACTTTCAGGCAGGGACTATCGGTATGGGCACCCACCATATGGATACCATGCTCAACCAGCGGCCGGTTTAACCGGAAGGCAATAATCGATGAGTCATTGCGTGTGACAAAGTACCGCCCCTGCTGATGATTCACGGCCCACTGCTCTTTTTCCGTCAGGCGCTGAAAGCCCGCATGCTCCAGCAGTTCAACCATGGATTGAACAGCATGAAAAGGTGTTGGTGATCGTTTTACAAAATCCAGTAACCCATCGACAAAATCTTCGTTTTGCATGCACACCTCTAAAGCCAGAATATTTCGCCTATGGTATCGGCATTGATACTATTCAGCACTTTATAAAAGAGATGGTCACGTCATTCACCAATATAGGGGAAGCGCAAAACATCGTAACAGACTCTTTAGGAATATACGTGCAACTACTCACCCTTCCCGACTCTCGCCCTGCAGATTTTCCCATAAATAATTTAAGTCATTACCCGTATCCGCGATAGAAGTACAGTTGTCACTAGGGGAATAATTTATGAATCTTCGAAAGAAACGGCTCTGGTTTACAACCATGACCTCCGGCCTGCTCATGGTGATATTTTCCGTTGTCACCGTTCAGTCATTCAACTACTTCAGCCTGGACACCATCCGTGAACAGGGGCGCATGGCAGCAGAAATGCTCCGCATCTCCCTGACCGAACAGATGCGCACCGGCGTAATTTCTGAACGTGGGATGCTGTTTGCGCGCCTGCGCACAATCCCCGGACTGGATGATGTCAGGGTGATTCGCGGGCCGCTTGTTGTGAAGCAATTCGGTCCGGGTATTGATGGCGAACAGGCGAAAACGGCCATGGAAAAACGGGTTCAAGCGACCGGCAAGTGGGAGGAGGAGTTCATCAAGGCCGATGGAAAAGCGATTTATCGCATTACGATTCCCTACATCGCATCCAGTACCGGTCCGCTCAATTGTCTGCAGTGCCATAATGTACCTGAAGGGAACGTCAACGGCGTGGTGACACTGGGCTTCTCTCTGGAAAATATGCTGCACGCACAATGGCTTGCCATTTTGCCACTGATCATCGTATTACTGTTCTTCGGCCTTTGCCTTGGCTACTTTTTAAAGCGGCTGTTTCAACCCATGGTAGAGACAGCGGAAAGTGTAAAAGCAATAGTGGCAAGTGCTGGCCGCGGCGATTTCAGTGGCAGGGTTGTAGCGACGACTACCGATGAAATCGGTGAAATTGCACATCATACGAATACGCTGCTGGAGACCCTGGACCAGAGTATAGGAAAAATATCCAGTCGTATTAAATCGTTAGGTGGCCACGCGCGCGGTTCGGAGAGCCAGCATGACCTTCTCGAGCATACCATCCACATCGTCGATGAAATGGTTGGCGCAACCCGTTTTAAACAGGCAGTTGAAAATGATCTGGATCTCGATGAGATATTTGAACGATTTAAATCCATTCTCAAGGAGCATTTCATGCTCAGCCATTTCTCCTACTATCAGGTGGAGGATGACAGAAAACAGCTGAAGGCAATCTTTGTCGAAGGGCTCGATCTTGGAAGTGACCTTTGGTGCGATCCTGAAATCCTTGTCAGCTCCGAAGTGTGCCGGGCCAAACGGACAGCCGCTTGTGTTTCCAGTATTGGTGCCCCTCGTGTTTGCAATCGATTCTGTGGCCAGTCAAAAGAGATGGGCGACCTGGTTCATATCTGTATCCCTATGATGCTTTCAGGTCGCGTAGGCGGCATTCTTCAGCTCGTTATGACTGCTGATGAAGCAGAAAGGCTGGATGATATTGAACAAACTGCACGGTTGTATCTTAATCAGGCGGCTCCGGTTATCGAGGCCCGCCAACTGATGCAATCGCTTAAAAATACCGCCATGCGGGATCCGATGACGGGCTTCTACAACCGCCGCTTTATCGAGGATTACATCGACAACCTGACCTCAGGGATTATCCGTCAGAAATCATCACTGGGTCTCCTGATGTGCGATGTGGATTTTTTCAAGAAAGTAAATGATACCTACGGGCACGATGTGGGAGATCAGGTCATTGTGGGGCTGGCCGAATTGATTAAGCGAGTGATCCGCTCTTCCGATTTGGCCATTCGCTTCGGCGGTGAGGAATTTCTGATTTTACTGCTGAACACGGATGCAGAAGGCTGCATGAAACTGGCAGAGAAAATTCGCCTCACGATGGAGGAGTACGCATTTCAGACACCTCAGGGGCCGCTTAAAAAGACGATTTCAATCGGCATTTCACTCTTCCCGGAGGATGGCGAGGGATTTTGGGAGTGCCTGAAATATTCAGACACAGCCCTTTATAAAGCCAAAGAAGGTGGTCGCAATCAATGCCTGAGATTTACACGGGAGATGTGGAGTAATGAGGATCAGTACTGACAGGCAGCTGCCATTGCAGCGGACCTCAATACTGACCAATGATTCAGTCATGGAGCAAAGTAGATCGCATGGGCGAGAGGGAGAGGCTGCCTCTCCCTGTCAAAACTTGCGATTGCCGCCGCCTCACTAGTAATGCATGCTAAACGATGGCTGCTGCGGTGAGAGGCGACGGGTAACCTTGGAAAAGAGCCGCTCCATTTGAACATTTGAAAGCGTTAAAACTGCGATGAAAGACCTATCCTGAATAATTCATAAACCTTTCAGGCGACCGATTAATATTGTTCACAAAATGGTTTAGTCTTATGCAATCGCCGTTATTTCGGCTCTGTTTTCTTTTTTTCGATTTTTTCGTATACATGGCGCAGC
>Ga0210044_10010944_pt1 | contig 10676 bp, 8 predicted proteins | sample CryGey13umfilter_2_FD_183959 | JGI IMG/M metagenome (GOLD analysis project Ga0210044, IMG submission 183959) | Groundwater microbial communities from aquifer in Utah, USA - Crystal Geyser 4/9/14 3 um filter (SPAdes) (version 2) | ecosystem: Environmental > Aquatic > Deep subsurface > Groundwater...
AAACTGCCCGAAAAACAGTTGTTACTGGCCTGGCCGGGCATGGGACTATCCACGGCCGGGGTGTTCCGACACTTTGATCAATCTGTTGCAAACGGTCATCGCACGTTGACCAGTCCGGAGGGGGTGGATACCATCCGCCGCGACTTAAGCAGCCTTGGAGAAAATGATCTTGAAGGCAGCGCTTGCAGCTTAAGCCCGGAAGTTTCGCAACTGCTGCAACACCTGCGAAATCACTCGGATAAAGCATGGATGAGTGGAAGCGGCTCAACCTGTGTAGCCCTGTTTGACAACAGGCATCAGGCCAGTGATATGGCCGATGCTTTAAAGCAGCTTGGTCTTGCGACCTGGACACATGTTGGCGGCATGCATGATTTCCATCCGCTGCAAAGAGAGTATTGGGACGTAGCCAAGCGGTAAGGCAGCGGGTTTTGATCCCGTCATGCGGAGGTTCGAATCCTCCCGTCCCAGCCATTTTACTGACGTTTGCCGCACAGGCATACGGAGCATTACACGGAGGTGTAATATATGTTTCATGAAAAACTTCGGATCTTTTCCGGCACCTCCAATCCCCCCTTGTCTCAAGGTATCTGTGACCACATCGATCACCCCATGGGTGACGTCTACTTCCAGCGTTTTCCCGATGGTGAAATTTTCCTGCAGGTACGCGAAACCATCCGCGGCCTGGATGCATTTTTCATCCAGAGCACCAGCAAGCCATGTAATGCCAACCTGATGGAGTTGCTGATCTTTATTGATGCGGCCAAACGTGCATCAGCGCGCAATATCTGTGTTGTTATCCCCTACTTCGGTTACGCACGTCAGGATCGTAAAAGCGCCGGACGCACCCCGATCTCGGCCAAACTGGTTGCCGATCTGATTTCCCGCGCCGGTGCCACGCGCGTACTGACGCTCGATCTGCACGCCACCCAGATTCAGGGTTTCTTCGATATCCCGGTGGATAATATTTTCGCCATCCCGCTGTTCTCCAAAGATATTCTGCAGCAAAATGATCTCAAGAATATCATGATTGTTTCTCCCGATGTCGGCGGCGTGGTGCGTGCGCGTGCGCTGGCCAACCGCATACATGCCGATATGGCCATTGTTGATAAACGCCGCCCGGCGCCGAATGTCGCCAAGGTAATGAATATCATCGGTGACGTTGCCGGCAAACACTGCATCCTCATTGATGATATGGTGGACACGGCAGGCACCCTGTGCGGCGCCGTTGACGCCCTGCTCGAACGAGGTGCCACCAAGGTCAGCGCTTATGCCTCGCACGGCGTGCTTTCCGGCCCGGCGGCAGAACGTCTGGCCAGTTCCAACATCCATGAGCTGGTGATTACCGACAGTATCCTGCAACCGGAGCAGATTCTGCAAACCGGCAAAGTACGCATTATTTCCATTGCAGAACTCATGGGTGAAGCCATCACACGCATCTACGATGCCCGCTCAATCTCCAGCCTCTACGAGTAATTGAGGTCGCTCTCCCCGGCTGAATCCGCCCTGGCTGTCCGCATAGATGCGGCAGCCATTGCCCCCCACTACGCCCTGCTCAACCGCATGGGCGGCAACACAACAAACGGTTTCGATCGCCCCGCCTACTCCGATGAAGAGACGCGGGTGATGTTGTATTTCCGCCAGCTTGCAGAAGCGTGCGGACTCGCCCACCGCTTTGATACTTGCGGCAACCTCATCATTGAAACCACCTCCATCTCCGGCCAATGGATCGAAACCGGTTCGCATGTCGATACCGTACCCGGCGGCGGCAACTACGACGGTCTGGCCGGCGTGGTTGCAGGTTTTGAAGCACTAAAGGCCATCAGGCACTACAACCGGCCATTCAAACACGGATTACGACTGCGCATCTGGCGCGGTGAAGAATCTGCTTCCTTCGGCATTGCCTCGATCGGTTCGCGTGCCGCCTTCGGCCAACTACCACCCTCTTCTCTTTCCATGACCTGCAGGGGTAAAACAATGGCTGAAGCCATGACTGCTCAAGGCATCAACCCGGAAGTAGTCGAACAAGGCCGACCGGCCATTGCAACAGATGAACTGGACAATATCGCCGCCTGTATCGAGCTGCATATCGAGCAGGGAAAAGTGCTGGAAACAGCGCAGCTGGATATCGGCATCGTCAGCGCCATTCGCGGCTCCAGACGCAGCTGGGTCAGCTTGACCGGCACTTTCGATCATTCCGGCGCCACCCCGATGGGGTGTCACTACCGGCAGGATTGCAATCTGGCCATGGCTTATATGCATGTGCGGCTCGATCAACTTCTGCAAAAGCATATAGAAAAGGGAGTCGATCTGGTTCAGACCGTCGGTGTCATCAACAGCCATAGCGGCATGCATAAAAAGCTGGCCATAGACAACAATGCCGTATCCAAGGTTAGTGGTGCAGCCTTCTTCTCGTTCGAGGTGCGCGGCTGCAAGGCAGAAGAGGTCACGGCCTATTGCGCCCAGGCAGAAGCCGAGATCTGCAAAACTGCGGATGAATTCGGCATCAGGTCAGATATCGAAATATTCTCCGAGCAGCAGGGCCTGGCGACACTGGATGAAACACTGCAACACTGCATGGAACAGCTTTGCGACAGCCTCAAACTCAGCCATATGTTGATGCCCAGCGGGGCATGGCACGATGCAGGAACGGTGGCGCAGCAACGGCGCGCTGATGGCAGCTCTATTCCCGTCGGTATTATTTTCATCCCCTGCAAGGAGGGAATCAGCCACTCTCCGCTCGAATCCACCTCACCTGAGCAGATCGCCACAGGAGCCACCCTGCTCGCCGCAACCATGCTTCAGCTTGCAATGCAGGACTGATCGGGGACCCCTGAGTTTTTCAGTATCCTTAAGGTTTCCTGGCGGAAATCAGCGCCCCCTAATCAACCACAACGCACCCTGATCGCTCATAATCCGATTATTGGCTGTATATGTGCTAGTATACAATATGTTTATCAAGAAATGGCGTGAAGCAGCTGTGAGAACGATTAGCGATCCGAAAAGAAACATGCTCTGCACTGTTCTGATCTGCCTGCTATCCGGCTTATCAAGCGCAGCAGCAGAGCCTGTCACCCTGCAGCTGAAGTGGAAACACCAGTTTCAATTCGCCGGTTTTTATATGGCTGCAGAAAAAGGTTTTTACCACGATGCCGGATTTGATGTTGAAATCCGTGCCGGCGAAGTCGGAAAAATCCCTGTTGATGAGCTACTCAACGGCCATGCCGATTACGTCGTGGCAGACCCCGGTGTACTGTTGGCCCGAGCCAGGGGTGCTCCGGTCAGAATAGTGGCCGCCATTTTCCAGCACTCCCCGCTTGCTCTGATCGTCACAAAAGAATCGGATATCAGAAACTTTTCAGACCTGCGTGGTAAACGCATCATGCTGGTGCCCGGCCTGAATGCCGATATTGATGCGGCTTTGGGGGCCGCAGGTGTTTCTGCTGATGACTTCACCAGACAGGACACCAGTTTCGATATCCGTGACCTGGTCAACGGTAAAACCGATGCTTTTGCCGGTTATATCACAGATCAGCCGCATCAACTGGCGTTGATGGGAGTACCTTATCGCATACTGCACCCCAACCAGCAGGGCATTAATTTCTATGGTGACATACTGGTTACGACTGAAGAAAAAATTCAGCAGCAGCCCGAAAAAGTCAGAGCCTTTACTCAAGCATCCATACGCGGCTGGCAATACGCACTGGCCCATGTTGATGAAACGATTGCTGTCATTCAGTCGAAATTCAATTCGCAGAACCTGTCGCTGAAGCAGCTTGAATTTGAGGCGCAGAAGACAATAGAAATGATCGAAAGTGATGTCGTTCAGGTTGGTTACATGCGGGAGCAGCGCTGGTATGATATTGCTGATATCTACATCGCCCAGGGGCTGCTGCCGGCCGGTTTTTCGGCCGCAGAGGCAATCTATCAGCCAAAGGAAAGCTTTGCAGACATGGTTAAAAGACACGGTTGGGCATTTGGCATAACAGTGCTGATTGTCATACTTCTTGCACTCATCCTGCACGCCATAAGTTTACGCCGGGCCGTCAAGAGCAGAACAGCCGAGCTGGAGCGCATCCGTCACCAACAGAACCTGATCCTGAACTCCGCTGGCGAAGGCATTTACGGACTGGATACCCGGGGCAACAGTACATTTGTCAACAAGGCAGCCGCCGGGATGCTTGGCTACCCTGCGGATGAGCTTATAGGTAAACCGATGCACAATCAGGTGCATCACAGCCACCCCGATGGGTCCGCCTTCCCCAGAGAGCTGTGCCCCATGTATGCGGCATTTACCGATGGTAAAATCCATACTGCAACGGACGAAGTACTATGGCGCAAAGATGGCTCAAGCTTTCCTGTCGAGTACACCAGCACGCCGATCTATGAAGAAGGGCTTCTTACCGGTGCGGTTGTCACATTCAGTGACATCACCAAGCGCAAGCAGGCCGAGACCAACCTTCGTATCGCCGCCACAGCCTTCGATTCGCAAGACAGCCTGATGATCACCGATGCCGCCGGCGTGATCCTGCGTGTAAATCAGGCATTTTGCGACACCTCCGGTTATACGGTCGAGGAAGCCGTCGGCCAGACACCGAAGATTCTCAAGTCCGGCCGACACGATGCGGCCTTTTATGCCAGGATGTGGGAGTCCATCCATCGCACCGGATCATGGCAAGGTGAAGTCTGGGATCGCAAAAAGAATGGTGAGATATACCCCAAATGGCTCAGCATTTCTGCCGTCAAGGGGGCCGATGGTAAAGTATCCCACTATGTCGGCTCACATATCGATATTTCCGAGCGCAAAGCCGCAGAGGAAGCGATCGAAAATCTGGCGTTCTACGACCCGCTTACCGGCCTGCCTAATCGACGACTCCTGCACGACCGGCTCAGCCAGGCTATCGTTTCCAGTACCCGTAGTGGCAGGCAAGGTGCATTACTGTTCATTGATCTGGACAACTTCAAGACTCTCAACGACACCCTCGGGCATGATGTGGGAGATATACTGCTGCAACAGGTTGCCGAACGTTTGATACTCTGTGTGCGTGAAGTCGACACTGTAGCCCGACTCGGCGGCGACGAGTTTGTCGTCTTACTGGAAGAACTGAGCCATCACCCCATGCGGGCAGGCGCACAGACAGAAGTTATTGGCGAAAAAATCATCTCGAATCTGGGCCGGCCTTATCTGCTTGACTCGCATGAGTGTCTCAGCACGCCCAGCATCGGTGCTGCATTGTTCGGCAACAATCAAGTTGCCGGTGAGCTACTTAAACAAGCCGACATCGCCATGTATCAGGCCAAAAAAGGTGGCCGCAACGCCCTGCGTTTCTTCGACCCTGAAATGCAGGAGATCGTCAAAAACCGCGCAAATATGGAAAACGAATTACGCGGCGCGATTGAGAAACAGCAATTCCAGTTGTATTACCAGATTCAGGTCGACAGTTCACACCAGCCGCGTGGAGCGGAGGTATTAATCCGCTGGCTTCACCCGGAACGAGGTCCGGTATCTCCTGCGCAATTTATCCCTATGGCGGAAGAGACAGGGCTAATCCTTCCCATTGGACAGTGGGTGCTGAATACGGCTTGTGCCCAGATCAAGACTTGGGAGCAGGGTGCCCTCACCCGCAACCTCGCCCTGGCGGTAAATGTGAGTGCTAAACAATTTCATCAGGCTGATTTCGTGGATCAGGTGCGTGAAACCGTTCAGCGTCACGGCATCAACCCCGGACTGCTCAAACTGGAGCTGACCGAAAGCATGCTGCAGAGCGATATCGAGGATACTATTGCAAGCATGCATGCCTTGAAAAAAATCGGCATCCAGTTTTCACTCGATGACTTCGGCACCGGTTATTCGTCCCTGCAATATCTCAAACGCTTACCGCTCGATCAGCTCAAAATTGATCAGTCTTTCGTGCGCGATATTGTCAATGATAGCAGCGACAAGGCGATTGTGGGCACCATCATTGCCATGGCCCATAACATGAACCTGGGTGTCATTGCCGAAGGGGTGGAAACTGAAGAACAGTTGCAATCCCTCAAGAGCAGTTGCTGCACCCATTATCAGGGATACCTGTTCGGCAAACCCGTTCCGATTGCACAGTTCGAGGCGCAGCTGAAACGGGGCTGATTACTTCAGTGAATCAGAAACAGTTTAATGAGCAGCAACAGACAGCCGGCAATGGTTGAGCCCATGCCAATAGCCAGCTTCCAACCGTACGGGTTCAGTTTGGAGAGCGGCGGGATGGACTCCTTATAGCGCTCATACTCACTTTCAGGCATGGCAATCAATATCATCTTTCTCGGACTGAAACGGATATAGATGTAGAAACCGAAAGTGGCATTCATGCACAGCAGCAGTGTCATGATCATAATTTGATCAGCCATCGAAAAGGCTTTTCCCTGCCACTACTTCGGTCAATAGTCACTCCCCTGCATCGATCTGACCGGTAACTCTTAACCCATCAGCGAAAGCTGTAAACCTGCGGCCGGATAACAGAACACATTGGACTTTTTTATTGTGATGCATAGAGTGCGCGCCCGCGTCAAAGACCACACTATCGACGCCCACCGTGACGGGACAACCTGACGGTGCATTTTTCCGGAGGATACACCATGAGTGATTATATTGTTGAAGCTGAGCTTCGCGAAGAAACTGGCAGAGCAGCGACCCGCCGCCTGCGCCGTGCAGGTAAACTGCCGGGTATTATTTACGGTGGCGGCAAGCCTGATATCGCCATCACAATGGATTACAACACTGTAAGCAAACTGCTCAACGAAGAACACTTCCACACATCCATGTTCGATGTGAACGTGAAAGGCTCTCGCGGTAAAAACACTGTATTGCTGAAAGCGACCCAGTATGACCCGCTGATGGACACTGCGACCCACCTCGATTTCCTGCGTGTATCCGCCTCAGACAGCATCACCATGGATGTTCCTGTTGTTGCCATCAATGCTGAGAAATGCCCGGGTGTAGCCAAGGGCGGCATGATCGACATGATCCGTCACTCACTGGAAGTGACCTGCCGTGCCGACTCCATTCCTGAGCACATCGAAATCGACTGCGCCAAGCTCGAAATGGGCGACAGTGTCCATATCGAAGAGATCACATTGCCGAAAGGCGTCGAAGTTCATCATGAAGTGAACTTTGCCGTACTGAATGTTTCAGCGCCTAAGGGTCCTGCAGTAGCTGAAGTCGAAGAAGACGAAGCTGAAGCGTAAATCTACAGATGAAGCTACTTGTCGGGCTGGGTAATCTTGGCAACAAGTATGAGCAGACGCGCCATAACATCGGCTTTCGTTTTCTCGATCTGTTAGCAAAATCAGAGGGGCTGCGCTTTGACGCGGCCCCTCGTTTTCATGCGGAATGTGCAACATGGGAAACTGCTGCCGGCCGTGTGTTACTGGTCAAACCACAAACATTCATGAACCACAGCGGCGATGCTGTCGCTGCCCTGGCACGCTATTACCAGGTGGAAGAGCAGGATATCATGGTCGTTTACGATGATCTTGATCTGCCAAGCGGCAAGCTGCGTATCAAAAATGGCGGCGGCCACGGCGGTCACAACGGGCTACGTTCCATCAACACACACCTGCCGAGCGCCGATTATATACGTATCAAAGTCGGTATCGGGCGCCCTGCCCACGGTGATGTTTCCGCCTGGGTTTTAGGTAAAGCCGATGAAGGTGACCGGGCGGATGAAAACCGTATTCTGGATGCCCTGCTCAAAGAGATAAAGACAGTGGTTAATGGTGAAACAGACAAAGCGGCAAACCGCATTCATCTGGCTCTGCAAACTAAATAAGAAAGAAATTCACCGCAGAGGACGCAGAGGACGCAGGGATAAAACCGGATAATAATTGATCAGCCAGTGGTCGCAGAAATTGTATCGTCTTCCACCGGCACCATTTATTTATTTTTTTATACCTCTGCGTCCTCTGCGTCCTCTGCGGTAAAATGAGGTTTAACTAACCATGGCACTGAGTATTGGTATTGTAGGACTGCCCAATGTTGGCAAATCCACCCTGTTTAACGCACTCAACGGCGGCGGCGCGGAAGCTGCCAATTACCCGTTCTGCACCATTGATCCCAACGTCGGCATTGTACCAGTGCCTGACAAACGTATTGATGCACTCTCTGCCATCGTGAAACCGCAGGCTATTCAACACGCTGTCGTTGAATTTGTTGATATTGCCGGTCTTGTCGCCGGCGCATCCAGTGGCGAAGGGCTCGGCAATAAATTTCTCGCCAATATCCGCGAGTGTTCAGCTATTGCCCATGTGGTTCGCTGTTTTGATGATGAAAATGTTACGCATGTGGCCGGCAAAGTGGATCCACTATCCGACATCGAGATTATCGATACGGAGCTGATGCTCAAGGATATGGAAGGTGTTCAGAAAGGTTTAATCCGCATAGAAAAACTGGCACGCACCGGCGACAAGGATGCAAAAATCCAGGTTGAGATATTCAAAAAAGTGAATCAGGCACTTGAAGACGGTACTCCGGTTCGCCGACAGGGTTTAAACAAGGATGAGATGGCCATGATCAGGGAACTCTGCCTGCTCACTGCCAAACCGGTTCTCTATGTCACCAATGTCGATGACGGCTCACTGCCCGATGGCAATGCTTATGTTGAGCAGGTTCGTAAATTTGCCGCTGAGGAAGGCGCCCGTGTGGCGGTTGTCTCCGCCCAGATCGAATCCGAACTGGTGGAGATGGATGAAGAATCACGCACGGAATTTCTTTCCGATCTCGGCCTCACCGAACCGGGCCTGAACACCGTCATCCGCGAAGCCTACACGCTGCTGGATCTGATCTCCTATTTCACCGCCGGCGTTAAGGAAGTGCGCGCCTGGACCATTCATCGTGGTGATACCGCACCGAAAGCTGCAGCCGTCATTCATAACGACTTCGAAAAAGGTTTTATCCGTGCCGAGACCATCGCCTATGAGGATTTCGTCGCCTTCGGCGGCGAAGCCAAAGCCAAGGAAGCGGGTAAAATGCGCTTGGAAGGCAAGGATTATATTGTTAAAGACGGCGATGTGATGCACTTCCGCTTCAACGTTTAATAGATTTCCGCAAAGGAAAATCAGATAATCATGTATATTGAGGGTCAGGTTGCAACTCCATCTTTGTCTTTCGCCTGATTATCCTTATCATAAATACTTTGCGTAACTTTGCGTCCTCTGCGGTAAAAATAACCTTCATGTACTTCGCAGACTTCGTAGTGAATAATTACGCCAACAACCAACAGGGGGAGTAAATCGTGGACATTACAAAAATTCCAGCAGGCAAAAATGTACCTGACGAGATTAACGTCGTCATCGAAGTGCCGCAGCACGGCGATCCAATCAAGTATGAACTGGATAAAGACTCCGGTGCAGTATTCGTGGATCGCTTTATGCATACCGCCATGCACTATCCGTGCAACTATGGTTTTGTACCCAACACACTCTCCGATGACGGTGATCCGGTGGATGTGCTGGTAGTATCCCAGTTTGCCCTGATCCCGGGTTGTGTCATTCCGTGCCGCCCGGTCGGCGTACTGATGATGGAAGATGAAGCCGGCATGGATGCCAAGATTCTGGCTGTACCTGCCTCCAGACTCAAACCGTACTACTGCGACGTCAAAGGTCCTGAAGATCTGCCTGCATTCCTTATCGATCAGATCAAACATTTCTTCGAGCACTACAAGGATCTGGAAAAGAACAAATGGGTGAAAGTCACCGGCTGGGCTGATGCGACAGTTGCCAAGAAGGAAATCACAGATTCAATTGCCCGCTACGAGGCAAAAGCTTAAGCCATTGCGCTTGACTCAAGCGGTCTGAAACATCATAAAGGTGGTTGAGCAATCAACCACCTTTTTTATTGGAGTCTGTACAGGCAAGCAGGGAGAATCACATGGGAGAGCAAATGATCCCCGTCATTTTCGGCGGCGCAGGTCTGATCATCGCACTGTATCTGTATCAGCTGGTGAAAAAATATCCGGCCGGTTCCGGATTAGTCGCTGAAATTGCTGAAGCCATCCATCTGGGTGCCATGGTATTCATGAAACGTGAATACGCGATCCTGACTCTGTTCGTCACTGTTGTTGCCGTCATGCTGGCCTTCACGCTCGGGCAAAACACCACCATCTCTTTCCTTGCCGGCGCGACCTGCTCGGCACTTGCCGGTTACATCGGTATGTTTGCCGCCACCCGTGCCAATGTGCGTACAGCCATGGCGGCACGGGATCACGGTACTCCCGGAGCATTGACTATTGCCTTCTATGGCGGCTCCATTATGGGGCTGGTCGTCGCCTCTCTCGGCCTGCTTGGCCTGGGTACACTTTATCTGCTTTTCGGCAGCGATCCCGAAACAGCCCATGCCATCCACGGCTTTGGCATGGGGGCCTCATCGGTTGCCCTGTTCTCGCGCGTGGGTGGCGGCATCTTCACCAAGAGTGCCGATGTCGGCGCTGATCTGGTGGGTAAAATCGAGGCCGGCATTCCGGAAGATGATCCGCGCAATCCCGGTGTGATTGCCGACAATGTCGGGGATAATGTCGGTGATATCGCCGGCATGGGCTCGGATATCTTCGAATCCTATTGTGGCTCCATTATTGCCACCATTGCCATGGCCTCAACCATGACAGCCGCCATGCTTGAACCGCTCGGGCAACAGCAGACAATGATGTTCC
>Ga0210044_10010946_pt1 | contig 10675 bp, 10 predicted proteins | sample CryGey13umfilter_2_FD_183959 | JGI IMG/M metagenome (GOLD analysis project Ga0210044, IMG submission 183959) | Groundwater microbial communities from aquifer in Utah, USA - Crystal Geyser 4/9/14 3 um filter (SPAdes) (version 2) | ecosystem: Environmental > Aquatic > Deep subsurface >...
GTTGATGAAATCTTTCTACCAAGTTGAGAGAAAGAGGAAAATACGTTTCCAATCGTGTTATATGCATTGGTTAAGTGTTTCTGTAATACATTTAAGTTTTCTTCCACTTTTTCATAATCTTTGTGCATTCCTCTTAAAATTCTGAATACTTCTCTTGATTTTAGTTCCAGGTCTTTCCCTTCAAACGAAAGAAGGAGAACCTGAAGATGGGCATAGAGGGTGTTTGGGGAAACAGGATAAACTCTTAAGCGCCTGGCAAAATTGGATAATTCCTGAATATTAACCACTTCATAGTAAACCGCTTCCGAAGGAATATACATCAAGGCAAAATCCATTGTCCCCTCTTCCGGCAAAATATATTTGTGGCTTATATCCTCAATGTGTTTTTTAACGTCTTGTATCAATTGCTTTTTGCCAAGATTTCGCGTCGCTTCCGTCTCCCCCTTAACCATGACGTTAAAATTTTCCATCGGAAATTTGGAATCGATACAGAGTAGCCCCGCCTCCGTTTTTAAAACCGCATCTACTTTTGCCCCGCTTTTGAAAGGATACTGCAGGTGAAATGCATTTTTGGGAAAAGTCTGACCGATCATTTCTTTTAAGACCTCCTCTCCCAGGCCCCCCCTTAACTTTGGCGACTGAAGAAATTCCTGCAAGCTTTTTATGCCCCTGCCGATTTCGCTAAATTCGCCGATATTTTTCTGTACCGAAGAAATAATCCGGGCCGCATTATCTAACCTCTCGTTAAAATTCTTGCCCTGCTCATTAAGACGAATATTGGTAGTTTTTAAATATTCCAAAAGTTCATCAGAAGGCTTTTGTTTTTTTAAAACAAGTGCGCCAACTAAAAGAATAAGAATTATAATAAGGGTAATGGCCAAAAAATCCATACAAAGACATAATACCATAATGCGGCGTAAAAACTTTCTGCCTACTTTAATAGTTACTTTTCTTTTGTGGATGGCAACAGCAGGTCTTATCTATTTTATTGATCCGGAGACTCTTTTGGCTCTCCCCGGATTTTTTGTTTTAATTTTCTTAAGCTTTCTTTTTACTTTCTCAACCATATTTGCAAGTTCCAGACGCGGTTTCTTAATATCGTTTGGAATTACCCTATTTCTGGTTCTTAGGTATTTCGGGGTAGGCAATATTTTAAACTTTCTTCTTATCTCTGGACTTTTGACAACTGCTGAAATATACTTCGGGCGAAGAAGCTAAAATGCGTATTTCGGAAAACAAATTAAACAAATCTTTTAAGAATCAAATAATTAAAACCTTTGCTCAGACTTTGATTGATTTTAAGAGCATGGACGGGATGCATAAGTTCTTAACTGATTTTTTCAATGACAGTGAGCTGGAAACCTTTGCTAAAAGACTTTCGGTGGCTTACTACCTAAAAAAGGGCAGAAGTTACGAAAACATCAAAACAAACATCAAAGTTTCTTCTGCAACAATCGCCACCATCGAAAAACTGTCCAAAAAACCGGGGTTTGCACTTGCCATAAAGAAAATGGAGGCAGAAGAGTGGGCCAGTGTCTGGGCTGAGAAAATTAGAAAATTCGTAAAGAAGTAGCTTCAAACGCCTACACGCTGTAGAATAAGTCATCATGGACAAGAAATTCTATGTAACAACTGCTATTGATTATACCAACGACGTCATCCACATCGGCCATTCTTACCAAAAAATAATAGCCGACGTACTAGCTAGGTATCATCGTTTGATGGGAGATAAAACCTTCTTTTTGACAGGTACGGATGAGCATGGAGGAACAAGCGAGCAGGCTGCCAAAAAAGCAGGGAAAATACCTAAAGAGTTTGTTGATGAAATATCTAAAAAGGATAAAGAGCAATTGGACCTTCTTAATATCAGCTATGACAGATTTATTAGAACAACCGATCCGGATCATAAAAAGACTGTTGAGGAGTTCTATAAGAAAGTTGAGGCTAATGGAGACATCTACAAAGGAGAATATAAGGGGTTTTACTGCACAGGCTGCGAATCCTACAAAAATCCTTCTGAAATTGTTGACGGTAAATGCTCTCTTCATCCGACCCGCGAACTTGAAGAAATTAATGAAGAAAATTACTTTTTTAAGTGGTCCAAGTATGCGGACTTTCTTAAAAAGCATATTCTAGATAATCCGGATTTTATTAAACCCGAATCCCAAAGGAAAAATATGCTTGGGTTTTTGGAGCAAGGGCTTGAGGACATTGCAATTTCAAGACCAATTGAAAAGGTTTCCTGGGGAATTCCAGTTCCTGGCGATCCGAAACAGACGATCTACGTTTGGTTTGATGCCATTATAAACTATGTCTCAGGCGCTCCCGACTTCTGGCCGGCAGATGTTCATATCTTAGGTAAAGATAACGTCAGGTGGCATGCGCTTCTTTGGCCGGCAATGCTTAAAAGTGCGGGGTATGAATTACCAAAAACAATCTATGGACACGGTTTTATTAACCTTAATGGAGAAAAAATAAGCAAATCCAGAGGAAACGTAATAAGACCAAACGAATTGGTAGAGAAATTCGGGGTTGATGCCGTAAGATACTACTTTATTAAATACGGTCCACTTATAGAGGATGTAGATATAAGTTTGGATAAAATCAAAGAGGTTTACAACTCAGACTTGGCAAATGGGTTAGGTAATTTGATTTCAAGAATCGCCAAACTTTGCGAAAACTCTGGTTTTGAATTTGAAAATAAAAAAATAAATAAACTTGACGATAATGTTGCAAAATCTCTTGATGAATTTAGATTTGATGAAGCTTTGAAAATAATCTGGGAAAAAATCACCACAACCGACCAATATATAAACACCAACGAGCCGTGGAAATTGAAAGGCGAAGAATTAAAAAAAATTCTGACTTATTCGGTTAATTCACTAGCAACTATTGCCTATTGCCTATTGCCTTTCCTTCCCGAAACAGCCCAAAAAATCGAAAAACAGTTTAAGGGACCAAAGATTAAATCGGGAGCACCCCTATTCCCTCGTATATGAGAAATTGGATAATCAAACACGACGAATCAATCCAAAGACTCCTGGAGATCTTGCCCGGCTTTGTTTCCTGGAACATCATTCTTTTCCCCTATTGGGGAATCTTGGTCATTCCCAATGTGGTTGCCTATTTTATCCTTTCCTACAACATCTACTGGTTCTATCAATCTGCCCAGATTGCAATTTCTGCGACTATTTCCCATTTTAAAATCCAAGCTTCAATGGCATATGATTGGCTTGCGGATTTGAAAGTCTTCCCCGACTGGAAGAAGGTTCACCAAGTAATAATAATTCCTACCTACAAAGAACCGCTTCACACACTTGAGAGGACCCTTGAATCAATTGCCAATCAAACAATGCCCAAAGACCAGATGACAATAGCCTTGGCCATGGAAGCTAAAGAACCGGAAGAAGATAGACTCATTAAGGTTAAGGCATTGGAATCAAAATATGGAAACATGTTCGGAAACTTTCTAATTTGTGTCCATACACTTCTCCCGGGAGAGGCTGCAGGAAAAGCTTCAAACGAAAGATTTGCTGCTTTAGAAGTAAAAGAAAAATTGATTAAAAAGGGCAAATTTCCACTTGAATACACTATTGTCACAAGCTGTGATGCTGATCATATCTACCACAAAAACCACTTTTCTTATCTTGCCTATCTTTTTTTGGATGACCCCCATAGATATGAACGCTTTTGGCAACCGGCCGTTCTTTTCTACAATAACATTTGGAAAATTCCGGCCATAACAAGGATCACAAATACCATAGGCTCTATTATTCATATTGCCCTTCTTGGCAGAAAAGACAGATTAATTAATATGTCTAACTATTCGCTTTCTTTTAAGCTTTTAGATGATGTTGGCTACTGGGATGCGGATAAAATTCCTGAAGACTGGGGGATATTTTTCAAAAGCTATTATAAAACACAGGGAAAAGTTGAGGTGGAACCATTGTATCTTCCTATTTATGCAGACGCTGCCCAAGGAGAATCTTTAATAAAAACTCTAAGGAACGAATATGAGCAAAAGAGGCGTTGGGCTTGGGGAGCATCTGATGATCCCTGGATTATCAAAAACTACTTTTTGACTCCCGGAGTTCCTTTTTGGGACAAAACCCTGAGAGTTCTTTACGCTCTTCAGTCACATTTTCTCTGGCCGGTGCATTTCTTCATTATTACAATTGGTCTTCAACTTCCGATCCTTCTTAACCCCAGATTTGCAAAAACTGCATTAGGTTATACGGTTCCAAAACTCTCTTCATTTGTTTTGAGTGTTGCCTTGGTTTTTCTTTTAATCATGCTTCTATTAGATAGAATTTATAAACCAAAAAGGCCTAAGGAGTTTCCTCTTTGGAGGGCGATACTTTCACCGCTTGAGTATTTCTTAATGCCGGTTGCAGGATTTTTCTTTTCGGCCCTCCCCGGTCTTGATGCCCATACCAGACTTATGCTTGGAAAATACATAGAGTATAAGGTCACCGAAAAAGTATAATATGGATTAATGCTCACGGTATTTAATCAAAGCCTTTGGGGAGATGAAGGGTTTTCTGCGATCCTCTCAATGAAGTCGGTTAAAGATATTGTTTCCATTGTTGCCCACGACACTTCGCCGCCCCTTTTCAATCTAAGTGAACATTTCTGGTTTAAAATGTTTGGTACCGGTGAAGTTGCAGTTAGAGCCTTGGTGTTTATTTATTTTCTAATTGCAGTCTTTTTCACCTATAAAATAGGAAAACACCTTTGGAATAAAAAGGTGGGTCTTATTGCTGCAGTCTTAACACTTCTTAATACCTTTCTCTTTGTCTACGGTTTCGAGGGCAGGATGTATTCCCTGCTGCTTGCGACTGTAACCGCTTCGTTTTATTTCTTTATTAAAAAGGGTTGGGTTGGCTATGTTGTTACCACAACTTTGGCCTTATATTCCCATCATTTCGCAATCTTTGCCGTTTTCGTTCAGGGTTTGTGGTTTTTAAAAGAATTCTTCTGGGGTAAAAAGCAAGATGCTATTTCAATCTTAAAATCCTTCATTGTAATCGTTGTTTTATATTCACCATGGCTAATTCCTCTTTATAAACAAACGGGAATGGTAGCTGGTGGTTTCTGGCTGGCAAAACCTAATTTAAAAGACCTCTGGATGCTCGTTGCCAAATACCTTAGCGCTGGTATCGCTCTTCTAATTTTAAGAAACTGGGCGAAAAAATTTGGTAAGGCTTCTCTTTTTGTTGCCTGGTTTCTGATACCTATTCTTTTAACCTGGCTGGTGTCCCAAAAATTCCAGGCGATTTTTTTTGATAGATATCTCCTTTACACAATTCCGGCAGCAATGCTTTTGGCGGCTTCAGAAATGCGAACAATTTCCAAAATCGTATTTGTAATTGTGGTCGCTCTTTATTTATCTGCCGATTTTATCTATTTCACTCACCCCGCAAAAATTCCTTTTAAAGATTTGGCAATTTATGTAAAACAAACACAAATTAAGGGAGATTTAATAATAAACGAGGATGCAGGAAACCATAAACTTTGGGAATCAAAATATTACGGTATTCCGGCACCAATTTATAATCCAAACGGTGAAAAACTGCCATTTTTTGTTGGTACCGCACTGATGGAAAAATCTGATTTCATTAGCCAAATCCCCTCAAATACCAAAAGAATGGGCGTAATTACTTATAAGAATGGTGTAGAGCTAAAGGAGAGATTTAAAACATTTATTCCCAAAGAAGAAAAAAAATTCGGTAATCTAAATTTTGTCTGGATGGTCAAAAAATAAGTCCTTTTTAAACAGTTGAACTTTTGTAATACTCAATCGTTTTTAGAAGGCCTTCATCAACAGAAACTTTGGGTTCCCAACCCAAAAGTCTTTTTGCTTTTGAAATATCCGGCTGTCTCTGGGTAGGATCATCCGGCGGGAGATCTCCAAAAACTATTTCTGACTTTGAATTTGTAAGTTCTTTTACCTTGTCTGCAAGGTCAATAATTTTATATTCTTCGGGGTTTCCCAGATTGATTATTTCCCCCTTGGTTCCTTGGCTAAACATCGCCCTAAATATTCCCTCAACCAAATCACTGACAAAACAGAAAGACCTTGAATGATCCCCCTTTCCATATATTGTTAATGGTTTTTGTTCCAAAGCCTGATTGATAAAGTTTGAGATTACTCTTCCATCATCTTTTCTCATTCTGGGGCCATAGGTATTAAAAATTCTGACCATCCTTACATCAATTCCATACTTTTGTAGATATACATATGTTGCAGCTTCCGCAAAACGCTTGCTTTCGTCGTAGCAGCTTCTTGATCCAAAAGAGTTTACATTTCCCCAATATATTTCTTTCTGGGGATGTTCTTTGGGATCTCCGTAGACCTCAGATGTTGAAGCCATTAGAAGTTTAGCCTTGGTTTCTTTAGCAATCTTAAGAACATTTAAGGCTCCCAAGGAGTTAGCTAAAAGCACTTCCTCCGGAATTTTTTCAAAGTCTGCGGGGGAAGCGGGTGAAGCAAGATGAAAAATATAATTGACGGGTTCCTTAAGACTAATTGGATTACAGACATCTGCTTCAAGAAACTCAAAATTAGGATTACCTTTGAGTTGTCCAACATTTATCTCACTGCCAGTAATGAGATTATCTAAACAAATAACTCGATAACCCTTGGCCATCAGAAAATCGCACAGATGGGAACCGATAAATCCCGCTCCTCCGGTCACTAAACAAGTCTGCATATGTTAGAATGTATTATACTTCGTATAACTGGCGTTATAAACAGATGCTAAAAAAAATCCACAATTTATTAAACAAGCTTAACCTACCCAATTGGCTCGTAATTCTTTTATTTTTCTGCCTCATTTTGAGAATTCCCTCCTTTTTTGAACCCTACAGTTATGGTGATGAAATGATTTATTTAACTTTGGGCCAAGGCTTAAGGCAAGGCGTACCTTTATATTCAGGCCTGCATGACAATAAGCCTCCAGTTCTTTATTTGACTGCGGCACTTGCCGGAAGTTTAGTCTGGTTTAAGATACTTTTGGCGATTTCTTCTTTAATTTCAATTGTCATATTTGCAAAAATAGTTAAGATAATTTTTGAAAATAAGCCCAGAGCCCAAAAGATCTCTGTAATTCTATTTGCACTCTTAACCACCCTTCCTCTTTTGGAGGGAAATACAGCAAATGCTGAAAACTTCATGATGGTATTCTCTTTAGGAGGAATTTATATCCTTCTTTCCAAAAAACTAAATATCAGAAACCTACTTTCCGCGGGACTTCTTTTTGGAATATCCTCCTTAACAAAAGTCCCTGCAATTTTTGACTTGCCTGTTGTTATTCTTTTCTGGATTATAACCACAGGATTTAATAAGGATAATCTAATTAAAATAATAAAAAACAGTTTTTATGTAGCTATCGGTTTTCTAATTCCTATTGTTTTGAGTCTTGCTTGGTACGGAGCCTCCGGCCACTCGGGAGACTACATAAAAGCGGCGTTTATGCAAAATGTTGGTTATGTTTCTTCCTGGAGACCGTCAGACGTCCAGAAAAGCTTTCTTGTAAGAAATGCCCCGCTTTTAATTAGATTTTTGATCGCGTCATTCGGGATAATAATAACTTTTGTATTCCGAAAAAAGCTTTCCAAACCGTTCATTTTAGCCTCTGTCTGGTTAATGCTTTCCTTATTTGCCGTAACCCTTTCCGAAAGGCCGTATCCGCACTATCTCCTACAATCAGTGGGACCCATTGTTATTCTTTTGGGTATACTGCTTACCCAGAAAACAGTTGAACAATCTCTTGTTGTTATACCGCTACTTTTTGCCTTTTTTATTCCTGTTTACTACAAATTCTGGTATTACCCGACGTCCTTATATTATCTAAGGTTTATAAAATATGCTGCTGGAGTAAGCAGTAAAGAAAAATATCTTTCTGGTTTTAACAAATACACCCAGAGAGATTATCAAATAGCGGACTTTCTTATAAGCTCAAGTTACAAAAAAGACAAAGTTTTTGTTTGGGGTCCCGATTCCCCGACTGTTTATGCCCTCGCGCGAAGAATTCCTCCCATTAAATATGTCGCTGATTACCATGTATTTGATTATTCGAGTAAAGGCGAGGTTGTCAAGATGCTTTCGGCAAATAAACCAAGGTTTATAATAATTACCCCGGAAGCAAAACCTTTTCTTGAAATTACAAGTCTTTTGCGTCAGAATTACCTTCTTGTAAATAGAATTGATGACGCGGAAATATGGAGCTTAATACATTAGAAAAATTACCTCTCAAAGGATACTTTAACGCCTCATGGATCACAAACCTTACGATAATTATTTTTAGTCTTTTGATTCAAAAGAGGATCCCGCCTCAAATCCCTATTTTTTATGGTCTTCCTCAAGGAGAAGTTCAGCTTTCATCCCCCATTGGGATTTTGATTCCATCTGTTTCATCTCTTATTTTTATCCTGCTAAATTTATCCTTAATTAATGTCATCAAAGATGAATTTATTAAAAAGATTTTGGTAGTTGCGGGACTCACAACCGCTATTTTTGCATCCATTACCGTGGTTAAAATAATTTTTTTGGTAGGTCAAATATAATGAATATTGTCATCAAACTTGCCCTCATTCCAGGCTCGATAGCCTTCATGCTTGCCTTTTTAATAACCCCGCAAGTTATTAAACTTGCCCAAAAATTGAAGGCGATTGACGACCCCAATATCAATAAACACATAAAAGTAATTCACAAATACCCTGTTCCGAGAATGGGAGGCTTGGCAACTTTCTTGGCAATTCTAGCTACGTCTTTAATCTTTTTACCTGCAGATAAACATCTTATTGGAATTTTGGCGGGTGGAACTTTAGTTACACTGATAGGGATTTTAGATGATAAATTTAACCTAAGCCCCTATCTTAGGCTTATGTTGGGCTTTGTTGCGGCACTTTCACCCATCGCAGCAGGAATTGGAATTTCTTTTATTTCAAATCCGGGAGGTGGAATAATCGATCTCTCCCAACCGCAAATTATTTTTAACCTCTTTGGAAAAACCAGAAGTATTTGGATTCTTTCAGATCTTTTTGCCCTTTTTTGGATAGTTTTTATTATGAATATGATTAATATGGGAGCTAAAGGAATTGACGGACAACTCCCCGGAGTGGTGGTAATTGCGGCCGTTACGATAGCTGCTCTTTCTTTAAAGTTTTCGGCTGACATCACTCAGTGGCCAGTCATAACTTTAGCGTCAATTTTGGCAGGATCTTATTTAGGTTTTCTTCCCTGGAATTTCTATCCTCAAAAAATAATGCCGGGCTATGCCGGCAGTACCCTAGCGGGCTATGTCCTTGCGGTTTTAACAATACTTTCGACAACTAAGGTTGGAATCTTAATGGTTGTTTTAGGGGTTCCGTTAATAGATACAGGTTATGTCATTGCCAGAAGAATTCTTTCAGGAAGATCCCCCGTCTGGGGAGATAGAGGACATCTGCACCATAGACTTTTAGATATAGGCTGGGGTAAAAGGAGGATTGCAATATTTTACTGGGCCATCACTGCCTTTTTAGGTTTTATTGCCCTCAATTTGAATACAACTTCTAAGTTATATACAATGGTGGGGATCACTGTTGTCCTAGGAGGACTTCTTATGTGGCTAACCCGCCGCCCACAATCCTAATCAGGTTCAAGGTTTAGATCTTATCTCTCGTAAGGCAGCTTCCAGAGCTCCCAAGGCCACACTCTGATATCCCGGCTGAGCTTGTGTAACCACCCCTATCGCATGCAGCACTCTTTCTTCAACGGTGGCACCAGGGCTAGCTCCCCTCAACGCCATAACCGCATCCATACCTTTTAAACCACAAAAACCAGTAGAGTCTTCCGACAAAAACTTTTCTCTCTCCGTCAACTCACTTTTCGGCATACAGAAGTATAATACTAGGTAAGTGTAGACTTATCTTGACTCAATTTGACAAGCTAGAAAATAAATTCAAGATAATTTTCCCTGGAGACCAAAGAAACTTCCTTTTTATAAGCCTCTCTAAAGGCTTTCGGGGTTCTTATTTTTTTATCTTTCCACTTAAATTCAAAGGCGGAAAGACCTGTTCCCTCAATCTCAATCCAATCAATCTCCGCCTTCTCATATGTCCGCCAGAAATAATAACTTTTCTGAATCTTCAAATATTCATGTTTTTTCATCCTTTCAACCGCGAGAAAATTTTCCCACAATGCCCCTGTATCTGGCCTTGAATCTAAAGGTAAAAATTGGTCGATAACCGCATTTCTGATTCCCAGATCCCAGAAATAATACTTTTTGCTTTTGACAAGCTTCTTTCTCAAGTTTTTTGAAAATGATGGCAGTTCAAAAATAATAAAAATCTGCTTCAATAAAGATAAATATCTACTCACGGTCTTGACGTCTACTCATTCCACAAATGGATCTTCTGCGGTGAAGTCCCCGTTGCCAAGATTTGACAATCAAAAATAACCCTGCTAAAATCACATCGTGACTAAAAATAACCCTGCTAAAATTGATGATTTATATATAAACAGGCACCTGGAGGCCAAAATTTGGCCGTATATAAACAAAAAAGAAATTATCGCCATCACGGGGCCCAGGCAGGCAGGAAAGACCACTTTTCTGAACCACTTATTTGAAAACATAAGTAAAACCAAAAAGTGCCAATTTCTAACCTTTGAAAAGCGGCCCGATCTCGA
>Ga0210044_10010947_pt1 | contig 10674 bp, 4 predicted proteins | sample CryGey13umfilter_2_FD_183959 | JGI IMG/M metagenome (GOLD analysis project Ga0210044, IMG submission 183959) | Groundwater microbial communities from aquifer in Utah, USA - Crystal Geyser 4/9/14 3 um filter (SPAdes) (version 2) | ecosystem: Environmental > Aquatic > Deep subsurface > Groundwater...
AGGATATTTTACACCCCGTTTAAATTAAAATACAATGAATCCGTCTCTGTAATTTACATACCTATGCAGCTTACCTTGACGATTCAATGGAATGAATGAACACCTTTTTCAATAGGCAACGCTCTGTCTGCTATTTCTTCCTGAGAGAAAACAAAGTACGTAAAGGAAAATCGGTCAATATAGTTTATCAAAGAGTTACACTTTTACGCTTCCGACGACATTCTGTTGACAAGGACTCTTCCCCCGGCCCAGGCTCTATCATGGACTCTGCCACATCTTCCTCCTCGCCCTGTTCCATATCGGAATCGGCGTCAGGGGACATTATTGTGCTTTCTTCGCGCATCAAATGGCGAAATTCTGCATACAATCGAATCAGAGTGTCCAAATCGGCAGTGTTGACAACACTGACGTCGAAAAAAGTCTTGACCTCGTTCTTGCTGATGGCCTTTTCTCCGACTTTTTCTTTCTCGTTCGGGTCGAACTTGAGGCAGCGGGCTTCGCTCAAATTGTAAAGCGTGCGAAGGTATCGTTTGAGGCGCAATAACATCGTCATTGCATAAGCTGCTTTGCAAAGACGGATGAATCTTGGCATGTCAAAATCATCCTTGGACAATGCCTCTGCCTCGGGTGTTTTGCTCGGAAATTTGGACTTGGCGGCTCTTTCGAGTGCATCTTCGCTTGCGTTTCGGTCGTCGTATTCATCTTCACTAGCGAGACCAACAGGCCGAAGTGTATTGGCAAGAAAATCGATGATTTGCTCGCCTTGAAGCGAAACCATTGACCGAATCTGGTGAACAATATGCAGCGGGTCTGTCACCGTCGCATATGGAAGATATGCCAGGATCTCGGCCGTAAAGCCGAGCAGAGCGGTGTCACAACTGGATGACTTTTTCCTCGTCTTCTTCTTCGAACCCTCTTCCATTTGAAGGTCTTTCACATCAAAAAGGTTAAGGAGATTTTTGAAAAGCCCCAGACGCTGTTTCTTGTTTTTGGAAACACACTCGCGGAAGACACCATCGAAGATAGACTCACGAATCTTCTGGTGAGGGTTCGACGAAGGAAGCAAGGCGGACGCCTGTCTACCACCCCGTAATTTGCTCTGAAAATCAAAAGCTTGCTTGACGCCGTCACGAATGCGCAGGCGCAGAGTGTCTGGTCTCTTCTCGCCTTCCGCCATCAATAATGTACAAGACAGAGTTCGAATCGCAGGATTGTCTACATCGCCTTGGAGAGCGAACAAATGGGGAACAGCATCATTCGGGTTGACTAGACCTTGCCGCATGATAACTTCCAATAGCTCTACTGCAGCATATCGTACATCACGATCCGGGGCCTTCGTCATGGCGAAGATTGAATCCGCGTAACTCGTGAGAATCCCTCCAAATATATTCGAGTCACCATCTTGATCTCCAGAAATTTTCTTCGATACCGTGATGCTCTGGTCTTGTTCCATTTTTTTCTTTGCATACCCCCCGTCGATACGCTTCTCTTCCGCGATCAAAATACTTTTCCACGATGACATGGCTGCGAGCTGGATCTCAATGCTGGCATCGGGAGATAGAACTTCATTGATAAATCCTCCTTGTTCAAGTTCCAACATAAGCCTAGGCTCGACAATAAAAATGCCTCCAAGCGCTCGCAAGGATGCGCATTTTGTCGAAGGATCCTTCTTATCTAGGTACAGAGTGAAGAGACGATAGCACGTGCGGTTCATATTGGCCCAGCTCAATTGTTTTCCATCGGGCAGATCAGTATTATTTGACTCGCTGTTCTCGGTCTCACCGTCCGATTCAACCAGCCCATTCTCCGAAAGTAAGCGGGTGTGATATTGACAGATGAACCCTAAACTTGACAGTGCACGTTCCGTATTACTTCGTACTTTAGAAGAAGTTTTCGAGAAATCTTCGGTGACCTTTTGTTTCACAAGCCATGCGTAGAATTTGCGGGCCATGGTCAGAATTTCTTGGGCGAACACGCCGCTTTCAGGTGCATGCCGATGGTGTGCAATACAAGAAAGTGTCCGGACAGCTGCCTCGACAGCTTCGGGTTGGAATCTATACGCGATATTCGCAAGGTCCCTGGCGACAGACGATTCCGATAGACGCTCGATATCATTGGTTTCAAAAATTGTGGAGGCCCGTGCCAAGATGTCACAGGCAGCGCTCACGATGAGGCCTTCCTCTTCCATTGATGCACCATTATCGGCTTTCAAGTAGGGTATCACAATTTGCAAGTGACGATAGACTGAAGACGGCGAGACGTCGGCAAACACCCCAATTGTTCGAAGTGCGGCTGCAATATTCTTCCCGGTATCATTGTCCCAGCTGCCTCGTTGTTCTTCAATGGACAGCAAAAGCTCAAACAGAGCGTTTGCTAGTTGATTACAATGTGTCTTGTCCACCCTGTGCGCGCTCTTGTGCTCGGTGCCACGAGGTCTAATCATTGCATCAGGTGCCGAGGACCCAAGTAACTTTTTTAGAACAGCTTCCAAATTTGCACTGCTTCCTCCAGCACGAACGACTTCGATCATCTGTTCAGCTGCGACGTCAGATCTCCGTTGTAGTTGGGCTTTCACTGGGCGAGTTTGCAAGGTCGAGGTTGGCGTGACTATACTCGACGACAGAATTTCAACTCCATCGGCCTGGACCGCGGACGGAGACGACGGCAGATTTACAGAAGTCGTAGGAACACTCGGGCTGTTGAACGGCGTGACCTTGCACTGTCCAATAACCTGTTCTCCCCTTTCCATCCAAAGTTTAGTCAAGAGATCGTGTACCAAGTCTCGCACACTATCTTCTTCCTTCTTGTCCGCAGCACGTTGTAAAAGGATGTCAAACACGTCAGCCCGCGCCTTGTAGCGTGGATTCGATGTCAATATTTCAAGGAAAATCTTGATTGCTCGTTTACGCACGCTCACACCGACGTCTGAGAGGCATTTGAGCAACGATGAATGATACGCCTTAGTGACAGCCGGAAACTGTACCACATATGAGCCCACTAGCGACAGCGCGGCCTCACGGACGGAAATAGTGTCATCCATCAAGCGTCGAGAGACTGCTTTCGTAATAATTGGTAGTAACATGAGCTTATGATCCCCTTCTACCGTACGCTCGATAGCTTTGATGGACAATTTGCGCAAGGAGGGAGGCACATTGTCTGACAACAAATTGATCAAAAATTTCATTTCGTTCCGAAATGATAATAAAAGTGGTGACGTTTGAGCCAAGAGAGCCAAGATGGCACGAATCTCCCCTTCTTCCGTCAAAGTATCTCCCACGTCTATGGGAGGGAGTCCTTTATCCCAGTAGTCCATGATTCCATGCACAACAACCCTCGTAGTGGCCTTGTCCGTTTTCCCGCGCTTGGTTTCTAATTCATCAGCCCAACGTGCCAAATGAAGCGATACCGCGGGTTCGAGTCCCGTGACGTCATCACTACGATGCGAAAGCGTAGACAAAAATATCTTGCGCATGGCGTAAATGTCGTCCAGAAGCATGGGAACATCCTGGTTTTGACCAAATTTTTGACGTTCCCGAGCTGCGACCCTTCCTAATCGACAGCCGTCACAGATCCATTCATCTCTCATCATCTCTTGGTATGTTGATACGCATGGTCCATGCCAGCAGAGCTTGCAATTGTCACACTGTATATTTAGATTCTCCTCACGAATTGTTTTGCAATAGCAGTCAAAGACATCTTCTTCGGTGTCCGGCTGGGGAGGACACAATTTCATTTCCAAGGGGCGATCGCGATGAAACGCCAATAATCTAGCCTGTACAGCATTGATTTTTCCGAGTATATCAAAGACAAGATTCAAGTAAGTTGCTTCTAGGGTGTTGCTCTTGTGCCGACTGGCGCCTTGAATATCGCGGTTGATGCGCCGTACAATCGCCAAAAGCATGATTTCCGCGGCGGCGTATTCCGGAATAAGCAATACCAACAACAGATCATCCACCAAATTACTCAAGATGGGTCGAAATTCCGAAGCTGCCCCTGAGGCTTCTTTACGACTACACCTTTGCAACAGCGCTGCTGCGATATAGTCTGCCACATTTTGACATTGCGCCAAGCCCGAGCGCAAACGTACTTCTTGTTTCCCATCCTCGTCTTCGACCGTTTCATAGACGGGTCGCACTACCGACGCCTGCAAGATTTGTAAAATGAGTGCCGTCATCATTTGGATACGATGTGGTTGGTTACTGTCCAGGGAACACGTCCTAGAAAGCAACTGTCCCACCCATTGTAAATTGCGTCGCATCAAGGCCTGTGGTACCATGACGCTAAAATAGCGAATCTCAAAGGATCGTAATGATCGCTTGCCGCTGGGTAGTTTGAGGAGGAGTCCGTAAAAATCTTCCAAGATGGTTTCGCGATGCTTCTGGTACTTGGAAAAGACTGCCGTCAGCAAATCAATACTCGCAACCTGTACTTGAGGTCCCCACGGTGCAGGGACTCCGAGTGATGTTGTATTGGTTGGACTGTGATACGAACCCGAAACGGCACAATCCATTTCCAAAGATGCCGTGGCGGCATTTGTCAACATGAGCAACGGTTGATCATCCAGGGACACCTTTGTGGCATTGAGGAGTAGTTGCAAACGTTCCATGAGCACCAAAAAGGAAGGCAATGTTGACAAGACGAGCTTGTTGACTTTTTTCCATTCTTTAGCCGCAGTACTGTTCGTTGGCGTCGTAGTACTGCTACTATTACTCCGCCATCGCTTCTGGGGTGAGGCCTCTACTACCGCCGTTGTCGCCCTGGTGGTTGTCGGCGGCCCTGTTTGATTCCATGACGGAATAATATTTTGAGTCAAGTGCAGACGAAACAGAGCTACCGTCGAATTCAAAGCATCTTCATGTACAGTGCGTTGGTTAATGTTAGGTATTGTAGCGAGACGTAACAAGATACATGCGGCGATAACTCCCATGCGCAAGTCTTCCACTTGTGCGGCACCGTGGTTGTGCAACCACTGAAAAGGCAAAAGAAAGATGAAATGAGTGAGCGTGTGGTACGCGTCTATTATGGTATCACCCTACCAAGATTATTCCTTTCGTTCCTACGTACCATTTGCAAAGCCGCCATGGCTTGACTCGGCGCCGTGTCCTCGGTTAAGACGCGGCCCGCTTCCTTCAAAATTGACAAGGACGTCGCGTACAAGACTTGTTCATACAACCATTGCGTAATGGTTGTCATAGTATCCGCGTCAACCTTTACAAAGACACTGTCATCCCGACTTGCTTGGAGCGTCAATTCCGTCAATTCCTGGCTGTGCAAGGGTCCGCCACGCCGTGACGATCCTCGTTTTTCGACGCGCGAGATGAGATTCTCTAAATAATCTTGGAGCTGCGTCAAGGAAGCATCTTCGATGACTTTGTCCGTGATTCGTTGTTGCGGTTCTTCCACGACTTCTACGTCCACGATTCGTCGTTGTGGTTTTTGTTCTTGAATTAAGGATTGTTGTTGTTGCTGTAGGCGTTGTTCTAATTCCTGTTGGTGAAAGACTGCCGCCATGTTCATCACAGGAGGCCGAGATGGCGGCGACAACGCTTGCGGAAACAGCGACGCAGCTTGTTGTCGTTGCGCCCTTCGCGGGTGATCCGGACTCACTTCCACGTCGAACCAGCCTACAGGAGCGTTGTACGGATCCATAGGAAATTAGGATTGGATCTACGACAAAACGATTGATGTGAAAACAAAAACAGCAACGGTTGACGCTACCAAGATTGTGCGTGCTATCTCCTCCTTATGTCTTATCGCTGCAAGCGAAGCATGCATTGCCCCCAACGCGCTTTCTACCTACCTAGCCAAATTTTAGCCACACCCTTACTGAATGATGGAATTTGCCGCCGACAAAAATGCTTGATTCTAGCTAACCTTATTGGACTTGTTTCGCAGTCGCGAGAAAACGCAACCGGTTTTCACAGTCACTTACAGTTACCGTAGTTTAATTGCCGATACACACTAACCGTACAATTATTTCCTGGAAAAAGAGTGTCATGTCAGTCAATCAGTTCAGACGATGTTGACAAAAGTCCACTTAAAACGCTTGTAGTGAGAACGATGCACCAATGAAAGAAGAAATCGGTTAATCGATGTCAACAATCTATTCGATCACACTTTCGCTTGTGTAGTATCAAAATGTGCTGCTGTTTAATGTACATGGTATAACATAAATTTCCACATTGTCCTACGTACTCAAAGCACCCTTTCACGTCATACGATGAGTCAACGGGCTTTTGTATATATTAGTGTCGTCATGGTTTCTGTTTATACCGACACCATTTCAAACTTGGGAGGAACGCGCGGGGCTCCCAGAGACGCAACATCGCTACTTTTGTTTGTACTATCTATGAACGAATACCATGTTTGTTCACAACAAGCTTCGCGAGAAAAGTAAAACATCAGCAATAGCAGACCCATGGCACAGGCCAACACGCAACCTTGCAAGACCGTCGCGTGGGAGACCCATACGACGTGTAAGGCATTTCTCAGGACAGCCAACATACAAGCCACCAACAAGATTTCCCATGGCAAAATGAGCTTTCTCATATCTTGCACGAGGGCACCATAAATGGAAACCGACACGGTGCTCGAAGTGGCATTGTTGTTGCTCATTGCCAGATCAATGGTCGTACCCCAAGACATGGCGTCGGCCTTGCGTAAAGGGGTGACTTCCGAAGCTCCATCCGACAGGACAATTGTTTGATTTTCTGTCCACGACGACGAACGTCTACTAGAAGATAGGGCGGAATGGTCATCCTCCATCACACGACCACGGGGAAACTCGACACACCAAGCATAGGCGATAATGGCCACCATTACGATAATTCGAAATATCCAACTGGCGCAAATGTTGACAAAACCTTGCTGAAAAAAAGCATGTCCCAGAGTCAACCATACGAGGACAATTTCTAACAAAAACATTGCGCAAAAAACAACATAGCGAGTGGCTACTTGCACCACAAAGCTCATGACGTCGACCGTGGGCGTTTCCAACACAAAGGCTTGTTGCAGGGCCATGGGCAGTGCGTGCAAGACAATGGTCTGGGTACAACTTGCGACAATGGCAAACCACAACAAAATCACGGCACGTTGAATGTTGGTATATTGTTCGACATGAACCAAGTAGTGTCCCGAGATTCCCGTCACGACGCCAAAGATCAATACATGAACCCCCACGTAAGCTAAATTGGACGAATCCTTGGTTTCTTCCAATACTTGCGCCGCTTGATGTGCTTTGGGAATAACCTTTCCCCCAAAGTATACCAAGGCTACGGAGGCGGCCATAATCGCCAAGACGGCGCACCAATACGCCGTGGTACGTTCCCGTTCGGCTCGATGCATGAGTTGTTGTACCAGAATATCCACCTTGTATTCAATGGATAGGTCTTTTTGCATGATATTTTCTTCTTGTTGAGCCATATGCCACAAGGCATTCGCTGTGGTATTGTCAGCCGTGGCTTGTTCGTAATCTCGTTGAGCTTGAGCGTCCCACTGATCTGCCACGCGCATCAAATCTGTCGCCGATTCATAGTATTTGGCCGATTTTTGTTTTAACATATCAGCCACCATCGTTTGCATGACTTCTTCGTGTCCTAACTGTTGTGCCGCTGTCCATGCTTGGTGAATTTCTACGGCGTCGGCATGGGCTCGGTGTTGCAATGCCGTCGTCCCACCTACCGTTGCACAGAGTGGACTCAGCACTTTCCACCCACAGGCACCATTGTTGATTTCTTCTAGTTCGGCGACGGTTTCATTTTTATCCTTTTCCAGGTCCGTAATATTTTGTAACAAGGCCAACCTTTCTTCATCGTCCCTTTGGGCCCATGCGGCGTGTTGAGCGGCATCGGACGCTTCCATTTTGGATAATTTTTCCAAATAATCACCGCGGTGCCGCAAACGACTAGCCCAAACCTCATCCCGGTCTGCGTTGGCAGTGTCGTGTTGCGCGGCTTGTTGATAGTGCATGGCGTCCACTTCTTCCTCGTGGGATTTTTCGCGAGCGGCTGCATAATCCAATCCCTCGAGTAAGCGCAACATGGTGAGACGCAAGGCATCTCGGACAGAAATTTCGAGTGCCCGTAAATGCCGTTGCATCCCGTGATCCGTACATCCTGCCAACAAGGCCAATACCACCATCGATGCATACAATAAGGTTTGTTTTCTATAGTGGTGTCGTAAAGTAAACGTGAGGAAAAGAAGAAACAACCAAACGAACAAAAAAGAAAATCGTTCTCCCCCCACCGCAGACTAGATGTCTATGGAACGAACAATTATCACGGATCTCACAGATGTCACGTACCTCCTATCAGAAGTCATGATGATGATAGTGATGAAGGTGAACTAAAAGATAAATGGAAGGTAGAGGATGGATGTGATGTGACTTGTTGTTTTCACTATCGCTGTTCTTTTTTACGCTGTTAGAGGTGATGGGTGATGGTGTTGACGTGTGAAAATCCGAACAAGGCGGACAAGAGGATGAATGTGATGACGAGGGCTCCACATCTTATTCTTTCATTTTCTTGCTGCTTGAACTTTCGGCCAACAAGTTCGGGCTATTATACGACGAGAACGAGGATGGCGAGATATCATACTTACAGTTACTTATTGTTACTAATCTCACGATGGTACCTACTTTGTGAATTTGAAACTTCCGGAGTTGGTGACGTTGATGGATTTAGAACAGGTTTGCATTTACTGTAAATTATTATACTAGTCCACAAAGTCGATCGTATTGAGCACGGGTACGAGCTACGTGGAGTTCGAGCTGTTTACACTTACAGTCACAGGGGAGGTGCCAAACACTGGCGGATTCCGAACTCACAGTCACATCAGTCAAGAGGATGGTGACAGTGAACGCTTCTCAAAATACCGGTAGATTCGGAAGAAGATTTCCTCCGAATGATTTACAGCTAACTGTAACATAATATTATTTGAAACGGAAAATATGTGCGTATCCGTCGGAAGTCCTCACATCACATCCGATTTTTCTATCTCTCACATGTCCTATGGAAACCAATGAAAGCCTTTGCCTTGTTGTTCTTACAAATCATAACAAGTATTTCCGTAACCACAACCACGGCCCTACAACATATTGTAATGTCTCGTTGGGTGGTGGTCTCGGGATCCAATCGGGTTGTCAGATTGGGCATTTGCCGTCTTGGTTCCCTAGACCATAGCCCGTCCAGGGGGCGAAAAAACAACTTATGGGTGAATTTGTGGGGTGCCGAACGATTGACGCGTGCCTTTTTGCCACTACTCGTGGAGTCCTCCGACGGATGAGTGATCAATGTGGGCAGCGGTGGAGGACGGGCCAATTTACGCAAAATGTGCGCCGACAATCGTACCAAACTTTTGGATGACAGTGTTACGTGGTCCGATATTGAAAACATGGCGCATACCTTTATTCGGAAGTACGAAGACGCGGCCACCATGGCCACGCAAAATGTTGATGATGAAAACCACCAAAAACAAGCCCGGCAATTAACATTTTATATCACCGTCAGGATTTTGGTTACAATCATGCGGCTTCTCCAAGGCTTGTTTAGGAGCGTACACGCAACTATTGGCGGGTCGATACAGTCGAAACAAGAATTTCTTATCCGTGGCGTGTTCTCCTGGGTTTATTGCCACGGACATGTCCAAAACATACCCACACTACGATACACTTAAATCGATTGATGAAGGGGGCGCCTTTGTGGCCCATCTGGTCACCACAGCCGATCGGAAAACGCTACAAAATGGCGTATTTTATCAACCCGAAAGTGATATCGTTCCCTTTGTCACAGAAGACTAGTACTCTCCATCATTTGTTGTGGTGCTTATTCTGCACTCCAACAACTGTCTTCGTAGGTTGGAAGAAAAAACGACTACTACCGTACCCATGACAACGACATCATGTGCCAATACGGAGAGGCACTGCTATCTATTATTATGGCTGTCACATATGATACTTCCTGTCGCATCTCCTAGCTATACATTTCAATCTGCTACAGGATCCAACCCTAGGACGATGACTTCAAAGACGTATCAAGTCAAAATTCCGTTTAGGCAAGAACTTGATTTTGAGCGATCATACCATTGTAGCGATTCTTTTTGTTTGGTGTGGGACTGATCCGCTATCATTAATAACTTTTTATTTATTTATTTTTCCGTTGCATTCCACGTCAATATCGTTGTTACCGACGCCAAGACCATAGCCACGAGTCCCAACCCCATGATAAAGTAATTCAAAGCCTTCCGCGCCGGTGACAATTCCTCACTCATCAATTTCAATTGAATCAAAGGCGGAAAGACAAAAGCGATAGGACAACCCAACAACGATCCCATTAAACTCACCACCTTGTCGAGAGAATTCATAGTAGCCAAGGCTACAAAGGCCAGCAAGCATACCAGTGCGCTACTCAATACATTGCGTCGGGTAAGAACAGACGTCGGACCGGTAACTTTGGCAACGGATGCCGATAGACTGCGGCAAGCAATTTCTAAGGCCGGAAAATTTTGCAAGGGGAAGGTGAAAATGACAGCCAACGAATACGCGAGTTGCACAGTAGTGGCCAATACACCTTCCGGTAGTGACGTGGTTAGTACGGTACGCACATCTTGGCCATACGCGCTCCAATTGATGATACCAAACACCATGTAAAACCCGATAATGCAAAGAATGACGCGTTG
>Ga0210044_10010948_pt1 | contig 10674 bp, 12 predicted proteins | sample CryGey13umfilter_2_FD_183959 | JGI IMG/M metagenome (GOLD analysis project Ga0210044, IMG submission 183959) | Groundwater microbial communities from aquifer in Utah, USA - Crystal Geyser 4/9/14 3 um filter (SPAdes) (version 2) | ecosystem: Environmental > Aquatic > Deep subsurface >...
CGTTGTGGTAAATGTTTATGCAATTATCCTTATCCTTTTCTTTTTAAGGAACTTAAGTTTTATTTTTAATCAACATCTTGTTGTTTATATGCGCCCTTAAGTTGACGCCTATGCGATAGCTATCGGGATTGGGGCGAAGTACTAAGATTCGGATTTGTCGGTTTGGTTGAGTGTGGATCTGCTGGAAGAGAGAAATATAAAACATCAAATATAGAAGGTTATCAATGTTATAAAATGTACATCTAACAAACCTTACCAAAATTAATTCAGAATTGACTTAAAAACTTTTTAAAAAAAATATTGTATTGTATGTATTTTGTTTCTATTTTTGCAGCCCTTAAATTTTTAAGATTATATATATGGCTAAGAAAAGTAAAGACGCAAGAGTTCAAGTTATTTTGGAATGCACAGAGCATAAAACCAGCGGCATGCCAGGCACATCGCGTTATGTGACTACAAAAAACAAGAAAAATACTCCAGACAGATTGGAGTTGAAAAAATTTAACCCTATATTGAAAAAATACACTATTCACAGAGAAATTAAATAATAAAAGATATGGCTAAGAAAGTTGTTGCTTCATTACAGTCCACCGGAAAAAATTATGCAAAATTAATTCGCATGAACAAGTCATCAAAAACCGGTGCTTACACATTTAAAGAAGAGATTGTTTTAAATGAAAAAGTAAGCGAAATTTTGGCAAAAAAATAATATTTATAAAAAATATTGAATTGGCCTTTCCCCTTTTTTTTGTGGAAAGGCTTTTTTTATTTCTAAGGTAAGCTTTCAGTAAATTGGAATTTTTCGACGATTTCAAGTCTATGCAATTGAAAATTAACATAATTTTGTTACCTTAAGATTTTCAAATTAACTTATATTATTTTTATATAAACATAAGTATATCATTATTATAAGTAAGTATTTTCACAGATTTTAAATCTATATTGAAATAAAATTAATTGTTATGGGGATTTTTAATATTTTTAATAAGGAAAAAAAAGATAAATTAGATAAAGGTTTAGAGAAAACCAAAACCTCTGTATTTTCAAAAATCAGCAAAGCGATAGCTGGAAAATCAAAAGTTGATGAGTCTGTGCTTGACGATCTTGAAGAAATACTTATTAGCTCCGATGTTGGTGTGAACACGACTATTCGCATTATCAGAAATATTGAAGAAAGAGTTTTAAAAGATAAATATCTTGGCACTGCTGAACTAAATTCTATATTGAGAGAAGAAATATTAAACCTGCTTGATAAGAACAGTGATAATAATTTGTTGGCATTTGACTTTGAAAAGAGAGATACACCTTATGTAATTATGGTTGTGGGAGTTAACGGAGTTGGCAAAACAACCACTATAGGAAAACTGGCATATCAATTTAAAAAAGCTGGTAAAAAAGTCGTCATTGGCGCATCAGATACTTTTAGAGCAGCGGCTGTGCAGCAGCTTATAATTTGGGGAGAAAGAGTTGGTGTTCCTGTTATAAATCAAGGTATGAATGCAGACCCAGCTTCGGTAGCTTTCGATACTTTGAAGTCTGCTATAGCTCAACAAGCTGATGTTGTATTAATCGACACTGCAGGCCGTCTTCATAATAAAGTCAATTTGATGAATGAACTCTCTAAAATTAAACGTGTTATGCAAAAATTGTTGCCAGATGCTCCTCAGGAAATTTTGCTTGTCTTGGATGCTTCTACTGGTCAAAACGCTATTGAGCAAGCTCGCCAATTTACCACCTCTACTGATGTTAACGCATTGGCGCTTACTAAATTAGATGGCACTGCAAAAGGTGGAGTTGTGATTGGAATTTCTGATGAATTCAAAATTCCAGTAAAATATATTGGTATTGGCGAAGCCTTGGAAGACCTACAACTTTTCAATAAAGTAGAATTTGTTGATTCACTATTTAAACAAGATTAAATTTGAAAAAAAATACAATTAAGATAGTGTCATTAGGATGCTCAAAAAACCTTGTCGATAGTGAAGTTTTGATGGGACAAATTCAGGCCAATGGTTTAGAATTGGTTGCTAATGAGGATGATGAAAGCGATATTGTTATAATAAATACTTGCGGTTTTATAAAAGATGCTAAAGAGGAAAGTATAGATACAATTTTAAATTATGCCCAGGCAAAAAAAAATGGAAAAGTTCAAAAAGTAATTGTAATGGGCTGCCTTTCTGAGCGATATACCAAAGAATTGAAAGCAGAAATGCCAGATATTGATAATATTTATGGCGTCAACGATATCCCACAAATTGTAAAAGATTTGGGTGCTATATATAAAAAAGAGTTGATTGGCGAAAGAAAAGTAAGCACTCCTTCACATTTTGCCTATTTCAAAATTAGCGAGGGCTGTAACCACAGCTGTGCTTTCTGCGCTATTCCAGGGATTCGTGGTAAACATAAATCGCGCAGCATGGAATCTTTAATAGATGAAGCTCAACGGCTTGCATCCAAAGGAGTGAAAGAACTAATTATGATTGCGCAAGATTTGACCTATTATGGCGTGGATAATTATGGTAAAAAAATGTTGGGAAATTTACTTGAAAAATTAGCTTATGTTGAAGGAATTGAGTGGATTAGATTGCATTATGCTTATCCAACACAGTTCCCAGAAGATGTGCTTTCTCTTATGGCTTCAAATTCAAAAATTTGCAAATATCTCGATATCCCTTTGCAACACAACGACGACAGAATCCTAAAATCTATGCGTCGTAGCCATAACTCAAAATCAAATCGTGAGCTCGTTGCAAAATTTCGCGAAATGGTTCCTGGACTTACAATTCGAACAACTTTTATAGTAGGTTTTCCTGGTGAAACTGATGAGGAATTTGAACATCTTAAAGATTTTGTGAGAGAGATGAGATTCGATAGAGTGGGAGTCTTTACTTATTCTCACGAAGAAGATACTCATGCATTTTCTCTTGAAGATAATGTGCCTCAGAAAGTTAAAGATAGGCGAGCTGCCGAGTTGATGCAAATACAGGAGGAAATTTCCTTGGAGAAAAATTTGGAAAAAGTTGGCAAAACTTTTAAGGTAATTGTCGATAGATTAGAAGACAATTTTTATGTTGGGCGCACTGAGGGAGATTCTTACGAAGTAGATAATGAAGTACTTATTTCTTCACAAATAGACTTGCAAATAGGCGAATTTTATAATGTGGAAATTACTGATGCTGAGACTTTTGATATCTTTGGAATAATCAAATAATGTATAAATTATGAAAATCATTATTCTTATTTTTAGCTTATTGATTACATTTATTAGCAATTCGCAAAATACTATTGTAGAAAATGGCGACACGCTTAACAAATATGGATTAGATGGAAGAAAAACTGGAACTTGGCTCGAACATTATGGCAGCGCTCGGCAGATTGGTGAATATCTGAACGGCAGTAAGGAGGGAATTTGGCTTTCCTATTTCAATTCTGGTATGTTGAATTCTATCATCAATTATCGCAAAGGAATGCTCGATGGAGTTTCGCTTGTCTTTGATGAGCAGGGGCGATTGCGCAACGAAAGACACATGAGAAATAATATGATGCATGGCGAAAATATATTTTACGGCGAAAATGGAACTCCTCTTTTCAAGAAAAATTACAAAAATGGAATTCTTGATGGAGCGCAGATAGAATATTATAGCAATGGCGATACTTTGGATTTGGAATTTTATAAAAATGGAATTAAAGATGGGCCTAGCACTTATTTCAATGAAAAAGGAGTTATTATTTCAAAAATTTTCTTTAGCAATGGCGATTTTAATGGACCAAATATTACCTACTTTGATTCTGGAAAACCAATGATTGAATCTAACTATATCGCTGGAATTCAGCAAGGTGAGTACATAGAATATTATGAAAGCGGAAAAATAAAAATCCAAGGTAAATTTCAAGATGGACAGAAAGTTGGAAAATGGATAGAGTTTGATGAAAATGGAAAGAAAATAAAAAATAATAAGTAACAATTTAAGGGCTATTGATAGAGAGATTGATTCCAACGAAGTATTGAAATGACTTTAAATATCAATAGAATAGAATTAGTAAATTTCATTATTCAAAAGGCAAACTTCTGGAGAAACCTTCTTCTAGGCTTATAAAAGTTTCTGTGCCAACAACTTCAACCACTGATTGAATTTTATCTACAAGCAGATTTTTCAAATGTTCGTTAGATTTAGCATAAATCTTTAAAAGGAAGGAATATTTCCCAGTAATATTATGTAGTTCCACAATTTCGGGAATAGATTTCAAATGTTCAAAAACCTGTATATGAGTGCGCTGCTCCACCAAATTTATTTGAACTCCCACAAAGGCTAAAGTATTATAACCTAGTGTTTTGATATTAGGCTTGTAAGTTTTTTTATCAATAATTTTATTTTCTACAAGTTTCTGTATGCGCTGATGAATAGCCGAACCAGTTACATTGCAATTTCGGGCAATCTCTGCCACAGAAATACGAACATCTTTATATAAAAACAACAGAATTTTTCTATCCAAACCATCTACATGAAATCCCATTATTCTTGGTTTTTATTGTTTTCGTTGCTATAAAAATTTGAATATTCTTCCACCATTGAAGTTTGCACTGGTTTTTCTGTAATATTCTCATCTTCAAATAGATTCAGTTGGTTTTCGGGCTGAAGTTGGTCAAACCAAGTTTTGAGCCTTGGCATCATCTCATCAATACCATTGCGGATATTTCTCTTTATAAACTTATTTATGGTGGTTGACTCAAGTTGAGCGCATTTTCCAAGAACCTCAAATTCTCTTTTAGAAAACTTGAAAGTTAGCTTATGGAATTTATTCTTGTGAGACTTTTTCTTCTTCACTGTCATGGGCTAAATCTATGAATTCTAAAGCCAAAAATAAAAGGAAGAATAAAGCTATGATTGCTTATAATCAAATAGTTTTCAATATTTTTTCAACACGTTTACAAAAGTGTTTATCTCGTCAACTGTGTTATATTTGCTAAGTGAAATTCTAATAGGTAAAAATTTTTCAGCTTTGTTTAGGTTTACAATTACATGAGAAATACTCATTACACCCGAAGAGCATGCGCTACCACCACTAACAGCAATGCCATTTACATCAAGATTATTAATCACCATCGAATTATGTGATATTTTTGGAAGTCCAATATTTAAAATTGAATAATGGCCGTCTTTATCTCCATTAAAAACTAAATCTGGAATTTCGGAGCTTAGCTTTTCCACCAATAAATTTTTCAAATCCAAAATGTATTTTGCATCCTTGTCGATATTGTCAAATGCCAATTGAAGAGCTTCTGCCATGCCAACAATTCCAGCGAGATTTTCGGTGCCAGAGCGCATATTTCTCTCTTGGTGTCCGCCTTTTAGAAGTGGAGGAATTTTGTTTCTGGAATTTATATACATAAATCCAACGCCCTTAGGGCCATGGAATTTGTGAGCCGAAGCAACAGCGAAATCCAAAATACTCAATGGAATTTTCTTATATTTTCCTACAGATTGAACAGTATCAGAAAAAAATAATGCATTGTTTTCTTTGCAAATATTAGCGACTTCTGTTAAAGGCAAAATATTACCAATTTCATTATTTACGTGCATCAAACAGACTAAAGTTTTTCGCGGTGTAGATAAAAGTTGTTTTAAGTGCAACAAATTGATTTGTCCTTTTTCGTCGAAATTTACATTGGAAACTTCAATTTTATTTTCATATTGAACTTCTTTAATAGCTTCAATAACAGCAGCATGTTCGAGTTTAGAGCTAATTATATGTTCCACAGATAGAGCTTTCACCGCGCCAAAAATTATTGTATTTATGGCTTCGGTAGCTCCAGAAGTAAAAAATAATTCCGAAGTAGAAATATTAAGTAATTCTGCAATTTGAAGTCGAGAATTTTCGATAGAATCGCGTGCAATATTGCCAAGAGAATGAACTGAAGAGGCATTGCCAAAAACAGTTTTCATCACTTCTGACATTTTCTCCACCACCATCAAATCCATTGGAGTTGTAGCTGCATTATCGAAATAAATCAATTTCATAAATTATTACATCAAATTTTTAATCTCATCGACAATTTTATGCGCGAGTGTTTCGGCTTTTTCGATAGTTGAACTCTCCGAATAAACTCTAATAATTGGTTCAGTATTAGACTTTCTAAGATGAATCCATTCCTTATCGAAATAAATTTTTACCCCATCAATTGTACTTATCTCTAGGGAGGAATATTTGATTTCCATGGCTTTTAAAACCTTGTCCACATCAGCATTTGGAGTGAGTTGAATTTTATTTTTTGAGATAAAATATTGAGGATAAGTTTTGCGTAAATCAGAAACAGAAATTTTTCTTTTGGCAAGATAGGTAAGGAACAGCGCGATTCCAACCAAAGCATCTCTACCATAGTGCAGCTCAGGATAGATAACGCCACCATTGCCTTCGCCACCAATAATTGCATTGGTTTTTTTCATTAAATCAACAACATTTACTTCGCCTACTGCTGAGGCAGAGTATTGACATCCAGCAGTTTCTGTAATATCGCGCAGAGCCAAAGTTGAGGACATATTTGAAACAGTATTGCCTTTTTTATGTTGCAAAATAAAATCAGCCACTGCTACCAAGGTATATTCTTCTCCAAACATTTCACCATTTTCCATTATTATTGCTAAGCGATCTACATCAGGATCCACCACAAAACCAACATCAGCACCTTTCTTTTTTATTAAGGAAGAAATTTCGCTCAGATGTTCGGGAAGAGGTTCTGGATTATGAGGAAATTCACCATTTGGTGTAGTGTAAAGCTCAAGGATATCATCTACACCTAAAGCCTTGAGAAGCTTAGGTATTGCAATGCCTCCGGTGGAATTTACTGTGTCGATAGCAACTTTGAAATCGGCTTGTCTGATGGCTTCCACATCCACTAATTCGAGGTCAATTATTCTTTCAATATGGCGTTTTATTGCATCATAATCTTTTTCGCATTTCCCTATTGAATCTATATCGGCAAAGCTAAATGCATTATTATCAGCAATTTTAATTATATCTTCGCCTTCAGCAGCAGAAAGAAATTCGCCATTTTCGTTTAAGAGTTTTAAGGCATTCCATTGGCGAGGATTGTGACTTGCAGTAAGAATAATGCCGCCAAAAGCCTTTTTGTCGGTAACCGCTAATTCAACTGTTGGAGTAGTGGAAAGCCCTTGGTCAACCACGTCAATTCCCATAGAAAGCAAAGTGCCAATCACAAGCCTGCTAACCATATCGCCTGAGATTCGAGCATCGCGGCCAACAATTACTTTGAGTTTTTCGTTTGGAAATTTGTGCTGCAACTGAAAAGCATAAGCACTGGTATATTTTAAGATTTCTATTGGAGTAAGGGAATTTCCAGAGATACCCCCTATGGTTCCTCTGATTCCTGATATAGATTTTATTAAGGTCATAAGTCTGATTTACAGTTTATTAAAAAAATATCTATAAAAAATTTGATATTAAAATTGGCTCCAAAAGTAAAGAAATATTAATGATGAGGCTTATTAAAATTTTTTTCTTGAGAAACTTCTATTGAATTATTCTTTTAAAATCTCCACCTGTTGGACTTTGAAAAATTTCTAACTCAAACTCGGAGATTATGGCGAAAATATGATCAAAAATATCAGATTGCAAAACTTCGTAAGGTTGCCATGCTTGAATCTTGCTAAAGAAATAAATTTCTATTGGTAAGCCGTGTTCGCCAGCTTGAAGTTGCCTTACCATTACTGTCAAATCTTGGCGAATATAAGTGTTGGAATGAAGATATGCATCAAGGTATGCTCTGAAAATACCAATATTTGTCTGGCGAATTCCATTTACAAGCACTGAGTCGTCAATATTATTTTCCAAATTATAAGTTTTTAATTCATCTTCTTTTGCTCGAATATATTTTTTTATAAGCTGAATTCGACTAAGTTTTGCCATCAATTTTTCGTCGCAAAATTTTATGCTGCTGGTATTTATATATATTGCACGCTTTACTCTTCGAGCACCAGACTCCTCCATCCCACGCCAATTTTGAAAGGTTTCGCTTATTAAGGAATATGATGGTACCGTTGAAATTGTCAAATCCCAATTTTGAACTTTAATAGTTGTAAGAGCAATATCTACCACATTTCCATCGACACCTGATTTGGAAATAGTAATCCAATCTCCTATTCGAATCATATCATTAAAGGATATTTGGATGCCAGCAACAAAACCAAGAATTGTATCTTTAAAGACTAACATTAATATGGCTCCAAAAGCTCCCATTCCGCCAACAACAATTAGGAGTGATTGGCCGAGAATTATAGATATTGCTGTTATCAAACCAGTAAATATGACAATAATCTGTATGGTTTGAATATAACCTTTTAATGGGCGATTCTTGCTGCCAGGATAAGTCAGATAAATGTCGTTTACAGAATAAAGCAAAGATGTGATTATTGTAATGCTAATAATCAAAATCGTTATCTCCACAAGCATTGTATAAATCTCTTTCCATTCAGGTTTTAGGAAAAATATTATATGGCCTAAGAAAAGCATTATAAAACTTGGTATAAGATGAATAACTCTTTGAAAGACTCTATGTTCGAGCATAATATCATCCCAAATGCTTTCGGTTTTTTTTGCTATTGTTGATATTATTTTGATGCTTATTTTCCTCAAAATAATATCTATGGTCCAAGAAAATAAAAAGGCAATTAACAGCAATACAAAAACAGTTATTACAACAGAACTTTCGTGGCTATAATTGAGTGAATCGAGCCAATTAACTACCCAGTTTGACAACCGATTATTCATATAAATTGATTATTTTAATAATTTGACAAAGATACAATTTATGACAGCTAAAATTGAGTTTAATTTTAGAGTGGAAGAACTTTAGGATTTATAAAATTTTAAAATGATGAATTATATCTTTTCAATAATAATTTCAATTAACTAATATTTATTATCGGTATAAATCCACTATCATTTTACTTATTTTAGCCAACGCAAATTTTATGATTATGAAATCGATAAAGGGAAAAGTTTTTTGGATTACTGGCGCTTCTTCTGGCATTGGCAAAAGCTTAGCCGAACTCGTGATGCTACAAGATGCAAAGGTGGTGCTTTCGGGCAGAAACAAGCAAGCTTTAAACGCTGTAGCAGAGCAATTTGAGAAATCGGAAAATGTGATGATTTTACCTTTCGACCTTGCTAAAATTGATGATGCCAATATGTTGGTTGAAAAAATTATAGCGAAATTTGGCCGAATAGATTTTCTGATAAACAACGGTGGAATTTCGCAAAGGTCATTGGTTGCAGAAACTTCAGTAGAAGTTGATAGACAAGTATTTGAAGTTAATTTTTTTGGCAATATCTCTCTTGCTAAGGCGATTCTGCCTTTGATGATTGCACAGGGCGGAGGTCATATCGCGGCTACCTCGAGCGTTGTGGGCAAATTTGGTTTTCCTTTGCGCTCTGCCTACTCAGCTTCAAAGCATGCCTTACATGGTTTTTATGAAAGTTTGAGAGCCGAAAATTATAAGAATAATATCAAAGTTTCGATGATAATTCCTGGTAGAATAAATACTAATATTTCGATGAATGCCATCACTAAAGATGGAAGCAAACACGGAGATATGGATCCTGGGCAAGCAAATGGAATGTCGGCAAAAAATGCAGCTAATAAGATACTTAAAGGAATTTTAAATGAGAAAAAAGAAATTGTTGTTGGTAAAATTGATGTGATTTTGATTTATTTTAGGCGCTACTTTCCAAGTTTATTTTACTATTTAGCTCACAAAATTAACCCAAAATAAATGAATAAAATTGTTTTAATTTTCACCCTCTCTATTCTATTTTCTTTAGCAAAAGCTCAAGATACTCTGGTGATTTCTTCAGCAAATATTCATGCTGATGATACAATCTTGATTTATTTTCCCAAATATTACAAAAACTCAGACAAGAACTTTCCTTTGGTTTATATGCTTCATGGTTTTGGCGGCGATTTTCATCAGGTTAACGATATTATTTCTGTTCAAGATTATGCTGATAATTATGGGTTTATAATAGCTACGCCAGATGGGCTTAAAGATTCATGGTATTTCAACGACCCGAATCCAAAGAAAATGCAATGGGAAACTTTTTTTGTTGAGGAACTTTATCCGCAACTTATCAAAAATTATAGAGTTGATGATTCCAACATTTTTATAACTGGGTTTTCTATGGGCGGACATGGCTCTATGTATCTTTTTCTGCGACACAATTCGCTTTTTAGAGCTGCGGCGGCATCAAGCGGAGTTCTCGACTTGAGTTATTCGGGTCAAAAGTACCTCAGCCTCTCTGATAAACTTGGTGAATACGAAAAGTCAAAAGATATTTTTTACAATTATTCTGCTATAAATCAGTTAGATAGTATAAAATTTAGTAATAAAAAGATTTATATTGACTGTGGAAATAGGGATTTTCTGTTTGAGGCAAATCAGAAATTTTATTCTAAATGTATAGATTTATATATCGACGCTCAGTTTTTAATGATGCCTGGAAAACATACTTCATTTTACTGGCAAACAAGTTTCCCTTACGAGTTTAGCTTTTTCAAAAGCTTAACAAAATGATGATATTTTATAATGATTAATACCCGTTCTTAAGGTAATAATCAAGGGTACGCGACATCATATAATCTTTAAAAGTCTTATTAAT
>Ga0210044_10010949_pt1 | contig 10673 bp, 7 predicted proteins | sample CryGey13umfilter_2_FD_183959 | JGI IMG/M metagenome (GOLD analysis project Ga0210044, IMG submission 183959) | Groundwater microbial communities from aquifer in Utah, USA - Crystal Geyser 4/9/14 3 um filter (SPAdes) (version 2) | ecosystem: Environmental > Aquatic > Deep subsurface > Groundwater...
AAAATAGTTCAGGGGACAGCTACGCCTATTCTATCCTTACAACCGTTCCGATGCAGAAAATCAGCAAGAAAATAGTATCAATGGTAGTCCGAATTTTCAGGTTGAGAATAATTGTTCAATAAAAATCTAAAATAAAAAAAAGGAAAGGTGAGTTAAGTTGCTTATATTTTAATTAGATAAACAAAAATTTCAGCAACAAAAACAATCACCTTTCAGATGAAAAATAAGCAGAGAAAATCAGCAATCAAATCAATAAAGATAAAAAAAGCATTCAGCGGAAAAAGGATAACAAAATATTCGGGTTTAGAACCCATAATGCATTATATAAGGGCAGCGGGAATAATATAAAAGATAGAAACCATTTTTCCAACTAAAATATACAACGCAACAAAACATACAAACACACAGATATTATTATCCATAATACTAAGTTCTCTGTCAAACATAAATAGAATGTGTAGGATAGAGAACTTTACATCAGATGTACTTGTATGAATCTGATAAACAGAATAGATGCCAATACAATAAGTACAAGAATAAAGCAATTAGGACAAGCAGGGGCAATAACACTTCAGGAGGGAGTATTCCCAATAGTCAGCCGATGGATAGAAAAAAGCAATCTAAAAAAACTAACAATTGATATGGACTCAACAGTAAGCGGGGTATATGGCAGTCAAGAAGGCTCTGCCAAGGGCTATAACCCGGCAAAGAAAGGACAGCGGAGCTATCATAACCTATTATGTTTTGCAAGTGATATTAAGTTAGTGCTAAACAGTTGGTTCCGAGACGGTTCGGCATATACATCAAACGGAGCATGTGCATTTATGAAACAAACACTCGCTGTATTGCCGAAAAGTATAAAGAAAGTATTTGTTAGGTGTGACAGTGGATTCTTCGATGGAAAGTTATTTGATTTACTTGAGCAAAGAGGACACGACTACTTAGTAAAAGTTAAACTGAAAAACTTATACACGCTTCTGAAAACTCAACAATGGGAAGCGGTAGATGAAAAGACAAGTCAAACAAGTTTCGATTATCAATGTAATGGATGGAAGAAGAGCCGGAAATTAAAAGCGGTAAGAATATTAGTAGAATACCAATATGTAAAAATGTTCGAGGCAGTAACGAAAGTACCAGTATATGATTACTACTGTTATTGCAGTAATATAGAAGCATTCAGTGGCGTAGAGTTACACCGGTTATACAAAAAGCGAGGAGAATCAGAGAACTGGATAGAACAAGCAAAGAATCAGTTGTTGGCATCAAAGACGCTAACACAAAGTTTTCACGCAAACGATATACTTTGGCAATTAAGTATCCTTGCATATAATATATCAGTGATGATGCGCTACGAAACAAATCTTAAGTTCTGGCATCAGGAACATAAAACATTTAGAGAGTGGTTTATAGAGTTACCAGGTAAGGTAATAGACAGTGGAAGACAAATTAAGTTAAAGATGTATGAAAATTATTATCATAAAGCTAATTGGCTGGAGGTTGATGAGAAGATATCGCTTATGACAGCTTAAAGAAAAAAAAGTCATCAACTCAGATAAAATCTTAAAACTAATATAATAGAAGTGCACAGCTATGCTTTAGAGTTGAAAAAAAAACATCAACCGAGATTTTGGGTATAATTTTTTGAAGAAAAGAATAGTCCAAATTTAAAAAGTTCACAAAGGAACTATAGGAAGCAACTGTTTTTTAGAAAATAATTTCAATTTAGATTTTTAGGGTCCATCAAAAAATCGTTGAAGATGAACTGGTACAAAATAATTTTAGTTTGGCAATTTGGCAAGAGGGGACTGAAAGGTTTGGAAAGTTCGTAAGGTTGATTGGCGGATTGCGGATTTGCGTGGATTTGATTTTTGTTAATACTCGATAGACAGTTGCTAAATTTTGGTTAATCATTATATATATAACAGCACCACTATTGATGGTGCTGTTATAAAGTTTAATAAAACAGTTTTATTTTATGAGAAGCATCTTCTTCGAATCAGAAAATAGTTTCCCATCGTTCACGTTTATTCTGTATATATATGTTCCCGATGTAAATCTGGAAGCATCAAATTTAATTTGATGATACCCGGCTTCCATTGTGCCGGAGTGGAGGTTTGTAACAAGTTCTCCGAGTGTATTGTATATAGAAATATTCACATTAGCTTTAACCGGCACTGAAAATTCAATAGTAGTTGAAGGGTTAAACGGATTCGGATAATTTTGAGAAATTTCAAAATCTTCAAGATGTGAATTTTTGTCGCCTTCAACAGAAACCAAATTATCGAGTGAAATTTTATGCGAAGTCGTGTCCCATTTCGTGTATCCGCCAGAATAAATACTCGACTTGAAAAACCGATTGAAAGAATAACCCGTGCTGTCCGAATACCAAATCGTGTCTTTGTCTGCGTAAGTTGTTGTTGGATTTAAGAGAGTATTTTGGGTCGTTACTTCTGGCTTTGCATTGTAGCCCAAACTTTCCAAAAATTCGGGCGTCCAATTTGTGTTTTTTGGAAAGCCGTCTGCATTGACAACGATATCTTCTAAATCTTCAACGTCAACTTTTATTACGTTTGGATTTTCTAAAAGAAGTTTTATATTACTCCCATTCCAATAGTATGTTAAATTTGGTTCCCCGTTCGTTAAAGACCATTCAATCCAAGGACCAGTTAAATTGAAATAATTTTGCCCATTAATAGGATTTTTTATATATGCTTTTTTATTCATAATTACAGGATAATTTGGATTGATGTCCCAATCTCCGGGATTAATTCTTGACTTGTGTTGATAACTCCTAAAAGACCAATCTTTAAAATCAAGGGGATTGTAACTTATTGAATCCTCATTTACATTTCTCCCAACTAATATTCCTGAAACAGCATGAGAAACCCCGTTTGTATTAGTTGTAGAAAAATAGTATAGGGGTAAGTTAAACTTTGCAACTGAATCAAGGTTTGTTCCAGATACAATGAATCCCTGATTAAAACCTTCTTGATAATTAGAAACCCCATAATGTTTTAATGTCGTCTGAGCAATCCAGTTTGAGCAAACCCATCCAGGAGGAGTTCCATTCAAAACATCTGTTAAATTATACATTTTACTAAACCAATTTTCTCTTTCTTCAGGAGTTTTCAATTCGTTCCAATGTCCGGGAAGGTATTCTCTTCCTCCATTTAGATATTCTAAAAGTATTGCTTTATCATTTACTGTCGAAGGCGTTCCGTCCCCATCAATGTCCGCCATATCATTTAAAATTCTTGAATTCATTTCTTCATAATCTAAGCTGTCAATTTTATTGTCGAGGTTTACGTCACCTGAACCGTACCATTCCAAAGAGTCTTTTCCTATTTGCATTGTGACATTTGGTTGAGAAAAAGAGTTTCCGATAACTTCCCAAGGAGTCGGACCGTTTAAAGGAACACTTTGAGCAATTGTAGTGTTTAGATTCGCAAGATAAATAGTAAACGAAAAAATTATTCTAAAATATTTCATTTATGACCTCACTTCAGTAGAGTAAATTTCTTAGTATTAATAAAATTATTTGTTATCATCCGATAAAAATAAATTCCAGAGGGGAGGTTAGAAGCATCGAAATTGATATTATAATTGCCCGGCTGCATAAATTCATTTACAAGCGCCGCAACTTCTCTACCGAGTGCGTCGAATACTTTTATTGATACATAACCGGGTTCGGCAATTTTATATTCTATAGATGTCGTCGGGTTAAAGGGGTTAGGATAGTTTTGCAAAAGTTCGAAATTTTCAAGAGGCGAATTTTTGTCGCCTTCAACAGAAACCAAATTATCAAGCGAGATTTTATGTGAAGTCGTGTCCCATTTCGTGTATCCGCCAGAATAAATTTTTGATTTGAAATATCTGTCAAATGAATAACCCGTGCTGTCCGAATACCAAACTGTGTCCTTGTCTGCGTAAGTTGTTGTTGGATTTAAGAGAGTATTTTGGGTCGTTACTTCTGGCTTTGCATTGTAGCCCAAACTTTCCAAAAATTCGGGCGTCCAATTTGTGTTTTTTGGAAAGCCGTCTGCATTGACAACGATATCTTCTAAATCTTCAACGTCAACTTTTATTACGTTTGGATTTTCTAAAAGAAGTTTTATATTACTCCCATTCCAATAGTATGTTAAATTTGGTTCCCCGTTCGTTAAAGACCATTCAATCCAAGGACCAGTTAAATTGAAATAATTTTGCCCATTAATAGGATTTTTTATATATGCTTTTTTATTCATAATTACAGGATAATTTGGATTGATGTCCCAATCTCCGGGATTAATTCTTGACTTGTGTTGATAACTCCTAAAAGACCAATCTTTAAAATCAAGGGGATTGTAACTTATTGAATCCTCATTTACATTTCTCCCAACTAATATTCCTGAAACAGCATGAGAAACCCCGTTTGTATTAGTTGTAGAAAAATAGTATAGGGGTAAGTTAAACTTTGCAACTGAATCAAGGTTTGTTCCAGATACAATGAATCCCTGATTAAAACCTTCTTGATAATTAGAAACCCCATAATGTTTTAATGTCGTCTGAGCAATCCAGTTTGAGCAAACCCATCCAGGAGGAGTTCCATTCAAAACATCTGTTAAATTATACATTTTACTAAACCAATTTTCTCTTTCTTCAGGAGTTTTCAATTCGTTCCAATGTCCGGGAAGGTATTCTCTTCCTCCATTTAGATATTCTAAAAGTATTGCTTTATCATTTACTGTCGAAGGCGTTCCGTCCCCATCAATGTCCGCCATATCATTTAAAGTTCCAACATTCATTTCTTCATAATCCAAGCTGTCAATTTTATTATCAAGGTTTACGTCACCTGAACCGTACCATTCCAAAGAGTCTTTTCCTATCTGCATTGTGACATTTGGCTGAGAAAAAGAGTTTCCGATAACTTCCCAAGGAGTTGGACCATTTAAAGGGACACTTTGAGCAATTGTAGTGTTTAGATTCGCAAGATAAATAGTAAACGAAAAAATTATTCTAAAATATTTCATTTATGACCTCACTTCAGTAGAGTAAATTTCTTAGTAGTAATAAAATTATTTGTTATCATCCGATAAAAATAAATTCCAGAGGGGAGGTTAGAAGCATCAAAATTAATTTTATAATTGCCCGGCTGCATAAATTCATTTACAAGCGCCGCAACTTCTCTACCGAGTGCGTCGAATACTTTTATTGATACAAAACCGGGTTCGGCAATTTTATATTCTATAGATGTCGTCGGGTTAAAGGGGTTTGGGTAATTTTGAGATAAAAGAAAATCTTTAGGATTTTCTATGCTCAAAATTGATGCTTCAGCGATAAAATCTAATGAATATGTCTCTGAAAAACCCTGACCGAAATATGAGAAATGTTTGAGATATTTAACAAGACCCTTCCCGGAAGTAACGTAAAAGTCTTCAGATAAATAAGAGTCATAATAGTTAACTATCGCAGGGCGATAATGAATTAAAAGCGTATCGTCGTTGAACAACATAGAATCGGCATCGCTATAAAATCTATAAATATGCGGTAATGAATATACTGGAATAGGGTCGAGAGAATCAACAACAGGTAAATATATTGAATCGGGAAATAACCAGCCGGATAACTTATAACGGATAGAATCAGGACCATTGACTTTTATCTCTTCTATGACGAAGGGTTCTGATTGCTCAATCGGAATTATAGAAATGGTATCGCCTGCTTTAATTTTTATTTCTTGTCCAATTTTAACGCAAGGTCCATAGTAATAAACGGAATCAATTGTACGAAACCGAATACTATCTAATCCGATTATTTTTTTTCCTCTAAAATGCGATAAAACGAGAGTAGTATCGTTCATGTTATCAAATTCATTATAGGAGTAGTTATATTCGTATGCCCGGTTCGAATGGAGATGTTTAAGCAAATCGTAGGTTTGTGAAAAAACTGCTGTTGGGAAGATAAAAAAAACAAATAATAACATCTTCATATTAAACTCGCTTTATAATTAAAGAATTAAAATTCGTTATCTGCTAATTAAAAAATACTCAAAAATAATAGCTTAATCAACCTTTGGTTTGCTAACTTGAAAACCCCAAACACATGCTAAGCAATTTGTTAAAGCTTAGCATGTGTTAATACTTTTGGAGGACAGTAGGTCCCTTATTTTAAAAGCAGCATCTTTTTTGTTTGCACAAACGAAGAAGTTTTTAGCTGGTAAAAATAAATTCCGCTAGTAAGCATGGAAGCATCAAAATTGATATTGTAATTACCGGGCTGCATAAATTCATTTACAAGCGCCGCAACTTCTCTACCGAGTGCGTCGAATACTTTTATTGATACATAACCAGGTTCGGCAATTCTAAATTCTATAGTTGTGGAGGGATTAAACGGGTTGGGATAATTTTGTTCAAGCGAAAAGTTTTTGGGCAGCGTCAGTTGCCGATCATCAACTCCGCTGACAATATCCGATAAATTTCTTCTCCAAACCACACCGGCAGCCGTGGCTGCATAGATGTAATTGCCATCAACAACTAATCCTCTAACACTCGAACTTTGCGGAAGCCCGCTGTTTATTTCAGTCCAGCTTGTTCCATCATTATCGGAAAGAAACACACCGCCGGATTCTGTACCGGCAAAAATATTCGAGCCGCTTACCGCCACAGCATTTACGTTTCTATATAATAATCCGTTATTGATTGTTGACCAGTTTGTGCCATTGTCAGTTGAAAGAAACATTCCGTCCAATGAGCCGACAAAAAAATTTGTTCCTCCGCTTGCGCGCGGTGTTTCTGCTATAGCTTTAAGTGTAGTATTTGCTGTTACAACGGAGTACCATGTAATTCCGTCATCGGAAGAGCGGTAAAGATATGGACCGACACACACATAAACATCGTTAGCTGAATTATAAAAATGATTTACTATGTTGTTAAGCGGCAGCGAGCTGCTCCAATTTGCTCCGCTATTGGTTGTTGTAAAAACTCCGCCGCCGCCTGTGCCGGCAATAATATTGCCTCCACTGAAACCGAGCGCGTAAATATATGGAACGGTAATACCCGAATTTGAAGAGGACCATGAATTGCCATTATCATTTGAAATTAAAACTCCATCTCCGTAAGTTCCTGCCGCTACAGTTGACCCGTTACCTGATAAGGAATATACTTTTAGATTTGAAATACCGCTATTTTTTTGCGTCCAGGTTGAATCGTTATTTTGCGAGGTATAAACACCGCTGCCGTTAGTACCGACAAAAAAAGTACTGCCGTTTTTTATAAACGCACGAATTTCATTTCCCATAGCCGGACTTTTCTGAATCCATTGAGGGAAAACCATCATTGAATTTACCAGCAGAAAGGAAAGGATATTTAGTTTAATAGATTTCATACATTGCTCCAATTATAAATAAAGATACTTAATTCAAATAATTAAACATTTTTTAAGGTGTTATTTTAAAAGTCAGTGGAAAAAATTGTGCAAAAGAAATTAACTCACAAAAATAGATTCAAAGTTTATACCGGAAAGTCCGGATGACTATTCATTTTAAAATGTTTGGATATCGCCATTTTTGAAGGGGAAAATATGCAGAAAAAAGTAGATGAAAATATAAGTCGCATTTGCGAAACAATTGGTAACCATCATTTGTTGCCAAATAGCGACAAATAATCGGTTAAAAAAATGAAAAAAAAACACATGCTAAACAATTTATTATTGTTCAGCATGTGTTAAAAATATCTGCTGGATAGTTAGGCGTTATTTTAAAAGAATCATCTTTTTAGTTTGTGTGAATGAAGGTGTTTCTAACCGGTAAAAATAAATTCCGCTGGTAATCCGTTGGCTAAAGGATGATGTATTAAAGCTTGTTTTGTAATTACCGGGCTGCATAAATTCATTTACAAGCGCCGCAACTTCTCTACCGAGTGCGTCAAATATTTTTATTGATACATAACCAGGTTCGGCAACTTTAAATTCTATAGTTGTAGAGGGATTAAACGGGTTGGGATAATTTTGTTCAAGCGAAAAGTTTTTTGGTACAGAATTATTGGTTTCTTTTACATCGGTAACAACAGCAAAAAGATTTTTATAGTAAGTAAAGTTACCGTCATATTCGCCTATAACCATATCAAGTCTTCCGTCGCCATCCAGATCTGCAAAGCCGGGATGTGCAGATTGCTTAACTTCAATTCCGGCAAACAGAGTATCGTTCAACTGCCATATCGGTTCGCGGGGGTTGCCTTTATTTTCATAATAAGTAATTTCGCCGAAGAGCCTTCCAATAATAAGATCATAATCATAATCATTGTCTATATCGGCTAAAGCAGGCCTGCAGCTTCCCGGGAAAGAAATTCCGGCAAACATAGTTGTATTAAGAGAAAAATTATTACTGCCGTCATTAATAAAAAACTTAGTGTCGTTTTGATCATCCGAACCAACAAGTATATCAAGGTCGCCGTCATTATCAATATCTGCAATGGCAGGAACGCTTTGGTAATTAACCTGAACTCCGGAAAAAATAGTCGTGTTAGTACTGAAGGAGCTGCCGTTATTTATATACGCCGTTACTTTTCCTGCAGTCCCTACGCCGGAGATGATGTCAAGATCATTATCATTATCAATGTCTGTAAAAAATGGCGAACATCTGAACCCGGCGGATATTGAAGAAAATGAAGTCGTTACCTTTTTGAAATTTGGTTTTGTACTGTCACCGTCATTTCGAAAATATTGGAAATTATCATAAGGAGAGCCGCTGATCAAATCTTGATCGCCGTCTTTATCAAAATCGCCGAACGAAACAGTAGAAGAACCACTTACTTTTTTAATAGAGAAATACGCCGGATTGTATTGGAATACCGGATTGTTTACCGTTCCTATATTTGAATAAAAAAGAATGTCGCCATCATCAGTGCCGTATATTAAATCAAAATCGGCGTCGCCGTCTAAATCGCAAAACCATGGATCTTTCCAATAATTGGTTGATTCTATCCCGGCAAAAACTGTGTAATCTCTCGTCCAAACCGGTGCGGATTGGTTCCCTGTATTTTTATAATAAATAAACGTTTGCAAATCTCTGCCAATTAATAGGTCAAAGTCACTGTCGCCGTCGAGATCAACAAAAGCAGGATAAGCATTTAACCCTGCATCAACAATATTAGCGGCGAGAGAATTATCTTGTACCCAAATCGGATTATTAGCATCACCGTTATTGCGAAATGCGAGAGTTATACCTGCTGTTGGTGCAGGACCGATTAATGATTCCCCGACGCCGACAAACAAATCATAGTCGCCGTCATGATCTATGTCAATAAATGCAGGGCGTGCATCCGTTCCGATTAGCGGATTAACTTCTGTAAAAAAGGAATCTACTTTTTGAAATTCGGGAGCAGTCTTCGTTCCGATATTTTCGTAATACAAAATTCCATTGTAGCCGCCAATAACCATATCAATATCAGAATCACCGTCTAAATCTACAAATGCCGGGTAATCTGCATTGTTCGGTGTGCCGTTATAAACAGGGTCGAGCAAAGAGTTATCCATTTTGAATTTTGGAAATTGCAAAGTTCCTATGTTTTCATAAAAGTCAGCACGGTCGCCAAGGTTGCCAAGTAGTAAATCAAAATCCCCGTCTTCGTCAAGGTCGGCAAAAGCAGGGGCAGTAAAACTTTTTACAATTACGCCGGAAGGGGAGAATATTGTATCAACTTTTTCCCAATTTTGGGGATATATATTAACAAACGAAAAACAAACGATTAAAAAGAAGAAGAATTTTTTCATGGGATTGATCCAAATAAATTTTATTAAAAGTAGATTATGATTGAATGCATTGCGCGGCAAGCCTCAAGTTAAAAGTTAAAAACATAAAAAATATCTTGATATAAAAATCCGTTGGCTAATCCGTTAGCTAACGGACTAACGGATACATATTAATACTATATCTGAAAACATTAAACCAATTGAAGTTAAAGTCACTCAATCACAACGCCTCGTAACCGGTAACTAAATTTTAGAGAGAAATTAGAGTTAAGTTTTACCTCTAATCAGTGTCAATTCACTTTGCACTATGTGACGCAATTAGTATTTACTCTACCCGGGAAAGTAAATGTTTCTTCCCGCCGTTAACTGAAAACTATTACTCTTCTTTAGATTTTTTTTCGGTTTTTTCCGGGGGCGTTCCTTTGATGTCTTCTTTTTTTCTCGGACGGGATTTGCCAAAACTATGTCGGAAGATTTTTCCTTTTTTAGATTTTCTATCGCCTTTGCCCATTATGGACTCCTAAAATTGATTGTGTAAAAAAATGTGCACAAAAATATAGTTATAATTGGTAAGGTACAATGAGCTTATAAAGCACCTAGCGCGGCAAGCCGTCCGTTAGCTAACGGATTGATTAACTGATACATGGCAATACTATAAAGTTCGGAAAGTTCATGAGGAGAATTGAGTTGTGTTTCGATTTATAATTTTGCAAACTATTAGTAACGGTTCACAAACTTGAATTTATAAAACTATCGGGCGCTCTAAAATGAAAAGCCCCGGCAAACGGGGCTAAAATTATTATTTTTATTTAGAAATTTCGGTTCTACCGTTAATAGTGTGAAAATAGGTTGAGTTTGCCATTGAAGAAGAGAATAGCAATCCTCAGGTTATTAAAATTTCTGTAGCCTTGAGCAACTCTGTTTAGCTTTTGTATCGCACCATTAAA
>Ga0210044_10010952_pt1 | contig 10673 bp, 12 predicted proteins | sample CryGey13umfilter_2_FD_183959 | JGI IMG/M metagenome (GOLD analysis project Ga0210044, IMG submission 183959) | Groundwater microbial communities from aquifer in Utah, USA - Crystal Geyser 4/9/14 3 um filter (SPAdes) (version 2) | ecosystem: Environmental > Aquatic > Deep subsurface >...
TTGTGACCACTCGCTTGTTAATTCTCCCTGCCGTTGGGTAGGGATATATTTTATTAAAAATAGCCGAAGTTGTAAGACCATTGGTCGTAGCCAAAATGAGTTCTTGAATAAGTTCACCGGCATTGGGCGCAATCATGGTCCCGCCAAGAATCTTCTTCGTCTTGCTATCTACAAACATTTTTGTGTACCCATACCTGGCACCATCAGTAATAGCGCGATCGTCTTCTGCAAAAGATGCCTCTAGCACTTTGTATACTACATTTCGCTTCTTAAGTTCGGTTTCATTTAACCCGTAAGTGGCCAGTTCTGGTGTAGTGTACGTCACCCACGAAAGGGTGTCGGTTGAGAGTTTTTTCTTAAAAAATGGTGTGAGCATGTTTTTAATAATGACCCCAGCATGGAGCTCCGCCGCGTGGGTAAACTGGTGCTGCCCAGCTACATCGCCACAGACAAAAACTTGTTTATTGGTAGTACGAAGATACCCATCAACCAGTATTTTCCCACGATCGTCAGTTTTAATCCCAGCCTTATCTAGAGCTAGTCCATCCGTATTGAGGACACGCCCGATTGAAATCAATACTGCATCAAAGTACAGTTTCTCTTCTGTTTTTGTGGTGCTATCTTCCACAACGAGCGTGTCGCCCTTTTCAAACCGAAGGGTATTTTTGCCAAAGTGAAACACAACACCGTCTTCCTTGAGTCGTTCATAGAGTATTGAAGCAAGTGTGCTGTCTTCTCGTGGGAGAATCTTGACATCATTTGTCACAATGGTAACTTCTGAACCAAGATGTCTAAAAGCTTGACCGAGTTCAATACCAATTGGTCCGGCACCAATAACCAGGAGTCGCTTCGGTAGGTTTGTTAGTGAAAAGATGTTTTCATTGGTATACAGACGAGCACTCCTTTCCACCTCATCAACACCAGAAATAGTAAGCGTACGCGGTCGCGAGCCTGTTGCCAAGATAATCTTCTTCCCGTGGTACAAAGCATCACCAACTTTCACGGTATTCTTCCCCGCAAATGATGCTTCACCCAGCACCACATCCATACCCTGCGCGCGAAAGTACTCGGCATTCTCGTGTTCACGAATCACGTCTTGCGCCCCCTTCACGTGAGTCATCACTTTATGAAGATCAATTGATCCATCAAGGCGAGGGCCAAAGGCAGTTACTTCTTGGGCGTTTTTATGTTGGCGAGCAATGTGAATAAGGGCCTTGGAAGGAACACACCCAGTATTTAAGCAGTCTCCACCAATCTGCTCATCACTTCGGTCAATGAGAAGTACCTTAAGACCAATACCATTCATAAAGGAAGCAATATTAAGTCCCCCTGAACCAGCGCCAATCACAATAATGTCGTACATAAAAAAACTGATGTTATCACTTAATTTTGATAATGGAATTCCCTTAATCAACTTAATACAACCATCATACTAATACTTTAGTATATACGCAATCATTTAATTCACATAAACTGCTGACATAATAAAGAATATATTTAATAATTCATTAATATTAAATTAAGTAGCTATTTTGGCTTTTTGTATAAAATATTGGTGTATAATAAAACATTATTATCATAATTATAAACTTATGAAAAACAAAAAAATAATCGTTCCTGTCTTAATGTCACTGTTTACATTGTCATTAGTGCCATCACTAACCAATGCCTACTACACCCAAGGTGAGATGATGAATGGATATGGATATGGATATGAGCATCAGTTTTTTGGTGGAATAATGATGATTTTTGTAGTGTCGCTGGTGATATTCGGAATATTAACTCTCTTAAAATACGTCAAACAAGACCAAACTGATGATAGAAACATTAAACATAATTCAGCCCTAGATATCTTATGTGAGCGTTATGCCAAGGGAGAAATTCAAAAGGAAGAATTCGAAAGTAAGAAAAAAGATTTAGTTAATTAAATAATTAGGAAAAAGGAAATTACTAATTTGCAACCGGAGTAACTACGGTATCGGTATTAACTGTTTTTTCTGTGGGTGTGGTGGTGGTAGAAATAATGGGCGGTAATTGTGTAGCTAATGATTGATTGGAAATGGTTTGGTAGGTGTCTATTTTAGCTTGATATTTAGAAATAGCTGCTTCTACTAGTGATGCATTATACGGAATTGCCACCTCAGTCACATCAGGATGATAGATTTGTTCTTGATTAAAAGAAACAAAGGTATTTATGCTAACTACAGCACCAATAATAATTGTCGCGAAGGATCCCCCTAAGCCAATTACCCATTCCCGCATGGGATGCATAATTTTAGTATCACTAATACCATGACTATGTCGGAAAATGTGTCGCGCCATTTTATAAAGATCTTTTTTTTCTATCATGGTGTAATTGTAATATACAATAATATACTTCCCTTCCAAGTACCGTCTTCTGGATTATGTGTCAAAACTAATTCAGGGATAGTTTTATGATAGGGAATATTTTCAAACAAAAGAACTAATTGTTTAATGGCCTTCTCCTGTCCGGTGAATTTGAAGCCAGCATACAATTGAGCAGCAGATTTGTCGGTTTTTGGATTGACGGAAAGCTGGCTTGTCTCCAGAGTAATTCCCATTTTGCTAGCTAATTGCTCGATGTCAGTTATAAAGGAGATGGTATCTTTTTCGGTAATAAAAAACTGTTCTATGGTTGCTCGGTCTTCCTTGGTGGATTCAGTAGTCTGTATCAGATTGTGATAAGCCAGCTCTTTGCTATTTTGTTCAGCAATCAGTAGGAGATTGGCATCAAAGGTATCACCTTGAACCTTTACTTGATAGATACCATATACTAAAAACACCATCAAAATAACACTGTATGAAATAGAAATATACAACATTAATTTTGTTTTTTTATTCATGGTTAATTAATCATATTAATGGCTGTTGTGGTCGCTAGAGCAATCTCCATTGAAAACAACAAATCACGATCTTTTACCAAGCTGGAAATTGGTAAATCAACGGTGGAAAAATTTTGATCAGCTTCGATAGCATCACGAAAATCTGCCAAGTTTTGACGGGTGTTTGATACACCACTTATTTGGATAGTGCCCGCCAGTGATTCCAGTCTACTAAAACGCATTTCTTGTATAGTAACTTTAGTACCTGCTAATTTTTCTAATTTAGAAGTGTAAAGTGAAAAAGGTGTCACTTCTCTAGTGTCCACTAATAATTGCGCTTGTCGATTAGCGTTGAGAAGGACTGTCGCAGAAACATCATATGAATGTGACTTTGGTGAGGAGGTGGCAACGTTTTGTTTGAGTAAATTATTCTGCATTCCAATGATAACATAAGTCGGTAATAGTAAAAATAGAATTATTAAACTGACTGTTCCGGCCAAAAATAACCAAACGGTAACAACCCGAACCCAATATTCCTTAACAATATTTTTTCTGGCGGCTGGTGGGATAAGATTTATCATATTTATATTGTTCGCTTTAGAGCCAATCCGACAGCTGTGGCATAACCGTAAGAATGAAGCAAATCAATTGGCGGAATAAACGCTTCGATGGTAAAAGCATTTTGCCACACATTAGCTCTACTAGTACTAATACCTAGTGATTCTGTTAAATATTCCGGTAAACCATTTAGGTTGGAACTACCGCCACAAAGCACGATTGACTTAATCTGGCGATCACGTTGTTTATAATCACGCGCATGCCAATACTGAATTCGGTTTGACAATTCATCTTTAATGACGGAAACAGTAGAAATCAAGGATTCATAACATCGTGAATCTGATACTCCTTTAATTAAACCAGAGACATTTTTAATCTTGGTTAATTCCGCCTCACTTAAATTACCAAGCTCTTTACGCAGAGCAACCGATAATTCATTGCCACCAAAGTCGATAGTGGAGGTATACATCAAAACGCCGTCATGAACAATTCCAACCCCAGTTCTAGTTTTTCCAAAATCAACCAGAAGATGAGAACCTCGAGAGTCGGTTGGTAGTACGGCTCTCGCCATGGCCTGTGCTTCCACTTCAAAAGAGACGGGGGTTAATTCTGCTTCTACGCACGCATCATAATAATTGAGAATTGTCTCACGAGCATAAGCGGCCACCACCACCCGTAAAGTATTGTCTGTAGTTTCACCCTCTAAAATATCATAATCAAAAAAAGCTTCTCGAGCTGGAATAGGAACATTTTCTTCTAAACGAAACTCAAGAATATCGCGCACTTCTTTTTCTAGAGTGGAGCGCTTAATTTCTGTTTCAAACAAATAAGCCCTTTCTTCTGGTAAAGAAACGCGGATGTGCTCCGCTTTGGTACGTTTTTTTAATTCACGCAAAACCATTTCTAGCTTCTTTTGATCTAGAACCATACCCCGTTCAAGCACCCCGTTTGGAATGGTTATTTCACCCCAGGCCGTGAGCTTATTTTGGATACCATTGTGTGTTGATGATCCAAATTCAATATATTTAAGTGACGTATCGGAAATATCCACACCGATACTAGGCATTAACATATACTCTGGCGGTGGTATAAACCTTTCAAAAAAAGAAAAGATTGACATCAGTATTATTATACGCTGTCACTAACCAAAAATAAGAAAGCAACCCACACCCTAGTAGATTTCGAATAAAAAATAGATGCTGATTGCAATAACTGTGAAGAGCGACAAAATTAAAATATTTTTACGCCAGTGTTTAATGGCTCGGTTTCCGATATGATAGGTAATATACCCGACCGTAGCATATCGAATTGTTCGCCCCACAATAGTACCGAGAACAAACCACCAAAAACTACCTTTGATGAAACCAGCCGCCAGGGCTACCAAGGTGTAGGGAATCGGTGTGATGGCGCCAATGATGGTTAAAATAAAAGTTTGACCACGAAAATTTTCTGATATTTGATTGAATTGAATTAATAAATCTGGACTAAGTAGTGACAAGGTTAGGTTACTAAAAAATACTGCCATTAGATACGCCACCATTCCTCCCGCTAGCGAGGAAAAAATAGTCACTATAATAATCAGGATTGTTTTAGACCGATTGGCTAAGATATAAGCCATCATAAACGGATCAGTAACAATTGGTATCACCAAGGCAGACTCAAAAAAAGAAATTAAACCAATTCCCCATAAACTATATTTAGTCTGAAGCAGGTGTTCAATTTTCCTAGTAAACTTTGTAAACAATGATTCTGACATATGTACACTCTATTTATTTAATCAGTGTACCAGCTGATAAAGAGGCACTTGGTGTTAAAAGAGTAAAAAGCTCACCATCACTAGCTGCTAAAATCATTCCTTGACTTTCTAAACCGGCGATTATTTTTGTCTCTAGGTTGATTAGAAAAGGATTTTGAATACCTACCAATGTCTGCGGGTCAGTGTAGAACTTTTTGATACCGGATAATATTTGGCGAGGTTTTTCTTCGCCCACATCTACCATTAATTTTAGTAGTTTATTAGAATCAGGCACTTCTTCAACCGAAAGGATGGTGCCAATAACAATTTTTAATTTTGCAAAGTCGTCGTAAGCGATGGTGTCCATATTATTTTTTATTACTTGTTATATAACTGTCTAGGATAAGAGCGGCGGCGGCGGCATCGGTCATCTTTGTTTTACCCTGCAAACGAATAGCCGCTTGAGTGGTATATTGTTCCGGCTGAAGATGAATTGGGAGTCCGATGGCCAGTGTTAAATCCAACATTAATCCTTCCACCGCCGTGTGAATTTTGTTAGGCGAACCGTCACGGTCTAGAGAGTAGCCAATAACCACTTCCCCCACCTGTTCTTTTTCAATGAGAGAAATTATGTTTTTTAATAAATCTGAATTGGTCGAAATAACACTATGCGGAAAAGCCATTGTGCCCGACTCATCCGTGAGAGCCAGCCCAGTCTTTTTAGAGCCATAATCAATTCCCATTTTTCGCATTCCTCTATTGTAGCGGTTTGCGATGATTATGGGAAGAAAGCATGTCTTTGGCCAACAAAGTAACTGCAAATATTGCTGTTTACTTACTAAAATAAGGACGTCAGTACGTACGTACTGACGTCCTTATTTTAGTGCTGTGCAGAAATCCTTACCTTTGCTCGAACCTACTTCGCACGCGCGGAGCGCGTGGTGGCTTTGGATTGAATCGTACGCTCCGCTCGCATGGTGATGCCAATGACGGCGCCTCGGGACGCGCTCCGCTACCGCTACGCGCGTGCATCCCGCCATCCATTTCCTTTGCCTTTTAATGCGGCTCCTCCCCAAACCCCTCCGCCGAAGGCAAAAATATTTGAAAAGGAAATGGTTGGTGGTCTGCTCGCCACTTCATCATCTCAAAAGCTCCGTTTCAATCCCCATTAGATATCGAGAGCTTTCCACTACGCCTTTATCATCCTTGTGGCCACCCGAGGTGCTATGCATATACAGAGTGTGTGGTGACTCTAGCGTTCGCTCATACACTCCAGCACCTCCGCACAGCTCGCTCACAGGCTAACGCCTGCTCGCGCGAGCTGCTGCGGTGCTTTTGTGGTAGCTTGGTGGCTTCGGTTAAAAGAGTCCTTTAAAGACGTTTATTTATAAAAAGTTCTGAATCTTGTACATTAAGATATACACTCAGCCAATGTAAGCAACTAATCAACTCATCATATTTTTCTACATCAGAAACACTTGGACGATAAGCGTACTTGTGAACCACCTTGTTTCTAGTTTCATTGATTTCAGTTTTTTCTAATACGTTAAAATATTCCCCCCTCTTATCTTCCTTGAGCTTAGACAAAGATGGAAGTTTATTATTTCTGGCATCTTTAAAAATATGCAGAAAAAGTTCTCTGAGAAGCTTAAAGGTCACTTTTTCATATTTTCCATCATTTCTTATCTCACTGTTAGATATATCCTTAATAGTTTGGTTACAAAATTCGCTATAAATTACATTATAATCTTCTGTGAAGTTGCTCGCCTTATCTCTATAGTTACAATCAACCATTTTATTCACAATGGCCTGGTGCATAAACATTTCGCACGCTTGGCATAGTGCCAGTATGTACAGACCGTACTTCTTTTCTTTCTTTAGAAAATAGAGGTCTTGCAAAAACCATTTATACTTTGCAGCCGTAACTTCATCACCTGTTGCCCAAAAAACTTTGTTGCAGTGATAACAAAGTAAGTCTTTACCAGTGATAGACATAACTGTTTTTAGTTCGGAAATTCGATTGAAAATCAAATACTGATCACAGTAAGGACAACTTACCGATAAGTTTTCATATCCACCGAGTCCGATTTCGGCTGTCTCCTTTTCGATATGATTCGGTTGTTGCAATTTCTTCATTGATGAATCCATGGAGTTTGTAAATTTTAATGTACGGTTTTGTTATCAATATTTCTATACAAACAATTTATCGCGTTTTTGTACTCATGAGGGAGAGGAAATATTTACCCAAAATACTTACTGCCGAATTCTGTTTTCAAAGTTCTGGTTTAAAACAGTTTTTATTACTCTAAAAATCATGTATTCAGGTGCTTTGTTAGCACTCTGGATACCCATTGCATAATTTATCACCTTTAAAGCCAATAAAGGGGTTCTTTTTTACTTCCACGCCAGTATATTCGACTCTGTCTGGTGGAACTTCATAAAACCTATAGTAATAACCGCTAGTTTTTGAAATGTTCCCTCGTTTCAGCAAATCAGCTAATTCACTTTTGGTAAGGTATGAATTTCCAAGAAATTTATCTTTGTAAGAACCTTTAGACAAAAATATTTCTGTAACCTCACCACTGCTCGTGTTGTAGGTGACAGCGATTGCAAATTCTTCTTTTTCAAAATATTTTATCCAAGTATCAGCCGTGCCAGTTTCTATAGCAATATCAGTTGGCTCTGGATTTTCGTTGACTGGTTTACCAAAAACTGAAGCAATATATGAAATATTTTTGTCTAGCAAAACGGGAATATCAAATATGGTGGAAACTGGTTCTGGTGAAGTTCCCACCACCCCCGCTTCCGCCGTATCTTGTTGTGGTTGTGTAATTTGATTGGTATTCCTTTCGTCTCCCTCAAAGGAACCGATTAGGAATCAACAACCCCGGGGCAGAGCCCACGGGGTATACTCATGGCGTATGAGCTAGAGTAATCGGAGCTGTCCTGCCTGTTTCGTCTTTCCCTGATTTTTTACGTAGGTTTCAACCTGTTGCCAATTCCCGTGTTCGGATATAGTTGAGATAAAGTATCCATCACTCCAGAATTCACCTCCCCAAAGTTCTCTCCGCAACTCGGGAAATCTTTGAAAGAGCGCTTTGGCGGTGATTGATTTGAAGGTTCGAACCACCTCACTACCACTGTATTTAGGATGAAATGAGCAAAGTATATGAATATGGTCATCATCACAACCTAACTGTTCGAACCAGATATCGTAGCGTTCGGTTATCTCTGAAGCTATTTCCCGAATTGCTCTGGTAATATCTGGTACTAAGAGAGCCTTACGGTATTTGACGGGAAAGACTACGTGGTAGTGAGTGTTGTATACGCAATGGTTACTTTTGACGATGCTCATACACACAGTTTAGATGAAAACCTTAGGTTTTCAAACTTTCCGAAGCGGAAACCTCGGGGCAGAGCCCCGAGGAATATGGGGATTTATCTCAAAAGGTTTTCGAGTCGCGTTACGCTTTTCTTCAAAAAGCTACGCCCTCCGGGTGCACATTATAAAAGACCCTTTTAAAGGGTCTTTTATAATGTGCACCCGGAGGGACTCGAACCCCCAACCCCTTGATCCGAAGTCAAGTACTCTATCCGTTGAGCTACGGGTGCAATTGGTAAGCAGTTTACTACTGTTTTAGGTAAAACTCAACCAGCATTTTTTGCCAGAAACGCATTTTATTTAGAAGGGGTTTACTAGTGCGCACTTCAAGACGAAGACAGCCACGATAGTTTGGTCGTTTTTTTACACCTAGTCCAGACGGCTTAATAATTGTTTTTAAAAACTGACTTGGCATTACTTGCAATTTTTTTGCCCACCAAGCATCACACTCTTCCGATTGATATGCTTTGTGTACGTACAGACGAAAGCGGAGATCTTTTTTATCTACACCAGCATACTTTACTAGCCATTTTACCATTACTTTTTGCATATCTCCATCTGAGTTCATAAACTGCCACTGATTTGTTCTTTTACCTCCTTCTGCCCAATATAGTAAAAGTCCGGAGTGAAAAAACGGCTCTTTGGAATATTCATTGAATACTTTTCGAGCGTCATCTAACTGACCTTTTTCCCTCGACAATCTCCTAGTATGTAAAATACCAGCTACTTTTATTCTTCCCCGTGATATGTTGGCATTTCTTCTACTTTTCAAAGCTACTTTCTCGGATTTGGTTAATGGTAAATCCTTCAGCCAGAGCGATAGTGAACTTTTAGCTACCGGTACCACAGCTAAAATTTCTTTATAGGTATATCCTTTCTGACGTAAAGTCACGGCCATTTCTTTTTCTTGAACTAGTGCAAGCATTTACATATCATAACACTGTAGTCCATATACGCACATTTAGTTATGTACAAATGTATATTTTATCAATACAATGGACATTATGATTCGACACAATGATATTCCACTGGAAGTAAAACAAGTGGCAGACACGCTCGAAGGAGCGGGGTTTGAGGCGTATCTTGTGGGTGGGTGTGTGCGCGATCTGATTATTGGTAGAGCTCCAAAAGACTGGGATTTAACAACCGATGCTCACCCTGACGCTATTCAAGCCCTTTTTCCGGAGAGTTTTTGTAATAATGACTACGGGACTGTGGGTGTAAAAACGGAGTCTGAAAATCCTATCCTGCAAGTTATTGAAGTGACGCCTTATCGTAGCGAAAGTGAGTACAGTGATGCTAGACGGCCTGATTCCGTAACTTTCGGAGTTTCTTTGGCCGAAGATTTGGCTCGCAGGGACTTCACCATTAACGCCATTGCTTACCGGATTGCTACTGAGGTAACCGTTGATAAATATAACGGGATTGAAGACATCAAAGCCAGGCGTCTACGAGCCGTTGGAGATCCAAACGAACGTTTTGCCGAAGATGCCCTCCGCATGATGCGGGCGGTGCGCTTGGCAGCAGAACTTGATTTTGTCATCGAAGCGGACACCATGGCCGGCATTATCAAAAACCGTGACCGGCTAGGAAAAATTGCTATTGAACGCATTAGCGCCGAGTTTATCCGGATTATTGACTCAAAAACTCCCATGATGGGTATTATTTTCCTCCAAAAGCTTGGTTTACTGCCTTTTATCCTACCGGAATTATTAGAGGCAATAGGTTGTGAGCAGGGTGGTATTCATGCTTATGACGTGTACGAGCACTTGCTCCGTACACTCCAAGGGGCTGCCGATAAGGGTTTTTCTACCGAAATGCGCTTGGCGGCTCTACTGCATGACATTGGCAAACCAGCCACTAGACGCACGGGGGGTAAAAACAAGCTATATACTTTCTTCGGACATGAAGTGGTTGGGGCTAGAATGACTAAAGTGATCTTGGAACGGCTAAAAATGCCACGCGAAATGATTGAGACTGTTGTGAACCTGGTACGGTGGCACATGTTTTTCTCTGATCCTGATCTGATTACACTGGCTGCTGTACGCCGTACAATAGTGCGAATAGGTGAGGATAATATTGATGATTTGCTTAATCTCCGTGTTTGCGACCGTATCGGTACCGGACGACCAAAAGAACAACCATTTCGCTTCCG
>Ga0210044_10010957_pt1 | contig 10667 bp, 7 predicted proteins | sample CryGey13umfilter_2_FD_183959 | JGI IMG/M metagenome (GOLD analysis project Ga0210044, IMG submission 183959) | Groundwater microbial communities from aquifer in Utah, USA - Crystal Geyser 4/9/14 3 um filter (SPAdes) (version 2) | ecosystem: Environmental > Aquatic > Deep subsurface > Groundwater...
GATTGGATCCTTGGGGGTTAGCTTTTATTAATGAAATTGAAGACAATACAGCTGAAAAGGTAAAACAAATTGTATTTGTTATAGACATTCCTAGAGATAATGATAAAAAAGCAGACATCGAGTCCTTTATACGCAGAATTTCATTTTTAGCCTTAAATAATAAAGAGCTACAATTTTCAGCAATAATTGGCGGCGTTAAACAAAACCTTTATATAACAAAGGATGCTTTATTTAATAGACCAAACACAGAAATAATAAGAGAAGAATTACCCCCAAGAGATGATGAAGAAGAACCCGGTCGTACAGAAAAGGATTTTCAAGCTTTTTTATTTGGAAAAGGTTCTGGTAAAGATCAGAGAATTAACGAAAGACTAGCAATTCTTGGTATGGATTTTTACAATCTCGGAGGAAAAGAGATAGGAATTTTAAGAGAGTTTGGTACAGGTGTGTTTAACAAAGAAAAATCAGAAAAGCAAAGAATTTTACCAACTGAATTTATAGACATTGTGACACTTAATAAATATAGAGAAATAGCAGTTATTGAGCTTAAATTAAATGACCCTAAGATTGAAGTAATCTCTCAGATACTGGATTATGCATTATTTTTTAGATGCTATAAAGATAAATTATTTTCTATTTTGAGAAAAGAATTCAAAGGAAAAATAAGAGAAGATAATATTGTATGCTATGTTGCAAACAATCATTTCCATCCTATGCATAGCAAAATAAGGAGATATTATACTACAGAAAAAAATGACTATAAGTTTAAAATGAAGCAGATAACATTAGGCTATACAGAAATAATCAAGTAAATCTTATAACAAGATCGGAAACAGTTCTAACTAATTCAATCCAAAGCTAAAAAGTAGCAGATACAGGGGCATAAAGTGACTACTCTGGTGACAGAAGAAAGAAAATGCGTTTTATGCGGAAAAACAAACAAGCACGAAATTTGGATATCAACAAATGGTTTTGGCGCGGCTGACCTGGATACAAGACCGCCTGAAATGATGCGCTCAACGATAGGCAAAATTTTCGGGATCGGACCTTGACTCCCCCTTGCTCCGATGTTACATCGGAGCAAAACAGGGGGGCAGGCATTGAATTATTCCTGCTTCAAGGCTGAAAAAAGGAGAATATGAATAAATCATCGAAATTAATTGGTTTCAATGAATCAATGACGGTCGAATGGAAGCAGTCTTTGTCTGGGATTGATGAAATTATAGAGACAGCGGTCGCTTTTGCGAATACCGAAGGTGGTCGGATATTCATTGGAGTTACCCCGGAAGGCAAAGTGCTTGGTTTTCAGATCGGCAAAGGCACCATTGAAAAGCTGGTTAACCAAATTGTCCAAAACACGGACCCGAAACTTCATCCCAAAGTCACTATAAAAAAGATTGACGACAGGGAAGTGCTTGTCATAGAGGTAAAGGAATCGCACGATCATTTGGTTCTGGCGTTCGGGCGTCCATATAAGCGCGTGGGACGTTCCACGATAAAGATGAGCAAGGACGAATATGAGCGATTAATCCTTGAAAAGAATAAAGACCGGGTTCGTTTCGACAATCAAATCTGCAAAGGCGCGACGCTCAAGGATATCAATCACGATTTGGTCAGGGAATTCATTATTAAAGGGAAATCCGAGCGCGGGTTGGATTTGAGCGAAAAGCTGTCTGTTCAAGAGTCATTGATGAGGCTCAAACTTTTGAAAGGCAAGAAACCTATTAACGCGGCCATTCTATTGTTTGGCGCGCCGCAGGATTTCTATCCCCAGTGCGAGCTGAAGTGTATTCAGTTCAAGGGGCTGGACGTGACCGAAGACATGCTGGACTTGAAGCCGTTTACCGGCAGCGTCATCCACCAGTTGCAGGATGCGGAAAAGTTCATCTTCAACCACATTGCTTTATCGGCATGGATAGAATCCGGGAAGCTTGAGCGGCAGGAGAAGTGGGAATACCCGCCCAAAGCTATCCGAGAGGCACTTGCTAATGCCATTGCGCATCGGGACTATTGGTCGACGGCCAAGGTTCAAGTCAGGATCTTCGATAACAGGATCGAGTTTTGGAACCCGGGAAGATTACCGGAAGGATGGACGGCGGAGACGTTGACGAAAAAGCACGAATCCCTGCCGCCGAATCCTTTAATCGCCAAACAGTTCTTTTGGATTAAATACGTAGAAGAGGTCGGGTCAGGCACGAACAAGATTGTTAAATGGTGCCGTGAGTGGGGATTACCGGATCCAGTTTTTGAATATACGGGAACGAGCATTGTGGTCACGCTTAAAAAAGTTCCGGAGACCATTGGGAAAGAGACGCGAAAAACTGGGGAGAAAACTAGGGAGAAAGTTAGGGAGAAAACTAGGGAGAAAATATTGCGGTTTATAAGACAGAACCCGGAAATAACGACTTCCGAGCTTGCCGAAAAATCCGGTGTTACGCCTAAAGGAGTTGAGTGGAACATCGGTAAGTTGAAGAGAGGAGGGTTTATTAAACGCGTAGGTCCTGATAAAGGTGGACATTGGGAAGTGCACAAGAAAGGTGCCTGGTCTTGACCCTCCTGCGCTATTTGCATCCCTGCTCACTAACGCAGGGGTTTTCGTGCTAGAGCTTAGTTAGTAGCCCTGCAAAGTTCGACCAGCTGCGGCGGGCAGGCATGTGACATATCTCAGGGGGATAATTACCTTTTCAGAGAATAGCGGGGAATTCCTGAAGGACGCCATGGTCATTAAAAGGACAGGCGCAGCTGAGGATATTGACGAATCCTATATCGCCGTGTTATCAGAGCATGTATGGCTTGGTTCAGCATTCGGAAAACCTTTCCAACCTACGAGGTTGGAAAGGTCATAAAAGAGTGTTTGGTCTAAAACCGGCAGTTTCTCTGCCACAAAATAGCCCTTTTGCGGGTATATATAAAAGCAGATTCCGAATGCCCCAGGGGTCCCTTTGGAACTTGGCTAAGGAATTGAGAGTGTATGGCAGGGGGAAGCTATGGCAGGCAGGCAGAAAATGATCGAAGGTATGAGTTAAGGCAGCATTGCAGTCGGCATATGGTAGTGTATTTCAGGAGGACTTTTAAATGAAAGTAGCGATCACGGCAGATGTTCATTTGCAGGAAAGGGAAAGCTACCCTGAGCGATATAACGCTTTGGCAAACATACTTGATCAGATGCTGGAAGAGAAGATAGCAATTCTTATCATAGCCGGCGATCTATTTGACAAGAAGAGCCAGAATTATTCGGAATTTGACGAATTCTGTAAGCAGAGTAAATACAGCGCGATCGATCTCTATATAATACCGGGTAATCACGATCCGGGCATAAATGCCAGATATTTTACATCTAAGAATATTAAAATTTTTAATGAGCCTAAAATTGTGAAGTTAGGCGGATCTTCGGCAATGTTTTTTTTCCTGCCATATCTATCTGATAGATCAATGGGTGAAATTATTGCAGAGTTCAAAAATGACTTACCCCGCAATTGGGTTCTGATCGGACATGGTTCTTATTTGTCAGGCATACGAGACCCAAATCCCTACGAGACCGGCGTTTATATGCCTCTAAGCAGAAGCGATGTAGAGCATTTTAGGCCTGCAAAAGTCATTTTAGGCCATATACACAAAAAAATGGAAATTGACGGCACTGTTCATTATACAGGTTCACCTTGTGGATTGGATATCAACGAAACAGGAAAAAGAAGTTTCCTGGTCGCGGATACGGACAACCCGGATTTTATCATTCCCAAAATAGTAGATACTGATCGTATTTTCTTGAATGAAACCTTAATAACACTGCCCTTGCCTGATGAATTCGGCTATGCGAAAAGCAAGATTGACGAAATGATAAAGAAATGGGGCCTTGCTAAAAACGAGGAGCCAAAGGCAAGGATCCGTTTAAAAATAAGGGGATATACTTCCGATAAAGGCAGGCTCAAGGGCGTAATTATGGAAAATCTATCAGCATTTGCTTTTTATAATAATGAAGAACCCGATCTAACAGAGGTATTAATATCCAACGATTCAGAGCGGTTTCAAATTGTTGAGAAAGTAAAGCAGGAGATCGCTATGTTAGAATGGCTTGATAAAACAACTACAAAAGAGGATATCTTAGAGATGGCGCTTCACATTATTTTGAAGGAGTAGCGATATGGCAGTTAAAATTGAGAAAATATCAGTAAAAAACCTTGGCCCTATTAAGGATCTTTCAATAAGCCTTGGCCCAGTTAATCTTATATACAGCGGAAATGAAAGCGGGAAATCTTTTCTGGCCGAATTTATTATCCGCTCTCTTTTTAAAAATACGGATCGCTGGGGTTATGTCAGGGAGGACGGCAAAGGCATGATCACCATAAGCGGGCTTGAAGCAGGGCCCACAGAATTTTCCCCCGCGACAAAAAAGAAATTAGAGGATTATTGGGTAGGAGTGAAAGGCCTGCCGCCGTCTCTTGCAAAGCTTCTTATTGTAAAAGGCGGGCAGGCAGAGATAGAAAATACAGAAACAGGCATAAGCAGGACTATAATTAAAGATATTTTGTCCGGTATCAGCCTTTTAGATAGGATTGATTCTGATGATAATATTTCAAGAACTATTAAGGAGGCAAATATAGGAAGTGAAGGCATTAACATCGCGCATAGGGGAGAAGGAAATACTTATTATAATTCAAAAGAGAAAATAGCCGCTATTGAGCGATTGCTTATAGAAGTTGAAACAAAATACGCGGAAGGCATGGTAAAAAGTTCTGAAATGGAAGAAAAAAGATTGCAGGACGGGATAGAAATTCTTAATAAAGCAAAGCGTCACCTGGCTTATACAATTTCAGAAGAGATCAAAAAGCTGGAAACAGGGCTAAACAAAATTTCTGAAGACGAATTATCGCAAGTGGAAAGCAATCTTGCTTTATTCTGGAACAAAGGGGGGACATTTAAAGGATTAGAGAAGGAATATAAAAGTATGCAGGAGGGAAGCAAGGATTTTGATTGGCTGCAGAACGCGCTGCCCATTTACAGATCCTTAACAATGGGAACCACAGAAAAGCCGGGTAAGGCCTTGCTTTGGATCAGCGGCTCCCTTTCCGCCCTTACAGTTTTCTTAATACTGTTCGTGCAAAAATTTTTAAGTATCTTATCTTTTTTAGCCGCGGTTGCAGTTATCGCAATGTATATTAAGAAATTTTATGAAGCTCTTAGATCCGCGGGGCAAAACAAGGAGTTAGATAATATAAAAAAGGAATTCAAGGCTCGAACAGGCAATGATCTATCAGATATTGCTTCGCTTGAAACTATTTTAAAGGAACAGGAAAGATCCAATAGTAAATCCGAGGTATTAAAGAGGCAAATAGGCGATTTAGAGAGAGAATTGCAGGACCTGCGCTTTTACATTAAACAGAGATTAGATAGTTGGGCTGAAGATGAAACAGAAGAAACCGTGTGGGAGAAAAGCGTTAAAGATTTGAAAGAAAAAAACAGGAGTTTAAACAAGCAAAGAGAAGATGAAAAAAGGAAATTGGACAAACTGGGAATTGGGGAAACGGACTACTTGCATGAACACACAGGAACTGAGTTCAGGCAAGACGCAGCTGAAAAGATCGTTTCGGAACTCAGGGATATTCAGGAAAAGAAAAGAGCGCAAGAAGACCAGTTGGGGAATTTAAAATTAAGGATCAGCCAGGAAACCAAAGATGACATAAGCATTAATTGGGATGAGCTTATAGAAAACTTGCGCAAAAAAAGAGAGGATGCGCAAACTGAATCAAGAAAAACTACATCCCAAATTGCCGCGGGGATTATTGTCCATAAAATAATTTCTGAACTACGCGGGGAAGAAGACGCGAAAATACAGGAAGGATTAGATTCTGATGTCGTGTTAAAGCCGTTAAAAGAATTGACGCAACGCTATAACAGGCTTGAATTAGACGGGGATAATTTATTAATTTCTGATGGCTATTCCAATTTTAACATTAAAGACTTAAGCACGGGTGCCTTGGAACAGGTGATGCTCGCGTTAAGGATCGGCTTTAGTTCAAAACTATTAAAACAGGATACACTTTTTTTAGTTCTTGACGATGCTTTCCAGCATTCTGATTGGCCGAGAAGAGAAATTTTGGTAAAACAATTGCTTGATATTGCAAAAAAGGGATGGCAAATAATCTACCTAACCATGGACGATCATATAAAAGGATTGTTTGACCAGGCAGGAAAAGAATTTAAGGGAGGCTATAAAACATTTAACATAATTTAATCTTCTGATGTAAGGATAAGGATTACCGGATCCAGTTTTTGAATATACGGGAACGAGCATTGTGGTCACGCTTAAAAAAGTTCCGGAGACCATTGGGAAAGAGACGCGAAAAACTGGGGAGAAAACTAGGGAGAAAGTTAGGGAGAAAACTAGGGAGAAAATATTGCGGTTTATAAGACAGAACCCGGAAATAACGACTTCCGAGCTTGCCGAAAAATCCGGTGTTACGCCTAAAGGAGTTGAGTGGAACATCGGTAAGTTGAAGAGAGGAGGGTTTATTAAACGCGTAGGTCCTGATAAAGGTGGACATTGGGAAGTGCACAAGAAAGGTGCCTGGTCTTGACCCTCCTGCGCCATTTGCGGGTCTTCCTGCAAACACGGCCAGCTGCGGCGGGCAGGCATGTGACATATCATAAAATTGGGATAATACCCAATTTTTTAGCTCAAAGTTCCTCTCTGCAGTCCCGATACAGAATCGGGACTAGATGCAGGGGTCTTCGAAAAGCTGAAAGGTAAATAAAGGGGATGGGTTCATTTAATTAAAAGGTTCAAAGGAATCTGCTAAATATTTATTGCGTAAATAATGCGCGATTATTGCGTGATTAGTTAATGAAGCTCTGCGGGCTAAAGCAACTTATAGTTTTAGTTCATAAATCGGGGGACGGTTCTAATTAATTCCATTATAAGGAAAGAATAAAGTGTTTGAGGCGGCATATATTCAACTTTTTATAGAAAAAAATAATCTGGAAGGTTTAAGCCCTAAAAAGATAGATCAGGGTCTATGGACAATCTTAAAAGCCAAAAATGATGAAGATATTGGTAATAAATTAAAAGAAAATGGTATCACAATAAAAGAGATTGAAAAGAAGTTGTCCTGTCCCCATTCTTTGCACTACCTTTTAAGTTGATAATGAACTCATGATAGACGTTAACGACTCTTTGGCTCGCAATGTGGTAATCCAAAAATTATGTAATACAATTTAAAAGGGTATATAATAAAAGCGGTTGTCTCCTCCAAATCCTGGCCTGCTAAGCTCCTTGACAAGATCCTGAGTTTCGGCAGGAAAGAATCTAAAGTTGAAGTGAAATTGAAGATAAAAAAGAATGAGGAAGAATAACTGATAGTTGCAACTTTAGCATAGTAGGTGTTTTTGTAGGGGCGTGATTTGGCAAAGTCATCCCCTTGGGACATCACGCCCGCTTTTTAGGTAGCCGCAGGCTTCAGCCTGCGTTTTTGCCTCTCCCTTTATAAAGGGAGACACTCTAAAATCTCATTTTTTCTTGTCAATTATCCTTTTTGGTATTATACTAAAAGGTATAATACTGAAAAGTAAATTGACTGGAGGCAGAAATGGAAAATCCTTTTGTATATGGTGAGGCTTGACTTTTGGGTGAAATTGTATATACCGTAATATATATCTATACCAAAAATAGTATGACTAAATTGAGGGTATATGCATAAAATAGTAAAAAGAGAAATTTTTAATGATGTGGTTTCGCATATAGAAAAACCGCGCGACCTGCGAAAGATATATCAGAACGCTGGCCGACACGTTTGTGGTTGATCCGGTCCTGCCTTATTTTAAAAATTCCCGGCAGGAGATCATCAAGCAGAACAAGATCTATTTCCTCGACACGGGCCTGAGAAATTACAGCGTTGAAAATTTTTCCTCTTTTGCCGGCAGGGCGGACGCGGGATTATTGATCGAAAACGCCGTCTTCAGGGAAATATTGATCTCGCTGGGCACGTTTGACAGGGTTCGTTTCTGGCGCACAAAGCCCGGGGCGGAAGTAGATTTCCTTATTATCAGCGATAAGAGGATCCTGCCCGTGGAGATAAAGCTTGATTTAAAGAAACCGGCAATTCCCAGCGGGCTGAGGAGTTTTATAGAGAAGTATAAACCAGAAAAGGCGCTTGTGGCAGGCCTGGGCATATTCAACCAGAGCGTGGAAGTCAGCGGGACAAAGGTTTATTTCATACATCCCTATGAACTCTCCAGATTTTTATAATTTATGTAGCGGTGCCTGCCCGCCAGTCAGTTAGGAAGGCGATTTATCGCACATTGCAGGGGGGTTCGACTCCCCCGTTCACCGGTAGGGCAAACCTTCAGGTTTGCGAGTAGTTAGGTAGCGGTCGGATTTATCCGACGCAATATTTGTTTTCGCCCGCCCCAAAGGGGCGAGGTCTCGCCCCTGTGTCCATCAGGGCGGATAGGGCAAGCCTTCAGGCTTGCGAAGACCCGCCAGTTATTGTGAAGGGAGGTTTGCGTGGCAGGAAGTCTCCACATTGGATGCCTTTGCTCTTGGCAAGGAATAAAGAAGAGTAGTTAATAATCACTGTAATCATTTTTAGCAGAAAGATTGATTTTACTTGCAATTGGTTGCAAAATATGATATAATATATACCAAGAAATGCATTTATGAGCAAATTAAAAAGTTATGTGCTTGTTCTTAAATGCATAAAGTAGTATATAAAATACTATAAATTGTAATTACGAGCAAGGAGAAATAAATGTTTAAGAATTCAGATTTCTTCGCTTTAAACCCGGTTTTTACTTTCAAGGATTACAAAGAGAATTTCAAAGAGAACGCTTTATCCACTCTGCGAACTCAGATATGGAATTATCTTAAAAACGGCAGGATAGGGGCTGTGGGAGGCGGGGTATATTTCACGATCCCCCCCGGTTCTAACATGAATTCATATACTCCGGACAGGTTCCTTGTGGCGTCAAAGCTGCGCGGTGATGCCGTTGTAGGTTATCATTCCGCGTTTGAGCTTTTAGGTTATGCCACGCAGGTTTTTAACACTGTTTATTATATTACCTCAGCGCCTAAACGCCAAAAGAGCCATAAAGGGATAACATATCAATCTGTCCGCGCGCGGAAAGCGCTGAAAGGCAGGCCTGAATTCGGCGCTGAGAAGGTTGTCAGGAGTAACGTTAAGATATCAGCCGCGAACAAAGAGCGCGCGTTCGCGGATTGCCTTGACAGACCCGAATATTCCGGAGGGTTTGAGGAATTCTTTAAATGCGTTGAAGCTCTGCCTTTTCTGGACCTTGACTTTGTTTTTGAATATCTCCTGCTCCTTTCAAAGAGGAATCTCTTTGCCAAAGCGGGATTTGTGCTGGAGAAATACAAAAACAAATTTTTCTTTACCGAAGACTGGGAACAAAAGTTTCTTTCAGAAAGGTCGAAATCTCCTTCCATCGCGTATTTGGCAAGCCGCCGGGAAGCCGGCAGGCTGATAAAGAAATGGAACCTGATAATCCCCGAAAAATACCTTCGGCAGGAAGCGCGATGACAGCTTTCAGCCCCGAATATATAAACAGGGTCAGGGGCGGCTTCCAGGGCGATTCCGTTGAAAAGGTGCTGCGGCTGCAGGAATTGCTTAAAGATTTCTTGGGCCATCCCTTTATAAAAGGCAGGGTTGTTCTTAAAGGGGGGACGGCGATAAACCAGTTTTATTTCAAGCTTCCCAGGATTTCCGTGGACATTGACCTGGATTATATAGGCAGCGCGTGTAATTCCGGGGACACAATACTTAATTATGCAGTAAAATCGGTGACGGTTCTAATTAATTCAATTCAGAGCTAAAAAACAGAAAACCTGCTCCACCTCTTAGGTGGAACCGGTTAAAATCTTTATTCGGAGACGAGATGAAAAATGAAATAATAAAGGGAAAAGCGCTTATACCCACAAAATCATCAATGCGTGGCATGATCGGATACCGCCGTTTATTGTCTGAAATAACGAGGATTATTACAAGCGGTCGGGCGAAAGTAGTTAATGCCATAGATGTGATACAGGCACAAACATACTGGTATGTCGGCAGAGTTATCGTTGAATATGAGCAAGGCGGGAAAACGCGTGCTGAATATGGCGATACTTTGATTAAGCGTTTGTCGGATGATATGACAACCCAGTTTGGGAAAGGTTTTTCCGAAACTAACCTTAAAATGATGCGCCTGTTTTATCAGTCATTTCCGATTCGTCAGGCGGTGTCTGACCAATCGAAAAAGAAGAATAGCGCCGTAATTCGTCAGACAGTGTCTGACGAATTTAAACCAAAACTTTCCTGGTCGCATTACTGCGAATTATTAAAGGAAGACGATCTTAATGCCCGCGCTTTTTATGAAATTGAGTCTGTTGAAAACGGCTGGTCCATGCGGGAACTGCGGCGGCAGATGGATTCCCTGCTATATGAACGGCTTTGCCTGAGCCGCAACAAAAAGAAAATCAAGGCATTGGCAAGTAAGGGCCAGATTATTGATAAACCGGAAGATGCTATTAAAGACCCATATATTTTAGAATTTCTTGGGCTAAAAGAAGAATCGGAATATACCGAATCTCAGCTTGAGCAGGCGGTAATCGACAAGCTTGCGCGTTTTCTGCTGGAGATGGGGAAGGGGTTTACGTTTGTTGCCCGCCAGAAACG
>Ga0210044_10010959_pt1 | contig 10667 bp, 4 predicted proteins | sample CryGey13umfilter_2_FD_183959 | JGI IMG/M metagenome (GOLD analysis project Ga0210044, IMG submission 183959) | Groundwater microbial communities from aquifer in Utah, USA - Crystal Geyser 4/9/14 3 um filter (SPAdes) (version 2) | ecosystem: Environmental > Aquatic > Deep subsurface > Groundwater...
ATCATCGAAGCGGCGAAGATGGTGCGCTGAGAGGAGGCGGTGTTCGAAAACGTGCGGTGGCGACACCTGGAATACCCACCGGCATTCGCGATAGTCTCCGCCCAAGGAACGAACTCGAAACTCACGAGCTGGAGCCATGGGGAAACGCGGCAAGACAGGTGCGACCGACGACCTCGGACAAGCGTCGCCCGTGATTGCCATCAGCGAGGATCCGGTTCCTGTGGGGCTTCGCATCAGTCCGGAACCTGCAGGTCAGAACGGCCAAGGGGACGTTGCGCCCGAGCAAGCTCCGAGGCAGGACGACTCTGATGGAGACGCTGGAGAGGACGACGACGAGGGCCTGGACGAGGCGCTCGAGAGCGGCCTCGAGATAGGCTTTTCCTACGCCAGCGGTGAGCTCGAGCGACCCAGCTTAGACCCGAATCGTCTCGGCCTGTCGTCGCCGCGAGTGCAGACTCGCGCGGATTCGCCCGAAGGTGAGCGCAGTCGGACTCCGAGGTTCTCCAGCACGTTTGCGGGGATGACTCGGGTGCCTCGAGGGCTTCCACCGCAGTCGGAGGAAGTTTGGCAGGATCCGCGATTTCGTGGGTCGATCGGTCGGTTGAGTGAGCGGACCCATGAGCAACGCGAAGACCTGGAGGCTGCGCTGGCCCAGGATCGGCGGCTCCACGCCCACGTCTTCGCCAAAGTGTGCCGCGCTCTGCGTGCTCGGAGCGACGAGCTCAAAGCGTTCGACCCGACGGCTCCCGGCGCGCGGGCTCTGCTGGCCGCCCGATGCGCCGCCCACGAGAGCGAGCTGAGCGCTTGGTTGAACGAGGAGCTGCCGCGCCAGCTGAACCATTATTACGACGAGGATCCCGTCGTCGAGTCGTTGGAGCGAGTGCTCTCGGGGCTCGAGACGCTGCCGTCCGAGGTTCCCTTAGAGGTCGTGGTCTCGGTGGCGAAGCCGGGCCGTTTGGCCCGGCTGGGCGCGGCGCTGCGGCTCACCGATTCGTTCGAGCACCGCCCTGTGCCGCTGCGCCGCGTGCTGAGCATGGCGTTGACCCGTTCGTCGCTCTACGACCTGGAGGACTTCTTCGCGCAACGGCAGGCGCTGCGAGGCGAGGTCGTGGCCGCCTTGGATGCAGCCGCCCGCCTGACCCGCGAGGCCCTTAGAAGCGAAGCGAGAGTCGAAGAAGGGAAGGAGCTCGAGCTGCTCGAAGAGCACGTCACGCACTTGTGTGCGGTCCTCGCCGAAGCCGAGACGCTGATCCGAGCGCCCCTAACCCACGTCGACGCCACCACGAAGGGCATCCTGTCGGCGCTCGAGGCTTGTCACTTGGGGCTTGAGAGCGTGCCGATGGACGCCGCGCTCACGGCCACGGCGCGGGGCGATTGGCGGAGCCGTTGGCTGAGCCTGCGCTATGGGTTCACGTTCGTCCTGACGCGGTCTCTGGCGCGGATGCGCGAGGGGCACATTCGACGTCTCGAGCTGCAGGTCTTGCATCACCCAGAGCTGCACACGGCGCTGCGCGACCTGTCGCGGCGCGTCAACACCTCGCTCGTCGGGCTGCGCGGGGCGCTCGAGGCCGACACAGCCATGCATAGGGCGGCGTTCCTGCCGCTCGATGAGGCCTTTGCCAAGGCCAAAGAGCGGCTCGCCTCCGTGTTCGACACCTCCCAGCGGCCGGCGGCCATGCATCGCTCCCTCAAGTTCTTGATCCGCCGACAGCTCAAGAGCGTCTACCGAGTCTACGAGAGAGTCACTCAAGAGCTCGAGGCCGAGCTGAAAGAGGACGAGCTGCTCGCCGCGGTGCGCGCCACGCGGCACGAGCTCGAGCAGCTCCCGGGCCAGTTGCCGCTGCTGCAGTTGAGCTTCCCACGCGCCCAGACTCCCGCCGTGCGCTTGTTTCAAACCCTGCGCATTCTCGGCCAAGAGCGACAGCAAGGCGTCGCCTTGGGGCGAATCGTGGGTCGGCGGGAGCAGTACCACCGCTTCTGGGAGCTACAGGAGTTCGAGCCCAGCCTCGAGGAGTTCCGAGCGGCGACCCAGACTGGCGCCGGTGAACTCTGGAACATCGTGCGCTACAACCTCGAGGGGGCGGTCGCCGACGTCGAGGAGGAGCTCGAGGATTTCGATACAAAAGTGGAGCCCGCCGACGAGAAGCAAGGCGAGGTCATCGCCGCAGCCTGTTTGCGTTCCCAAAAGAACGCCATGGGCGGCCTCGAACGTGCCCAAGGGCGGCTCAAGGCGATGTCGGTCGAGCTCGGCGAGTTCCACTCGGACATCGAACTCACGTTCTCCGAGAAGGTCGACTTCTCCGCCGGAGTGCGTTCCGACTGCTCGGCAGCAGTGAGCACCCGTGGTTGGCTGCGGGTCACGGCGGCGGCAGGGTGGCTCGCGTTGCAGCAGAGCTCGCACCGTTGGCGCAAGCTGGTACGCCACCTCCAGCGCGGTGGCAAGGCCGCCGCGGTGGTCGGGACCGAGCGCTTCCGCGAGGCCCAGAACTGGGGTCGGGGCTTGCTGGGCCTGACGGTCGCCAGCTTGGCGGAGGACCACTCCAAGAACGAAGTCGCTCTGGCGATGCAGAAGAGCCACGGCGAGCACCTGCCGCCGGTCTACCGTCGCCTCTTCTCCCTCGAGCCGCTCGATTTCGACGAGTTCCTCGTCGCCCGAGAAGAGGAGTTCGCAGCGCTGGACGCGGTGGTCAGGCGGTGGGAGAGCGGGTTGGCCGCCAGCGTCGCACTGCACGGCGATCCGGGCTCGGGCAAACGCAGCTTCCTCAATTGTTCCATCGATCGCGCCTTCGCGCAGAAGACCATCCGTCGCATCCACCTCAACCGTAAGGTGACTCAGACTCACGAGCTCGTCGAGGCTGTGGCCAAGGCTCTGGAGCTCGAGGGCGTGACGGATTTGACCCGCTTGGAGCAGGCGCTCAATGCGCTCGAGCCCTGCGTGCTCATCCTCGAACGCGCTCAGAACGCCTTCCTGCGGCACATCGGCGGCTTCGAGGCCCTGCGTGCGCTGCTGGTCCTGCTCTCGCGGACCTCGGTGCGCCACCTTTGGGTCGTGGTCTTCGAAGGGCACTCCTTTGCGGTCCTGCAGCGGCTCTTCCGCATCGGGGACGCGTTCACCCGGGTCATCGCTTTCGACGGCTTGAGTGTCGAGGAGATCCGACACGCCATCACCGTTCGACACGAGCCGTCGGGCTACGATCTCGACTTCCGCCTCGACGAGCAGACGGCGCTGAAACTCAAGCGACCTCTGCGTTCGGCGAGGAACAATCCGGAGCTGCAGCGAGCGATCATCTCCGGCTACTTCTACGACCAGCTGCACCAGTTCTCAGGCGGGAATCTCTATGTAGCGTTCTATTTATGGCTGCGCGCGGTGAAGGGGCCGGACGCCAGCCGACTGGACGTCGAACCCGTCACCTCCCTGCAGTCCGCGGCGATGGAGAGGATGAGCCAAGATCAGTTCTTTGCCGCCGCAGCCATCCTTCTCCACGGCGAACTGAACGTGAGCCAGATGGCGCAGGTCTTCGACTGGGACCTCATCAAGTGCCGGTTGCTCCTGCAGTACTTCGAGCAGCACGTGATCGTGTTGCGCCGCGACGACGGGGAAACACAAGACCACGACTCGCTCCCACGCACCATCAACCCCCTCCTGCTCAAGCCTTTGGTGGGTTTGCTGCAGCGCCGTCACATCGTCTACTGAAATGTTCACCCACAGTCCATCTCAAATGACCAAAGTGTCGAGTCGTGACCTCGTAACGAGGAGCCCGCGATGAGCGTGTTGAACGACATCCTGTCGCCTTGGGCCATCACCGTTACCGTCTCGGTGCTGGGAGCCACCTGGCTGTTCAATCGCTCGGTGCACTTCGTCATCCATTCGCTGGCGGCGCGCTGGGGAGAGCGGCGACTGCTGCTGCTCCGCTTTCTCCCCATCATCAGCATCGTGCTCTGGACGTTGGCGATCATCGTCGTGGTCAGCGCTGTGTTCTCGCCGGACTCCGGAACCATCGCGACGGTCATGGGGGCTTCGGTGTTCGCCATCGGCTTCGCCGCCCAGGACTTCTTCAAGAACATCTTGGGGGGGCTGATCATCATGTTCGACGGTCCTTTCCAGGTCGGCGACAAGGTGGAGATCGCCCCCTACTACGGAGAAGTGGTCCGCATCGGGCTGCGCTCGACCAAGATCGTGACCAACGACGACTCGCTGGTGACGGTCCCGAACTCGAAGATGTTGGAGCTGTCAGTCTCGAACGGCAACGCTGGAGCGCTCGATTTTCAGGTCGTCACCGACGTCTATCTGCCCGCTCACACCGATGTCGGCGTGGCCGAAAACCTGGCCTGGGAGGCCGCCGCCACCAGTCCCTATGTCTTCCTCGACAAGCCCATCATGATCCGCATCACCGACGACTACAAAGAGCAGGTGCTGACTCGAGTGCGCATCAAGGCCTATGTCATCGATATCCGCCTGGAGACCCTCTTCCAGAGCGACGTCTCGAAGCGGGCCAAGCAGGCCTTCATGAAAGCGAAGCTCTTGCCTGCGCACTTCGATGGCGAGCCATGTCCCCGCGAAGTGGCTTCGCAGGACGAGAAAGAGGGGGCAAAACCATGAGGCGTGCCCTCCCGCAATGGAACCTGCTCGTCGCGTGGCTCGTCGCGCTCTATCTCCTCGGGGGCCTGATGGCTTGCGAAGGAGAGGTCGTCACCACTCGCCCCAGCCCTGCGAAGTCCAAGCCTATAGCCAAGAAGACCAACGTCGTCGAGACACAGGCGAGCGATACTCACGAGAAGGGACCGGCGCGATTTTCCGGGCTAAACCCCTTCGATCGGCCGCATTTCGACCGCCTTGCCCGGACTCTGGATGCCCTTGGAGTCCCGCTTCCCAACGGCGCGACGGCACGCTTTGGCAGCCTGCGCCTCAGGCACAGCGCGCCCGTGCGGGCGCTCGCCTTCTCGCCGACCGGCGAGAGCCTGGTCTCGGTCGGGGACGACGCCGTCCTGCGCGTCTGGAGCCCCGAGACCGGCGACGAGCTGCGCGCTCCCCTACAGGCCCCGCGAGCACTCGCCGCGGTCGGTTTCGTCGGCGAGCACAGCGTGCTCACGGTCGACGACTCCTGTCACCTGGCGCTCTGGTCTTTGAAGGGGAACGAGCCTTTACGCAGTCTGTCGGTGGGATGCGGTCATATGCGGCAGATGGTCACGTCGGTGAGGGCCCCAGCGCGCCCGAGAACGGTGGCCACCGAGACCCGCGCCGCCGCACTGGCGGGGCTCTTGGCGCAACGGCTCAAAGCTCCAGCGACGCCGGTCGACACAGGCAGCCCTGCGGCTTCGGACGCGCGGGTTCCTGCAACATTGGACGCCTCTCCCGAGTCCGGCACTGCCTTGCCTGCTGCAGAGCCCACGCTCGCCGAGGCTGCCGTCCCGAGCCCGCCCGTGCTCACCGCCATCGCCGCAGAGCAAGGAGGCATCCTGCTTCTCCAGGCGGGAGTCGGGCTCACTCGGCTGCCCACCGCCGCTCCTGTGATCAGTCTTGCTTTCCTCGACAAAGAGACGCTGGTGAGCTTGGAGCAAGACGGAACCCTGCGCCGCTGGCAGCTCTGGAACGGCACCAACAGCGTGCTCGCCAGCGGTCTCAGCGTCGCGGGGACACAGCATCTCGCCACCTCGAGCAACGGGCTCGTGGCCGTGGTCGATTCGACGCTGCATGTGTGGAACGGACGCACTGGGGTCACGCTCGCCATGCTCGAGGCCGGACCGATTGGGGCTTTCAATCATGTGGTTTTCACCAACGACGGGACTGGCCTGATCACGACGCACCGCGATCGGGTCAAGCTCTGGGACCTCAGCAACCGCAGGCTCGTTGACGAGATCCGGGTCTCCCCCGACCTCGTCGCGGACCTCGCCCTATCGGTCGACGGTGCGCGCTTGGCGCTGGCGGTGGGGCTGGCGGTGCGGCTGGTCAACCCGGCGACCTTGGCGCCAGCGCTGGACATTCCAGGACACCGTGTGCCGGTCACCTCGGTCGACGTGTCTCCGGACGGCAAGCTCATGGCCACCGCAGCGGCCGATGGAATCGCGGCGCTCTGGGAGGCCGGAGCCGTGCGGCCCAAGACGCGCTTCTTACACCCCTATGCCATCAGTGACATGGGCTTCGACACCTACTCGGCGCGGGTGGTGACCGTCTCGCCTTTCGATGGGGTCCGCATTTGGCCGGTCGAAGAGCCTTACGACCCGCTCTTTCATCCCATAGTGGGGATGCGCCGGCTGGCCTTCCCTGGCGACGGCAGCCTGCTGCTCGGCAGCGCGGACGGCCACATCGAGCGCCGCGCGATGCAGAGCTTCGAGCTTAAATTGGCCTTCGATACCAATGGGGATGTGACGCAGTTGGTGGCCGCCGGGCCGCGCGCCCTCCTCGGCTTCGACGAGGGCTATGTCGAGCATTGGGACCTGAGCGCTGGCGCCAAGGTGCAGCGGCTCAATGTCGACGACAGTGTGCCCATCTCGCTGTCCATCACCCCCGATGGGCGCTGGGGGCTCACGCTGTCGAGGGGAGACGCGGGTTCGCGCCTCCTGCAGGTGTGGGACTTGGATACAGACACCGAGGTCGCCCGTCTGGCCGGGACCTCGATGACGATCGCGCAGTTTGCGCCCGACGGCGAAGTCGCCTGGGTCGGCGACGAAGAGGGAGGCCTCGCCTTGTTCGAGGTGCGGCCGCTGCGCAAGCGCTTCGAGCTCTTCGCCCACCGAGGCCCCGTCCGCAGCTTGGCGTCATCTTGGGACGAGACCAAGGTGCTCTCTGGCAGTGACGACACGACGGCGCTGGTCTGGGACGTCTCCGGCCTGCGGACCTACGTCGCGCCAGTCGTGGCCCGCCCAGGAGGGAATCGATGAGAGCGATGGACCCCCAGCGGCGAGAGCCTGGGAATCGCGTCGGTCGCTCGGAGAGCTTCCGCTACGCCGAGCCCAAGAAGAAGTTTCCGTTCAAGTGGCTGCTGCTCTTTGCGGCTCTAACCGGCGGCTTCTGGCTGTACTACGACCTGCGCCAAGAGACCGCGCGCGCCGACGAGGAGCAGAGCACTCGCGAGCGGCTCGAGGCCGAGCTCGCCCAGGAGATCGCTCAGCGAGAGGTGGCGCAGAAGGCGCGTGCGGCGGCCGAGCAGCAGCGGCGCGAGGCCGACCACCAGACCGAGGCCCGCACCGAGGACTGGAACCGCAGCATCAGTGAGACCTTGAACGAGCGAGGTCAACGCGCGTCATTGTTGGCCAAGGTGCCCGGTCAGGAGTACGAGGCCCTGCTCACCGCAGTGGACGCGGCGGGGAAGGGGCTTGGCCGCCCCGAGGGCGTCGACGAGGCCGTCGCCAAGGGGCTGATCGACGCGGTGGCCGCGGCGCGCTCGACGCTGCCTGTGGGCGGGGCCAAGGAGCCCCTGACCTTTGTGGAGTATTCGCCCAACTCGGCGCTCCTCGTGGCCGACGGAGACAAGTCGACGGCCCGCATCATCGACGCCAACAGCGGGGCCCTGCTGGCCACACTCAAGGGACACACCGGCGACGTGCGCATGGGACGGTTTGCGCCCGGAGGGACGCTGATCGCGACGGGCAGCGCCGATGGCACTGCGCGCCTCTGGGACGCCACGACTGGAGCGCCGGTGGTGACCTTCACTGGGCACACGGCACAGCTGACGAGCCTAGCGTTCTCGCCCGACGGGATGTACCTGGCCACTGCCAGCGGTGACCACACCGTGCGGGTCTGGGACACGCGTCGACAGGTGCTCTTGCACACCCTCGAAGGACACACTGACGACGTCGTCTGGGTGGACTTCTCTGCGGATGGAACCCAGCTCGTGACCTCGAGCTGGGACAAGACCGCGCGGATTTGGGACACGCGGAGCGGCGTGTCTTTGCACACCCTGACGGGGCACACCGACGGCGTGCGAATGGCGCGCTTCACGCCCAACGGCACCTGGGTCGTCACGGCCAGCGACGACGGCACGGGCGCCATTTGGCGCACCGACACGGGGGAGCTGGTCGCCAAGCTCGAGGGGCACACGGGACCACTGCGTTGGGTCGAGGTGTCGCCCAGCGGTGCGCTGATTCTGACCACCGGAGTCGACGGCAGCGGGCGCATCTGGGAGACCCGGAGCGGCAAGCTGATCTCGACCCTGAAAGGGCACTCCGATGAGGTCACGTCGGGTCGGTTCTCGGCTTCTGGACAGCGCGTCGTCACGGCCAGCCTCGATGGCACGGCGCGGCTCTGGCACCCCAAGACCGGGCAGTCCATGGCGATCTTGCGCGGTCACACCGCTGCAATCTATGCGGTCGACTTCGCCCCCGACGGCGAGCACGTCACCACTGCCTCACTCGACGGCATGATGCGCATTTGGGCGATCGAGCAGTCTTCGGCGTTGATGAGTTTCGAGGGCCATCTGGGGGCGCTCACGACGACCTCGATCTCGACCGACGGCAAGCGGATCTTGACCTCGAGCGAGGATGGCACCGCCAGGCTCTGGGACCCTGCCACAGGACGCCTTGTCTCGACGTTGAAGGGCCACTCGGGCTCGGTCACCACGGCGAGCTTCTCCTCGGACGGCTCGAAGGTCCTGACGGCCAGCGACGACTGGACCGCGCATCTCTGGGGCGCTGAGACGGCGGTCACCCTCGGTCGCTTCACGGGCCACACCGGCCCGATCAACGACGCGCGATTCCTGCCCGGGGAAGCTCAGGTCGTCACGGTCTCGGGGGACGGCACCGCGCGCCTCTGGTCCACGGCGGACTCTAAGCCCGGCACGGTCTTCATCGGCCACACGGGCGCCGTTCGCAGCGTCGACATCACGAGCGATGGCTCGACTCTGCTCACCTCGGGCGACGACGGGAGCATCCGGCTCTGGGACCGGCGTTCTGGGCGACTCCTCTCCCGTTTCGACAGCAGTGGACCTGTGGTCACGGCTCGTTTTGCCTCGGCAGATACACGGATCCTCTCCATTACCAATGCAGGAGAGCTCGAGCTGCGCGAGGCAAAGACTGGGCTGCGCCTCCCCCTGGCCACGGTGAAGGGCCCGGTAACGGCCTTCGCCATCGGCCCTGCGAAGCTGAACTTCGCCACGGCGAGCGCTGATGGCGTGTGGGCTTGGGACGCCACGACCGGAGTGGTGGTCAAGCACTTGCTCACCGATGGTCACAAGGTCTCGGCGATGGCTTTCAGCGTCGAGTTCGAGAACAAGATCGCGGCGGGTGACGTGTCCGGCGACCTGATGATCTGGGATCGGACGGACGGACACTTGGTCGCCGCCGTTCACGATCACCTGGACGCCATCAGCGCGGTGGCCTTTGCGCCAGACGGCTCGCGGGTAATTACGGGCAGTCGAGACTTCAGCGCGAACGTCTACCCGTCGAGCATCGCCGGGTTCCTGCAGAGTGCGTGTGAGATGCTGCGTCACCAAGACAGCTACGAGCGAGCCCGTGAGACCTGTGACGCGCCGCTTGCAGCGGAGTCTGCGAAGAGCCCCACGCCGCCGTGACCCGAGCGACGGGGGGTGTGGAGGCCTGGTGCTTGCGAGGCCGGCGACCGATGCGCGCATCGGTTGGATTCGATTGAGTTGCAGTCGCTGGCGCTGTGGGCGTTGTGGTGGGTTCGCTGAGTCAGCCGGGAGGGCTTCCTGTCGTCCCCAGGACGATGAGGGCCGCGAGCCGTTACGACGAGTGGGGCGCAGAAGTGTCCACCGTCTCCAGTATTTCTTCTTCGGCCTTTCGAAATTGGGATACGGCAAGTTGGACCTTTCGCTCGACCCGAGTCTGGAGTTGCAGTTCCGCTCGGAGCTGACCGAAAGGGTCTTGGACTGTACGAACAAACGGCCGCTGCCCACCCAAGTCGGCGCGAAGGTTGCCAACGAGGTACAAGTAGTAGTGCTGACGCAGGGCGGGGTAGCCGGCGCTCTTCCACTCGTTCCAGGTGCACTCTTGCGTTCGAGCAGAGACGCCTGACGACTTCAACTCGATCATGCGCTCCAGGTGTCCGTCGGCTTTCAGCGAGAGGATGTCGAAGCCGGGCCAGTCCCTGTCGATCCCGTGCGGTTCAAGCTCCTGCTCGAAGACCTGACGCAACTCCCCCCAAGCTGCCTTGATCCGGTCGGGGTGAGAAACGTCGAAGACGCGCCCACCGCCATTCTGTCCAAGCCGGCCTCGCTCGAATGAAAGGGCGATGTGCATCCCCAAGCGATCGAGAGCCTCCAAGTCTGTATTGATGCCGGCCTTGTTGCGTGAACCGGCACCCCCACCCTCGACTTCATGGAGCCCTGCGAGACCGTCGCACACCTCGGCACCAGAAGTTGAGATCAGTACTGAACGTCCCAAGACCACGAGCGACTCGACCGGCCACAGCGGGTGCAGAGAAATGCCGTCTGGTGGACGAACGACCGTCGGGAGCACTGAGGGGAGCGGCGCTTGTGGGAGCTGGCCGGCGGTCTTCAGGGTTGGCGGCTCGACTGAGGGCGTGTTTGAGCGTGCTCTCGTTCTCTGATGGCAGTACATCCACGCTTTCTGATGGGCGCAAACTCCCTCAATCTCAGGCTCGGAGCAAGGGAGTCCCCTGTCCCTCACCCTCGTCATCGGCCTGGGCTTCGCCCACAGAGTGCGACCGACGCCGAGGGCGAGGGGCAGGGGAAATCGCTGCGAACTTCTCT
>Ga0210044_10010961_pt1 | contig 10665 bp, 10 predicted proteins | sample CryGey13umfilter_2_FD_183959 | JGI IMG/M metagenome (GOLD analysis project Ga0210044, IMG submission 183959) | Groundwater microbial communities from aquifer in Utah, USA - Crystal Geyser 4/9/14 3 um filter (SPAdes) (version 2) | ecosystem: Environmental > Aquatic > Deep subsurface >...
TACGACACCCACTCCAATATGATCCTTCTCAGCTACTCGATGGTAGGGATTCGCGCCGATGCGGACATCATGCTGTGGCGCATCAGCTATGAACTGGAAGCATTTCAGAAGATGTCCACCCAGCTGATGAAGACCGGACTGGGGCGGTATTTAAACGTCACCTGCTCCTACCTGTCGCAGACCAAGCGGTCGATGTATCAGGACATGTTCAATCCCGAGCATGAGGAAGACCGGACCCACATCATCCCCGGAAAAGCCAAATACCTGTTTATCTATCCGTTCGTGAAAACCCGGCAGTGGTATCTGCTGACGCAGTTCACACGCCAGGGCATCATGGACGAGCATATCTTCGTCGGCAACAAATACCCCTCGGTCAAATTGAACACCACGTATTCCTTCGGCCTCGACGATCAGGAGTTTGTGGTGGCGTTTGAGTCGGATTATCCCTCGGATTTTCTCGACCTGGTGCAGGAGTTGCGGGAAACTCAGGGCAGTCTCTATGTGGAAAGGGATACGCCGATCTATACCTGCATCGCCATGTCCCTGGATGACGCGGTGAACAGCCTGGGAATCTAGTACCTAATTAAGCACTAGGGCTGGGTCTTTGCGATAGGGGTGTTTCTCATCAGGCTCAACAGATTGTTCACCGTATGCTTCAGGTTTTTGCGGTGGACGACCTGATCGATCAGGCCGTGTTCGAGGAGGAATTCCGATCTCTGGAATCCCTCGGGCAGTTTCTGCTTGATGGTTTGCTCGATCACTCTGGGGCCTGCGAATCCGATCAATGCCCCCGGTTCCGCCAGTATCACATCCCCAAGCATCGCGAAGCTTGCGGAAACCCCGCCTGTGGTCGGATCTGTCAGAATCGAGATATAAGGCAGTTTATTCTCTGAAAGTTTTCTCAGGGCCGAAGCGGTTTTCGCCATCTGCATGAGCGAAAATATTCCTTCCTGCATGCGGGCGCCTCCCGAACAACTCACAATGATGAGAGCATTTCTTTTCTCAATCGCCCGCTCGATACTGCGGGTGATTTTCTCGCCAACCACCGACCCCATGCTTCCGCCCATAAAGTTGAATTCAAAAATGCTGAGTTCCACTGCGTGGTCTCCCAGGATTCCCGATCCGGTGATGAGGGCATCATGGGAATATCCCTGCTTTTCAGTGGCTTTGAGCCGGTCCTTGTACTTTTTCTGATCCTTGAACTTGAGCGGGTCCGCGGAAGCCAGGTCCTGATCGTGTTCGATGAAGGTTCCCGGATTGACCAGATAGCTGATGCGCTCTTTGGCATCGATGCGGAAGTGGTGATCGCAGTTGGGGCAGACCTTGAGGTTTTTTTCGATTTCGGCAATATAGATCTGCTCTTTGCAGCCCTTGCATTCCGTCCAGATGATCTCGGGTTTGGCAATTCTTTTGCCGATGCCCGTTTTTGCCTTGAATGTATCGAACCATGACATAGCTGAACTCGATTGAAACCTTGTGTTTAGACTTTATTGAGGGGGATATCTCTACCGTATAGATCGTAAGCTGTTGTATTTATTGTATCAGGATTTGGACGGCGGGTGGGGAATGTTTTCTGAATGCTCGATATTTCTTGATTTTCTTTCCGCAAGCAGGGGGCCGACAGGGCCTATAACGAGATAGGAAAAGCTGAGAATGAAGATGGCCACACGGGGAATGGTGGCCAGGACATAGAGGAACAGGATCACGAAAAGAAACCGCGAAAAAGCCACTCTTTTTCTGAAGGCGAATTTTTTCAACGCCGGATATTTGATGTTGCTGACCATGAGGAAAGCCAGGGAATAGACAACGACGACCATGAGAATGGGGTGCACGCGCGTCGCAAACATGTCTTCAAAGGCGATGACAATGGATGCGATCACCGCCGCCGCCGCGGGTGTGGGCAGGCCGATAAAATGATCTCCCTTGACGTCGGGTTTGGTGACGTTGAATCTGGCCAGACGGAGCGCCCCGCAAAGGAGAAACAGAAAAGCCGCCATCCAACCGAGTCTTCCAAACGGTTTAAGGACCCAGGAGTAAGCCAGAAAGGCGGGAGCCATGCCGAAGGAAATGACATCCGCGAGGGAATCGTATTGCACTCCGAAGGCGCTTGTGGTTTTGGTCAACCGGGCGATCCTGCCGTCCAGAACATCGAAGATGATCGCGACGACGATGGCCCAGGCGGCCATATAATGCATGTCGTTGAATACCGCGATGAAGGCATAAAATCCACAGAACACATTGCCGGTGGTAAAGAGGCTGGGCAGGATGTGAATGCCTCGTCTGAGGTTTCGGTGATTCTTCAAATTGAATTTGCCGGGAGTGACCATGATCCCCATGAAGTTGGTGACAAACTCAGTTTCGGCGGAAAGCTCTTAAATTTCAAGTCAAAAAACCAATAATGCTGCTGCCGCCCTGAACCGTATCGCCTAGTTTGACGGCCAGCCGGGTGTCCACGGGAACGAAAATATCGACCCGCGACCCGAAGCGGATCAGCCCGAAGCGTTGTCCTGTCTGGTATTCATCGCCCTCTTTGGCCCAGCAGACGATGCGGCGCGCGATCAATCCGGCGATCTGTTTGACCAGAACCGTGTTCCTGCCGTTTTTTATCATTATTATATTCTGCTCGTTGTCCATAGAGGCCTTGTGATTGAAAGCGGCCAGGAACTTTCCGTGGTTGTAACGGACTTTTTCAATCTTTCCCTGAATGGGAACCCGGTTGATGTGGACGTTGAACACCGACAAAAATATGCTGATGCGCTTGAACGTCTGCCCATCGAAGGGGTCCTTCTCATCGACGATCTCGACGACTTTGCCGTCGGCGGGAGACACGATGGCATTGGGATCGGCCGGGATGACCCTCTGCGGGTCGCGGAAAAAGAAAAGCACAAACAGCAGCAACCCGCCGGTTAAAAGCCCGGCCCATCTCCAGGAAAGGAACAGGAAGATAATAACCAGAATCCCGAGAGGGACGGCAAACATGAACGCATCTTTGGCGATTGGGAATCTCATTTTTTATTTAAGTTTCTGACCGACGAAGGGCATCATGTTGCGCAGTTTTTCGCCGACGGTCTCAATCAGGTGATCGGCGTCCTTTTTGAGGAGGGCGTTGAAAACGGGCCGGTTGGCCTGGTTTTCCAGGATAAACTCCTTGGCGAATTCTCCGCATTGAATTTCACGCAGAATCTTCTTCATCTCCTTGCGGGTCTCGTCGGTGATGAGCCGCGGTCCGCGTGTGACATCCCCATAGGCCGCGGTGGTGCTGATGGAGTAGCGCATGTTGCCGATACCGCCTTCGTAAATGAGGTCGACGATCAATTTGAGTTCATGCAGGCATTCGAAGTATGCCAGATCGGGATTGTACCCCGCTTCCACCAGGGTGTCGAAGCCGGCGCGGATCAGTTCGGTGACGCCGCCGCAGAGGACTACCTGTTCGCCGAAAAGGTCGGTCTCGGTTTCTTCCCGGAAACTGGTTTCCAGAACGCCGGCGCGGGTTCCGCCGATTCCCTTGGCATAGGCGAGGGCGATATTCTTTGCCTCCTTGCTGACATCCTGATGAATGGCCATGAGGCAGGGGACGCCGGCTCCATTCTCGAACGTGCGGCGGACCAGATGGCCGGGGCCTTTGGGCGCGATCATGAAAATATCGACATCGCCGGGAGGAACGATTTGGCCGAAATGAATGTTGAATCCGTGTCCCCAGGCCAGCGCCATGCCTTTTTTCAAATTGGGCTCGATATCCTGAATATACATCGACCGCTGTTTATCGTCGGGAATCAGGATCATGATGATGTCAGCGATTTTAGTGGCTTCGGGAACCGTCATCACGTTCAACCCCTCTTTTTCGGCTCTCTTCCAGTGGTCGCTGCCTTTTCTCAATCCGACGACCACCTTGATTCCGCTGTCGTGCAGGTTGCGGGCATGGGCGTGTCCCTGGCTTCCGTAGCCGATGATGGCGACCGTTTTTTTCTTGATATATTTCAGGTCCGCCTGCTTGTCATAATAAATATTGGACAAGGTGTTTCTCCTTTCTCAACGATGTTAGTTTATTGATTTTGTTCCCCGGCTGATGGCGATTCTGCCTGAGCGGACCAGTTCCTTGATTCCCAGCGGCCGCAACAGTTCTAAAAATCCTCTGATCTTGGATTCATCTCCGGTGATTTCTATGGTATAGGTTTGCGGGCTCACATCCACCACCTTGGCGCGGAAAATTTCGACGATGCGGAGAATCTCTTCCCGGACGCGGGCCTCGGCGTTCATTTTTACAAGGATCAGTTCACGGTCGACGAATTTTTCTTCCGTCAGGTCCACGACCTTGATGACATCGACCAGCTTGTTCAATTGCTTGGTGATCTGCTCGATTTTAGTATCATCGCCACGGGTGACGATGGTCATCCGGGATACGTTAGGATCGTTTGTCTCTGCGACATTCAGGCTTTCTATATTGAATCCGCGGCCACTGAACAAACCGGATATCCGGGACAGGACTCCGAAACGGTTAACCACAAGAACGGAAATTGTATGAAACATATAATTAAAGGTTGGATGGACTCAAAAACCATCGGATTAATAAGTTGAACCAAAAGAAGGGGTTATACTAACAAAAACCTTGCAGTTTTACCATAGGGCGAACTGGCCTTTTTTGTCTGGAAACCATTAAATTTTTCTTCCTGACCTTCATGGATAACAAGCAGATTGCATATGTCATTCGCCGCGTCAAACAGGCGGTCGGGCTTTGGAAAACCCCGGTCGTGGAGCAAATCAGCCGGCAACAGGACTCTTTTCGCGTGCTGGTCAGCTGTATTCTCAGCCTCAGGACCCGGGATGAAGTGACAGAGCAGGCTTCAGAAAGGCTGTTCGCCCTGGCCGAAACTCCTAAGGCTATGCTGAAATTGAAACTGGGGCAGATCGAAAAAGCGATTTATCCGGCGGCTTTTTTCCGCAACAAGGCCAAAACCCTGCTGAACTTGTGCCGCGACCTGATGCAAAACCACCAGGGCCGCGTCCCCGATTCGATCGATGAGCTTCTCAAATTCAAGGGGGTTGGAAGAAAAACCGCGAACCTGACGGTCATTCTGGGGCACGGAAAGCCGGGCATCTGCGTGGATATTCATGTCCATCGCATATCTAACCGCTGGGGCTACGTCAAAACCGGGTCTCCCGATGAAACCGAAATGGTGTTGCGCAGGAAGCTTCCCAAAAAATACTGGATGGAATTCAACGGCCTCCTGGTTTCTTTTGGCCAGAATATCTGCAAGCCCGTTTCTCCCTTATGCAGTCAATGCGATGTTTCCGATTATTGCGAAAAAGTTGGAGTCGGCAAGCATCGCTGAGTTTTCAGGAGGCTGTGTGGCCGGCGTTCATCGGTTTTTTAAATCTGTCTGGTTTCAGGGCGGTTACATTTCCCCCACCACTTTCTGCTGAATGTCTATGAGCTCCCTGATGCCCTTGTCCGCCAGAGAAAGAAGAGACGCCATTTGTTTGTCGGTAAAAGGTTCCCTTTCCGCCGTTCCCTGAATTTCCACATATCCGCCCGATCCGGTTTTCACGATGTTCAGATCCACCCCGGCGGTCGAGTCTTCCTCGTAATCCAGGTCCAGAATATTGTGACCGCCGGCAATTCCGACGCTGACCGCCGCCACATAATCCTTGATCGGGATCGTTTCGATCAACTTATCCTTTTTCAATTTCTTGAGCGCCAGCGCCAGAGCGATGAAGGCTCCGGTGATCGAAGCGCAGCGGGTTCCGCCGTCCGCCTGAATCACATCGCAGTCGATCCAGACGGTGCGTTCCCCCAGTTTTTCCAGATCCACCGCCGTGCGCAGGGAGCGCCCGATGAGCCTTTGAATTTCCTGGGTTCTGCCCGACAATTTTCCCCTGGAAGCTTCCCTGGGGGTACGGGTATGGGTGGAACTGGGAATCATGGAGTACTCGGCGGTTACCCAGCCGGATTTTTTGTCGCGCAGGAAGGGCGGAACTTTCTCCTCCACGCTGGCCGCGCAAATGACTTTGGTATTCCCCACCTGAATCAAAACCGATCCCGCCGGGTAGTTGATGAAATTTTTGGTGACTTTGATTTTTCTCAGTTCATTATTTGCACGGTCTTCGCTTCTCGCCATCATTATTTTTCCGTAGTTCGCATTGTTGATATTTTGTAAAGGTGGTAAAATCGGCCCGGAGGGCAAAGGGGGTAAAATACCAGTAATTTCTCCCATTATCAACCGTTCCGGCGATCGGCCCTATAACTTTACATCCAATGTAAATATTTTATCAAATGTGTTGAAATGTCCCCCTCTATGAATTACACTAGGGGTAAATTGTATGTTGTAACCTATTAGAATATATGGTATTATAGATTTTAATCGGATTGAAAAACGGTGGATTATGGACTCTTATTTTGAAAATGGCGTGAGATTGAAGGGAACCCTCCGCGTCAAAGGGGCGGTGCATTTTAACGGCGAGTTTGACGGCGAAGTGTTTTCTTCCAATCATTTCGTGGTGGGGAAGACCGGTAAGTTTCACGGCAATATCAATGCCCACAACTTCACCAATATGGGTACGGTTCTGGGGAATGTCTATGCGGAAAACAAGGTCACTCTGATGAACGGCTGCCAGTTGAAAGGAGATATCTCGTCTTTCCACCTGGTGATCGATCAAGGGTCCAACTTTGAAGGTTTGTCCAAAATGGTGGAGGCTCCGAAAAGCCCCGTCGAAGCGGAAGAGTTTTCCCTTGTTGACATCGAAAACCATTCATCCGCCAAGGCCATCCGGGTAACCAAGGAACCCGTCAGGATAGGTAATCGCAAAATCAAGGCCGCTTTCGCTGGGCTTGGTCTTCTGGCCATTGGAGCGGCGGTGTACCAGTATCAGAGATCCGGGGGGGACGATCTGGAGGGTCTGATCGACAAGGGTTACGAATATATTAAGGAAAGTAAAATAGCCGATGCCGAAGCCTCCTTTAAAAAAGCTTTGAATATTTCCAGGGTCAACCCGGAAATCTATGCCGGCCTGGGAGAAATCTATTTCAGCAAAAACCGCTATGGTGAAGCGCTGAATCAGTTTCAGCGTTCCATTGATTTGAATCCTTCCAACAGCAATTACCGGGTCAGCCTGGCAAAAACTTTCAGCGCCAAGGGCCAGGTCGATGAGGCCGCGGCTTCTTATGAAGCGGCTCTCGAAATCGATCCCAAAAACTTTCAGGCTTACTACGACCTGGGACTGCTTTTCCAAAAGCGGGGAGATTTTGAAAAGGCCATTGAGAGTCTGCAAAAGGCGATTAAATTGAACCCTAATTTTTCCCAGTCCTACATTGCCTTGAGCGGGATCTATGTCGAGCAAAAGAAATTCCCGCAGGCGATTGAGGAAATTCAGATTGCGGTCCGGTTGAACAAGGACGATCCAGAGTTGCACTTGAATTTTGCGAGTTTACTGGTTCAGAACGGCCGGGAAAAGGAAGCCATCGAGGAGTTCAAAAAGATTGTAAAAAAATTCCCCGAAAATGCTCCAGCCCAGATTCGCCTGGCAGACTGGTATTATCAGGAAGGGGACACGCAGAATGCCCTCAAATCTTACGAGGCTGCCGAAGCGATCGATTCTAAGAACGTGGAAATCCTGACCCGCCTTGGGGAAATTTACACCAATCTCAAGCAAAACGACAAGGCGTTGACAGCCTATCAAAGGGCTGTCAAACTGAACTCCGAGGACCCCGAAGGTTATTACCAGATGGGGAAAATGTTTGCGGATCAGGAGAAGTGGGATGAGGCCTTGAGGGCATTGGAATCCGCCGTTTCTCACAGAGGCGACCATGCGGATTCCCGGTACTATCTGGGAAAAGTTCTGGCGGCCAGGGGGGAACCGGAAAAAGCGGTGAAGGAGTTTGAAGCCGCCGTCAAACTGGATCGGAAAAACACGGCCTATTTACTGGCTCTGGGAACTTCCCTTGTCGAGGTCAAGCAACTCGATCAGGGATTGACCCATCTTCTTGGTGCGGCCCAGATCGCCCCTGAAAATCCCGAGATCGTATTTGCGGTATGCAACGTTTACAGCAAAAAGCGTTTCTTCAGTGTTGCCGTCGGGCATTGTGAAAAAGCTTATGAGCTTGCTCCCAACGATTACGAAGTCATGAACCGTCTCGCATGGCTTTACGCAAAAAAGAGATTGAACCTGGATAAGGGAATTGAACTTTCCCGTAAAACCCTGCAGGCATTCCCGGACAAGGCGGAATATATCGATACGTTTTCAGAACTCCACTACGCCAATGGAGATGTAGAGCAGGCTGTGGAAAATATCCAGACGGCCATCAAACTGGTTCCCGACGAGCCTTATTACAAACAACAGCTCTGGAGATTCAAAAACGTGAAACCCCCCGTGCCTCCAGTGACCCGGGCGGACAAAAATCCGGAACCGGAAAAGGATGGGGCAAAACCCAAGGAAGAAGGCTGATTCAGATAACCTGGAAGCCTTTCAGGCCCACATACATTGCGTAGCAGACCAGCAAAATAAAACCGTCCCGCTTGGAAAGATGATGCTCCATGCGGATCAACACCAGGAGAAAACAGGAAAGCCCCGTCGTGACCAGCAGATCCGGGTGAATCGGCTCCCTGATTACAAGAGGGTTGATGCTGGCCGTGGTTCCCAGAACCATGAATATGTTGAAGATATTGCTTCCAAATACGTTGCCTATGGACATTTCCCCATGTCCCCGCCTGGCCGCCATGATCGATGAAACGATTTCGGGCAGACTGGTGCCCACCGCAACGATCGTGATACCGATGAACCATTCGCTGATTCCCATGATGCGGGCAATGCTCACGGCTCCGTCGACAAGGCACCGGGCCCCAAAAACCAAAAGCCCCAGGCCGATGAGGATGAGCAGAGCCTGAAAGAAAATGCCTTTCCCGGCCCAGAGAGGGCTTCCATCCTCCATTTCTGTATGCAGTTCTTCTTTTTTGCGGAACGACAGCCAGAGGAAAATGAACAGAAGAATCACCATGAGGCCGCCTTCCAGCCGGGTCAGGGAAAGATTCCAGATGAGTCCGGTGATCAGCAAAGTGCTGAACAGAAAGGCAGGCGCCTCGTCCCTCAGCCGCTTTTCCCCGATGGTGAGAGGTGTCAGGAAAGCGGTTAAACCCAGCACCAGGCCCACATTGGCAATATTGCTGCCGATCACGTTTCCCAGAGCCAGTTCAGGAGCTCCCTGGAGGCCGGCAAGGACCGAAACGGCAAGCTCAGGAGCGGAGGTCCCGAAACCGATTACCGTGGCTCCTATGATAAAGGGGCTGATGCGGTATTTGTGGGCAATGCGTATACTGCCTGTGATTAAAAAGTCTCCGCCGTAAAAAAGCAGAGGCAGTCCAATAAGCAGTTGGAGAAAACTAATCAGCATTTAGATTTCCTAGGGCAGAATGGTTTCCGGTGTCCCGGAAACGAGAAAGAATTGACCCGGCATATAATTTTTTTTCAGGTCTTATGAAGGAAAGGTGTGGGGCAAATCAAGGCGCCCCCAAAGGGGCGCCCGATGATGACTGTCGGGAGGGATATTGCCGGCGTGAAATCATTGAGCCGCCTGGGCTAGTGCATCCCGCTTTCTTTATCCTCCGAATGGGGCATGCCTTCCGGTTTTTCCGTGTCGCTGCCACTGCCTTCTTCCTGGATTTTTTCCTTGTGCTTCATTTCTTCACGATGGCGGCGGTATGAAAAACTGCCTTCCTCTTTGGTTTCGTGCTCATATTCCTTGCCTTCATGGCCGGATTCTATTGCGGACGATCCACTGCCTTCTTCCAACTTCCCATGGTTTCCGGATTTTTTCTCCCCTTTTTCTCCGTCATGGGAAAGCGCAAGGGAAGGAAGGATGAGCAGAAATGAAATTAAAATTGCGGAAAACAGCCAAACTCGGTTCTTCATCGATAGCTCCTAGTGACGGCAAAGTGATAAAAATTCTGATCTATAAATCTACCGCAAATCAGATAAATGAGAAACAGGAAAAAGCGATTCCTCTTTAAATGGGAATAACTTTGCCAAAGCCCATCCATTACAACGGAAACGCCATCCCCTGCGGTGGAAGTTAAGTCGAAATCAGGACGACTTCCTTTCACTGCGGATAAAACTGTTCGGAAATCCCGCTTTTTCAACCTGTTTCAGCTCATTTTTTGCCTGAGGGAGGTTATCGAATGCTCCGATCTGCACCACATATATTTTTGTCTGAGTCTCGATTTTCCCGGCGCTGGAAAGAAAGCCGTTCAGACTAAGCTTGTCGCGAAGCGCTTCCGCTTCGCCGGAGGTTTTGAACTTACCAAGAACAATGGTGTAGGTATTGTCATCCAGTTTTTCCATTTCCGGACTGAAACCTTTTGCTTTCAGATCCTGGATCTGCTGTGCGCCGCCTGCTTCGTCGGCAAATCCGCCGACGAACACCCTGTACCGGATGGCTTCAATGTCCTTGACCTGTATGGAAGCGTTGAATCCCTTGTCCGTTAATCCTTTGGAAAGAGAATCCGCATTTTCGCTTACAGAAAAAACACCCGTTTGCACATAATAAATTTTTCCGGACAGAGCGGATTCCGACGTCTGCTTTTTAACCACGGGTGGCTTGGGAGCCTGAACGGTAGTTTGTTTTACCTTTGCAGGAGGCTCTATCGCCGGCGGCGGAGGCGCCGTTTCACTGGCGGG
>Ga0210044_10010963_pt1 | contig 10663 bp, 16 predicted proteins | sample CryGey13umfilter_2_FD_183959 | JGI IMG/M metagenome (GOLD analysis project Ga0210044, IMG submission 183959) | Groundwater microbial communities from aquifer in Utah, USA - Crystal Geyser 4/9/14 3 um filter (SPAdes) (version 2) | ecosystem: Environmental > Aquatic > Deep subsurface >...
CAAACCTACAACGGGCTTAATTACTGGGAATGGTGCAGTGTTGTTCATGGCAAACGTTGATGGATAACGTTTGCAGCATGTTAGAGAACGTTCGTTCTGTTGTCAATGAGGGGGCGGAGCTTCGGCCTCAAGAGACGGTGGCATATAGATGGGCAAACGACCGCTGTGGAATGGTTAGCGGTCATAGGTGCAACTGGTTATGCAGGCTGTCAGTAGGTCATACGGGCAACTTTGAGAATCTTAGCTACAGAGGTTATGTTTCGAACAACTCAATTTCCCACTTTCCCTGCGACACAATTCGTCGCGAGAGTTACGATACTGAATCTTCAAACTACTTGGAGCATTCATGCGCAACCTATCAAAATCCAAACTGATCGCTTATCGGCAGTGCCCAAAGAGGGGCTGGCTGGAAGTGCATCGTCCTGAGTTGCGTGAAGATTCGGATGCAACTCAAGCTAGCTTTGCGGTAGGAAACACTGTCGGGGATATTGCACATCAACTGTATGACCAAGATGGAACGGGTGTATTGCTCGATGCTCAGCGTGATGGCTTCGACGTGACCTTCAAGCGTAGCCTTGAATTACTGGCTAGCGATCAGCCAATATTTGAAGCTGGCTATTCCGCCAACGGTGCATTGGCTTTTGCTGATGTGATGATGCCAGACATAGTGGATGGCAAGCGTGTCTGGCGCATGGTCGAGGTTAAATCGTCCACAGGGGTCAAGGACTACCACCGCGATGATGTCGCCGTTCAATCCTACATCGCACGAAATGCTGGCGTGCCACTGGCATCAGTTACTTTGGCACACATCAACAGTAGCTGGGTTTATCCGGGAGAAGGCGACTATCGCGGCTTACTCGAAGAGAATGACCTGACTGCTGAGGCCTTCGCTCGTTTTGATGAAGTACGCGAATGGATAGCCGCAGCGCATGAAGTGGTGGCAATGAAAGCAGAGCCTGAAATGAAGGTGGGCAATCAATGTGCCACACCTTTTGTATGCGGATTTTTCGATTACTGCCAATCGAAAAAACCTCAAGCGGAATACCCCATTCATTGGTTGCCCAGCATTCGATCCAATGACTTGAAGGAATACATTGCCGCGCATCCTGCGCTCGATTTGCGTGACACCCCCGATGACCTGCTGAACGAACAGCAACAACGGGTCAAGGCTCACACCCTTTCCGGGGATGTCTATTTTGATGCGGTGGGTGCGGCTGAAGCACTCAAGTCCTACAGCCTGCCAGCGTATTTCCTGGACTTTGAAACCATCCAGTTCGCCGTGCCCATCTGGAAAGGCACTCGCCCCTATCAAATGATTCCGTTCCAGTTCAGTCTGCACACGCTGCGGGAAAGCGGAAAGCTGGAATCACAGGCATTCCTGGACTTGTCTGGCAATGACCCATCGCGCGCATTCTCAGAAAAACTCATCGCGGTATGTGGAGTCAGTGGCCCCGTGTATGTCTATAACGCAGGGTTTGAAGGTGCACGAATCCGCGAACTTGCGGAGCGCTACCCAGAATTCGCCATCTCACTACTGGCCATCAATGAACGTCTGGTTGATCTGCTTCCCATCACCAGAGCGAATTACTACCACCCAAGCCAACACGGAAGCTGGAGTATCAAGGCTGTCCTTCCTGCCGTAGCACCTGACTTAAGCTATGAGGCATTGGATGGTGTGAAGAATGGCGGAATGGCAATGGAAGCCTTTGAGGAGGCCATCCACTCCACCACCACACCCCAACGTAAAGCACAGATCGAGCAGCAACTTCTTGTCTATTGCGGGCTGGATACATTTGCCATGGTGAGGTTGTGGCAGTTCCTTGCAGGTCGCAATGACCTACGTTTTGAGTAAGGGTCATCATGTCTAAACGATCCGATACCAAAGAAACAGTCCTACTCGCTCTTGAGTTGATGCGCCGCATTCCGCGCAAGGGAACGATTACAACCAAAGAACTGCATGAGCAGCTTGCCGACACCGAAGTCAGCCGAGATCTTCGTACCATTCAGCGACAAGTTGAAATGCTCAGCGAGCACTTTGAAATCGAGCGTGACGACCGTAGCAAGCCTTATGGCTATCGTTGGAAGGAATCAGCAAAAGGTATGGGGTTGCCCATGCTCTCTGAGCAGGAGTCGTTGTTGCTCACTCTGGCCGAGCAACACTTACGCAGTTTGTTGCCAGCCGGTTTGATGAAATCAATGGATGGATTCTTTGTGCAAGCTCGCAAGAACCTTGCGCCATACAACGATGAGAAGGGCAAGCGTGAGCGCGAGTGGTTGGAAAAGGTGCGTGTGGTTAGCACCACACAACCGTTGCTCCCCCCCAAGATCAAACCCATAGTGTTTGAGGAAGTCAGCAATGCGCTGTACGCCAACCTGTGGCTGAGCGTGGATTATGAGAACGCCACTGGCAAACGCACCGAAGCGGAAGTCATGCCACTCGGATTGGCTCAACAAGGCACACGCCTTTACCTAGTCTGCCGCTTCAAGGATTACGACAACGAGCGTAGTTTGGCACTGCACCGGATCAATAGTGCCAAGGCATCTGAATTTACTTTTGAGCGCCCGAAAGATTTTGACCTGCAAAAATACGATGACGATGGACGCTTTGGCTATGGGGTCGGCAAGCGTATCAAACTCACTATCTGCATAGAGAAGGATGCAGGCTTTCACCTGTTGGAGTCAAAGCTATCCGAAGATCAGGAAGTGAAAGAACTGGAGGCCGCTTACGAGATTTCTGCAACCGTTGTGGATTCAGCTATGTTGGATTGGTGGCTTCGAGGTTTTGGGGATTCACTGCACAGTGCAACAAAAGTAAACCTTAAAGGAGAGAAGGCATGATCTGTACGATTGAAGGAAAGCAGTACGATATTCCAGCTAGTGAAATTAAAGAATGGCATCCATCGGGGATGGTAGCAACAAGTAATGGGGTTGTTTCTGAAGAGGATATTGCGCGGGCTGATGCGGTCGCGCTAGAGTGTGGAGAAAATGACTATGTACAATTACAGCGTATGCGGCTGAATATCGAGTTGTCTACTGGGGAAAAATTCCAAGCACCACCTATTGGAATAGAGACAAGAAGCTTCTGGTGTCACTGGGAAGTTCGGCAGATAGAAAGATCAGTATTGAAGAAATACGCCGTGGTGCGGGAGTAAAACGAAGATTGCCGAGACGGCGTATCGAGAAATGCAGACACAAAGCTACAACCTGCCGTCTCTCTCCATCATCCAAGCCGGCAACTTGGTTTCATCGTGAATTCGTGGCTGAGCATGAGCGACTTTGCGGCAGTCATTGCACAGCGCCTCTACCCAACTATCATGCTGACGATCTTTATCCAACTGAGTTGGCGCTCCGCATTGCTCACAGATTAACATTGATTGTTCATAAGCCTTGGTGGCCAAGGCTTCAATCGCCTCGCTTACATTGCCATTGAACTGAAAACGCAAAGTGCCAAACTTTTGTTTGAGTACGCCCACTTTTGGCCAAGCCTCGGCAGTAATTGGTGTACCTTCGACCTTCGCTGCCGCTTCGATTTCAGCGGATACTTGCCACACCGAATCGAACCAGCCATCTCCACACTCAAAACTCTGACCGCGTAAACTTCTGAAGAGTAGCGGGAAGGCAGCAAGAAGTTTCGATGTGTTATCTGGGTTCATAGGATAGCAAAAGGTTGAATGAAATTTTCATATCGACCGCGCGATGGATGCTTACTGGTCTTCAATATCACCTTCTGTTTCATCTCATTCAGTAGGCCAAGAACATAAGCTTTGCGCTCTTCAAATCGATTTGACGAACCCCAGCCCAGAATAACAATATCCGATTCAAGCAGCGCATCCCGGATGGCTGCATTGTTGAGCGAGCCAATTTCATGCGACAAACCTTGAAACGCATTGGTTTGGATAAATGCGAACTGATTCACCACAATCAATCGGCGCACGTCTGAAAATTCCACCAGTCCCTTTTGGAATACGACCTTCTCCATAAACTGAACCGACTTATCAGCCACATCCTCGCCAGCATAACTAGGATTCTGCATCACCACGCAGACGGTTTTTCCAGTGGGCGGAGCATCATTCAAGACAATCTCTAGTCTATATCGGTAGTGCAAATCACCTTCACTTACGAATTGCGCAGTGACGGTTACATCGTTTATGTGTTTGTACCCCATTAGCAAGGCACACTGTCTTTTCCGCGTTTCAGTGAAGGAAAATTGTTGCGGATGAACTCAGCTGCGATTCGTATGGACTCATGACTATTCAAGCCATTCTTTCCCCCCGAAAGATGGGGTAAGACTACTATTGGAACGATTCCATCTGTAGACCAAATCAGACGTTTACTTTGGCCTTTGACTGAGAATGAGTGTGTCTTGAAGTCCTTAGTTTTGGTAACTTTCATAAAATCTTCAAGATGACCTAATCCCGTACCAATGAATAATTTTGGCCTTGAAACATCAATCCACGATTCAACAATGGGGAACCGTCTTTCCTTGACCCAATTTTGGTAGTCTTCCTTATTGTTAAAACCCGTCAAGTAAGTTGCATCTTCATGCCATGTTGTTAACTTGTTCAACGCTGCCGGATAAAGATTGCCTTTGAAATAGCCTTTGCTATCTCGCTCGAATGGGCGTTTCTCTTTAGCGAACTTTCTGTACTCAGATATTGGAATTTCTTCGATAGCAGCAAGCAACTTGAATGCATTTCTGTTGAATGGCCATGCGAGCTGCAGTTCGACTGAGTAGTCCTTAAGGATGCCTTCGCTCACTCCAAGTCCTTTCGCTTCTGCGACTTCGTCAGATAACGACCATCCAGGCTCTATTCCGAATAGCCATATTGACGGCGACTCCGGCACCCCTAGATCACCCCCATCACACGTTGTGACAAACTGATTTCTATCTTGTATTTTGGCGCGAAAACTTTCCGATTCACTTAATGACATTACTTATCTTCCTTTCCTTGAATATTCCAGTGCAACTATCTCGAAGCAATTTATCAAAAAATTGCACTTCAATGAGCTAAATCAATACACATTGATGTCGCGGACTATATGAGCCGGAGACTTGTCGGCATAGTCAGCTTGCGTTAGCGAACTATTTTGGTGCATCAATTTTGAAATAGGTAAGTCCTGAAATTGGGATGCCATCTTTTTCGTATCTTCCAAAAGCCCACCATTCAGGACGACTCATAAAGACGTCCCATACAATTAGCCCGAAAAATAATGCAGATGATGATTCACTGCATTCACATGCATTCTCATAAATAGGGTGAAAGACCGTGCCTGACCAATCTGAGCCAGGCATCCAGCTTGAAGTCTGTATTTCAGTGCCTTCGATGCGACTATTTAGTTCATCAGTTATAGCTTGGTATTCGGTGCTAGATAAACGGCTTTTCCAGCGATCAAAATCACGACGATGAGGAATGTTTGTAATTTCGGAATTAGATTCAATTGAAAAAAGCATAAGCGACTCCCCATGGTTGTGTGAATTTCAATACTGGTGAAATTGTTGAAGTTGCGAACCCTCGAATCCACCAAGATCGATATGATCTTTGCACGTCATTTGGTCACGAGCCACACTTCCTTATCCTCGCCAATACTTCTCAAATAACCCTTGCTCAAGGTGCTCATCTTCGTGGGAGTATTTCATAGCATTCTCAAGCGAAATGACTCCAAGAGTTAATCCTTCGATGCCCGAGCTCCCATCTGCATTGGAAAGATAGTTGATCAGTTTTTGGTACAAGCAATCGGCTTCGTTGACAATCACATCGACATAAATGTAACCCCAAGTCGCATGGTCTGCCATTAGGGCACATTGCTGCCATTTAATCCCATTCGCATCAAGCCAAGTGGTTACTTCAGCAAATAACTTTTGATGGGCAGCATTGCCACACAGATCATCAATCGTTGTTGTGTGTGCTCAATAAAACTGACCGCGGATTCAATTTAGAAGTGCAACCGCTTGTGGTTGCTTGGTGTAAAGAACTTCCACGCCGAAGAATACCTCATGAGGTGTTCTAAACTCCAGCACTTTACGTGGTCGATGATTGAGTCGGTCTACCGCCATCTGCACCTGTTCATCTGTGACCTCAGTCAAGTCCATGCCCTTGGGGAAATACTGTCGTAACAGCCCATTGCTGTTCTCGTTCAATCCGCGCTCCCAAGAGCTGTAGGGATGAGCGAAATAGATGTCTGCTTTCAGATATGCCGCCATGAGTTCATGCTCCGCAAATTCTTTGCCGTTGTCGAATGTGATGGTGTGGCATTTTTCCTTATGCGGGCGTAGCAAGCGCGTTGTCACAGCCGTGACACCTGCGGCATGCTTGCTGCGTATGTGCCCCGCCAACACATAACGAGATACCCGTTCAGCCAGCGTGACCAACCCGCCTTTATGGTTCTTGCCGATGACGGTATCGCCTTCCCAGTCACCTATGCGTGTTTTTTGAGCAACGATGTCCGGGCGATCATCAATGCTGACACGGTTTTTGATCGTGCCACGTCGTTCTTGCCCACTTGCATAACGCTTGCAGCGGGGCTTCTGGCTTCGTAGATGTTGGTGCAGGTCTCCGCCATTCCGCTTGTCCGCATAGATGCGTAGGTAAATTGTTTCGGGGCTGATCAGCAAGCTTCCTTCCAGCTCCAGTCGATTAGCGACCTGTTCTGGGCTGAGGTCTTCGCGGGTCAATCTCTCAACTTCGGCCCATTCATTTGGGGAGAACTGCTTGCCGTTGATGCAAGCTTGCCTGCGCTCATCACGCATTGATTGAGCTTGTTTCGGCCTCCAGCCTCGCCTCCCTTTATTTCGACTGAACTCTCGTGAAATCGTGGATTTGTGTACGCCCATTTCGTCTGCAATTTGTGTTTGGTTCCAACCTGCTTTATGTAACCCAGAAATCTGGTATCGTTGTTCGTGGTCGAGCTGTGTGTACTGTTTCATCTGTGTTCCTTTTACTTGGTCGTTTAAGTGGCTCGATGTTAACGCAGCTCGCCACTTAAATTCGCTTACAAAAGTTGCACTTCAGAGTTGAATCCGCCGACTAATAAAACATCGCGCTGTTTTACTCGTGCAACTTTGTCTATTGATTGAAGCGGTGGCTGCATAAATTCTTTCATTATTGTGTTTGCGCTCATATGACAAAATCTCCTGATCGATCCGGCTTCAGAATTTCTTCCAGCACCATTGATGGATTAAGGAAGCTGAGAAACAAAATGCCACGCTGTTTTTCGCGTGCGATTTTGTTGAGATACTTGATGAGTAGCGGCATGGTGAATCCTTTCAAGTGTGCCGAGGGCGAATATTTAATGCCGTCATTCAGCGATAAACTTCATCCCACTTAACAATGTGCATAAACAGAGATAAATATCTTGCTTCGATATAGTGACGAGCTGCGTCCTCTGCCATTTTCCTAGCTTGGATGCGAGAGGTAGGCGAGGTGGGCTTCTCGCTTGATGACTCAATTTGTTTACACGTCGCCATGTCATAGACACCCCACCACCACCAAGTGTTTTCTTCCGTACCAATTTCTTCCGCACGAAGAAAAAGGCCATGCCATTTTGCTCTATCGTCTTCGTTGCTGTACCAAGGGGACCAAGGTTTCCATGTTTCCGAGTCTTTTTATTCATTTCTCCAATCCCGATTGATTGCCAACTCAAATCACAAAATCTCCTGACCGATGCGGCATCACTTCAATCCAGATTGACCGCAGATTCAAAATGCCCAATGTCCCCACATCAGCATGATCGTATATCTCGTGAAATAGGTAGCACTGGTGAAAATGCTGAAGTTGCGAACCCTCGAATCCACCAAGATCGCTATGATCTTTGCCGTCATCCAACCCCCACTTCTCTTCATCAGGTGCACGTTTCCGGTAAGGCAAAAGTTTTACGCGGACTTCCATCGGCTCCATGACACCATCATCCGCCCAAGTATCAGCGTTATATGAAGGTCGCTCGATAGACGATTCGAAGCTAAGCCAGAGAATAATGTCAGTGCCATCCCATCTATCCCATTCCACACCTGCAGGGTTTAATCCTTCCAACCGCTCGTGCATTCCATCCATTTTGTCATGAAGGATTCTTTCTAATTCTTGCAGTCGCGTGTTTACGTGGCACAACCTTTCCATGTCCTTTTCGGTCAGCTCATTTCGATCAAGCGCATTCTGGATACACAACGACAAGTTCATTGCTTCATATTCACTAGCGTCTAGGTATTTCTTCAGGCGCATGCCCGTATCCGTGAGCTTCTTACCTACCTTCGAGTAGAACCTACGTAGCGCCGAAGGCACATCATCCGCAGATGCTAGGCGAGTAAATGCCTCTCCCGCGTTATTAATTTCAATGCAAGGCAAACCACCAATCTCGCCAAGTACGCGGACTCCCCCGTTTAACGGTTGAAGGTCGGCTGGGTGATATATGGGGTGTGGCATATGACGATCTCTTTCAGACCAGTTAAGGCTATTTATTGTTGATGTCGCCATCCTATTTCCTGTATGCGACACAACGTGACGTATCCAGGTTGCTAAATACGTTTCCTGAGATGTGAGTGAGAATTGATGAAATGAGCAACTATGCAAAGCACGGCCCGGTGTTCGATGCAGTAAAGCAATTAGTTATCGAAACTAAGATGCCTTCCATTTCGTTAGCGCAACGCACATTTCGAATCAATAACACCCGAGCAGCGGCTTTGCTTGAAGCATTGGAAGGTGACGTGGTGACTACTAAGGATGAACGCGGGATGCGAAGGATGTTGATAGGAGAAACCAATGAATACCTTTGATGCTCACTATTTTTAGTCGGAGTAATATAGGTCGCATTGCTTGCGATTGGTTTGATTTGATTTGAAAGAAGAGGATGCGGGAAATGGCTGAAGATAAATTTTCAAAATGGGCTACTGGATTTTCTGGCTGTGATGGAGGCGATATTGGCAACCATAATAATAAAAGTATTTGGTTTTGTGGCATTGAATGGGGCGGTGGGCATCCTGCAGATGAAGAGGAACTATGCAATACAGTGTTCTCAAAGAATGTTGATTATCCGGATGAGGGTTATTCGAAATGGAATGAAAATCTCTCGTATATCTTCAACTGGCAAGCAATGAAGTTGCTCTCTGCAATAAAGGGGGGCGTAGTTGAATCTTACAAAGACTTTGCAGAAACAAACCAGCCCTTCACAAGGGGAGGCAAAGGCTACTTCAAAATGAATTTGTATCCACTTGCGTTTGAGAATACGTCCCATGCATTGTGGGAAAGTGGTTTCGCAAAAGCGACTGGACTTGAGAATAAACAGGAGTACATCTCTTGGATTAGATTACACAGATTCCCTATTTTAAAGAGTTGGGCAGACGTTTACGCACCTAAGTTGATTGTGTGCGTCGGGAAAAGCTACATTGCAGACTTTTCCCTGGCCTTTGCAGATCAAGGTTTGAAATTCAATTGTGAAGAAATTGATGATCGTGAATTGAATTGGGGGGTCAATAAAAATGGCACACTTGTGGTTGTGATTCCATTTATGGTTAATCGTAACGGATTGACGAGAAATATTTCGATCCAAAAGTTCGGATATAGAATCCGAGAGATACTATTACGGATGGATGCCACTAACTAATGTAAGTTGGGGCATTCCACAATAGAGATGGCAATGATTTAACCGCGAAGCACTTTGAAGTTAAATACACCAAAGGGAATATAAATGTCGAACGCAAACTATAAAGATGGGATTATTAGAGACGGTACATCGCTCGGCAACGGCACTATTTTAGGCAATATAAAAAATGGGATCATCAGAAAGGGATCATCATCAAATGCCGGCAATGGAGATATCCAAGGTAATGTCAAAAGTGGAGTTGTTCGTAAGGGGGCATCGTCAAGCATTGGAAACGGCGACATCATCATGAACATCAAAGATGGGGTCGTAAGAGTCGGTAGCTCATCGGGATTGGGTAATGGAGATAAGAAAGGTTCCGCTGACGATTATGCAATCAAGGGGATGGAGCGAGAATTAGACGCGGATATGGTTGCTGCCTATCACTTCCTAGTAAAGAAAATCGTATAGAGCATCACGCTTCCAAAGGCGAGGGAATGCCCTCGCCGAATCAATACTGTCGGAGCATTCGCCCACGTAATGCATCCCTCCATACACCAAGAGTGTCGCCGCGCACTGAAAATTGACCACTTTTTGAGGGTTGTGCGCGCTGAAAATTGACCAGGTAATCCGAGTGTGCTGTCTCCACCTACGTGCTGATCGCTATTGTCAAAAAGGAGCTTCAACTTGATGCCTCTCTCTATTCTTTGCTACAGATTCTTTCGGTGTCTGTTTTTGAGAAAACCCAGCTATCTCAATCCTTCGCGGGCACTGAGCTTCTCTCAGATCAGACAGACTTTTCTAACCAACTAAATTTGTTCGACTTTTAACCGGACACTACTGCTTCGCAATAAAATTGAACTGAATTTATGCTGGTCGGGAACCCCCCCGCGTCAGAATAGTTGTCGCCTCGATATAATCTTGAACTTGGGGGCGACAAGGAGGAACGATGGCACGATACGGAGAAGTATTCAGGAGCAGGGTGGTGGCGCGTTTGTTGCCGCCGGAGAGCGCCAATGTGGTTTTGGCGGCGAAAGAAATTGGAGTGACGGTGCAAACATTGGAACGATGGCGTGAGGAGGTGCAGTCCAGGCCC
>Ga0210044_10010970_pt1 | contig 10661 bp, 9 predicted proteins | sample CryGey13umfilter_2_FD_183959 | JGI IMG/M metagenome (GOLD analysis project Ga0210044, IMG submission 183959) | Groundwater microbial communities from aquifer in Utah, USA - Crystal Geyser 4/9/14 3 um filter (SPAdes) (version 2) | ecosystem: Environmental > Aquatic > Deep subsurface > Groundwater...
TATAAGCCAGCTTTTCGCGTGATATTTTCAACTTATCGGTAATAGGCCGCATCATATTACCAATTATAAGTGAGTTTGCGTAATCATCAAAAAATATTATAACGCCAAGCAACCAGCTTGATAGCATTCCACTACGCGCTGTTTTAGCCAACTTTGTAATTTGCTTAGCCAACCCGGCAGTGCCTCCATTTGCAGAAATAACTCCTACTACACCACCAATAAGCAAAGTAAAAACAATTATAAACATGTGGTCTTTGTCTATCAATACATTCAACATTAAAGTATCTGCAAATCTCAAAAAAGCTGTAATTGGATTAAAGTTGTAATAAATCAAAGCTCCAGAAAAAATTCCAAGAGAAAGCGAAACAACAACTTGCCTAATTATTAAAGCCAAAAAAATAGCAATTAATGGAGGAATAACTGAAAGCCAACCTGGAATTACATTTAAAGAACTTTGTTTTATTGGAAGCACATTGCTTTTGACTACATAATTACCCGAAATATCTATTGAAATATTTCCGGAAATTTTGCCATTCACTACATTAAAATTAAAATTGTACAATTTGCTTTTGCCAATAATAGATAACTCAACAGTTTTTAATGTATCCGGAATATTTGAAATTGTTATTTGAGAAGGGATACCAGCTAAACTTAGCTTTGGAATATCAAAACTTTGCGCCGAAAGTGATGATATAAATATTAATAAAATAGAAAGAATATATTTAATTTTAATCAAATTTAAATTCGTTTATTGAAATTACCGTTTTAGTTGGTGCAATATATTGATGAATAATTTTAGAAACAAGGCTAAGATGATATGGAATGAAAAATAAAAATACCAAGCTAACTAACTACACAAATTAAATACCGACCGCTGCTTCCTTCCGAACCTGACGGAGTTGAGCATTAACCTGTTAGTTAGCGCCTGGCAAACTTTTCAAAATCAAGAGTGAAAATATATATAATAAAATTGAGCTATTCAAAAATATGTTTAATTTTTTGATATTCGTTTTGCCAATTTAGTTCTTCCGAAGCAATAATTGTTTTTTGTTTGAAATATTTGAGTCTGTTTTTATCAGTTATTAGTTGTTCTAATTTGCTTTTCACTTCTTCTGAATCTTCCAAATTAACAATTTCACCCACTTCATAATCCAAAACTATTTTTTTCATCTGAGGCAAATTGCTTATTAACACAGGCAATCCAGCCATAATATATTCAAACAATTTATTTGGAAGTGCGTAATAATAACTTTTGCTAATATTTTCAATTAAGGCAATTCCAATATCAGCTGCTGATGTGTAATTTATCAAATCTCTTTGCTCAATATTTCCGAGAAAATGGATACGGTTATTAAGTCCTAATTTAACAGCCAATTTTTGATATTTTTCTTGAAAAACTCCAGTTCCTAAAACTACTAAATTACAATTCTCCACTTTTTTCATTGCGTCCAAAAGTGGTTCAAACCCCCTTCCTTCAAGAATTACACCTTGATAAAGTAAAATTGTGTTGCATCCTAGAATATTCAACATTTGGTGTAAATCTTTTTTATCAAAAACCGGTTTCATCAAAGGTAAATTTCTTATTACCACAGTATTTTCAAGGCTATAAAACTCATGTAAAAATTTAGCATCGCCTTCACCGGTTACTAAAACTTTATCAGTTTTTCTAATAAAATATTTTTCTAAACGACTTATAATTGATTGTACAAAAGGTCTATTGCGAAGAGCTGCTAAAAAAGCATAAAATTCACGACTGTTATAATATAATTTGGCTTTCCTTTTTTTCGCAAAAAATGTAACTAATGGTAGTGTAAAAATATCCTCAGCAATATAAATTGATGAGTTTGTTTTTGATAATTCCTTAAAAAGTATAGTAATAAATTTTAGATAATAAGGAAGCGAATTTTTCTTTTTTACTAATTTATAAATTGATGTATTGCCAATAATGGTGTTAAAATGTGGAGTTGTCCAATCAAAAGATATTACTTTTACTTCAAACCCATCATTAATAAGCGAATTGGTTAAATTTGTAACCCGAGTGTCAAAATTAGCATTCCCAAGAAATGCAATTGTAACTGATTTCTTCTTTGCAAGTTTACTTATTTCTATTTGATTTTTTGTATATGACTTGCTTTTCATGAATTATAATTTAATACTTAATGTATTACGCATAACTGTTTTCGCATCAAATTTTTCTTTAAAATCAATTAAACCCATACTTGGAGTCATTGGGTTTTCGGCTTTAGTATCTTGTGAAACTCCAATATCCACATAACTATAGCCATTATCAGTTGAATATTTAACAACTTCATACATTATTCTATGAATAGGTTTCAAGTGTTCATAATTATAATCAAGCATATTATAAAAGCATAAGGCACAAGTTTTGTTTACAAAAAACATTGAAGAGCCAGCAATTGGAATATCTTTGTAATAAAGCATAAATAATTTTAAATGATTTGGTAAAAGCTCTTTCAAACTGATAAGTTCTTCCAAAGAATGAGTAGGTTTAACATTGTGGCGAGCTTTATTACTCAATAAAATTGGATAAAATTGGTTATATCGTTCATTTATTTCCACACGAATATCAGAATCACGAAAAGTTTTTCGAATATTTCGTCGAACAGTTGGTTGGAAACGTGAGATAATATCTTCATCTTTATTTAATTTAATTGCACTACTAATGTAGTGAAGTGAATATTTGAAGCCCAACCACAGCATAGCAAAATCGAGATTTTGGTTTGGTTTATTCTCGTAAACTACTGGGGCAGCAGTTAATTCAAATTCTGTAATTCCATTATCTTTTGCATAAATTAGCAAAGTGGAAACAATTTCTAAAGCCTTTTCAAATTTTATATCTTTTGTTACAATTGAGCCGTAACTTGCTCCAATTGGAGATTCAAATTTAGTGCCTCTTAAAGAGCCTGGCAAGAGAGCAACAATTTCATTTTTTTCAACAAAAATTAAGTGGTTAAAATTAAATTTATCTTTCGCGTGATAATCAAAAAATTTCTGCAAATGAAAAAGAGTACCATTGTTTGATTCATCAACAAATTTATCCCATTTTTCCTTCCAATCTTCCGAATATTTAATTATTTCCATAAATCCAGCTATTATTTAAATGAATACATTAAAGAAATTGTATGCCCTGAATCTAATCCATACGAATAAGGAATATAAGCGTAATCAAAATTAATTCCTTGCCAAAAAATACCTAAGCCAGCAACAAACCCTTTAGATTCATATCCACTCATATAACCCAAACGAATAGCAATTAAATTATCATAAAATACTTCACCGCCGGCGTGGATATGTGTGACTTTGGTATCAACATATTTTTGAATGCCCCCAACAAAATTTACAATTGATTTGATGCTTTGCAAATCAAAATTGTAAGCCAAACCAATTCTAAAATCAGTTGGGAGTTTTGTGGCTTGGTTTCTTAATTTTGAAAGCGAGCCAATATTTTTTACTGAAGCTCCAATGTTAAATCCTTCAAAAATATTTTTATAACTAAATCCAAAATCAAAAACATATCCACCAGCTTCATCGGAAAGCAAATTTTCGTATACATATTTAGCAGTAGCACCAATAGAAATATCATTTATTATATTAATTCCAGTTGAAATAGAACCAACCATATAATGAGCATTAAATTTAGATTGTGGAATTTCGGAAGCACTTGTTCTAACTTCAATATCAGAAATTGTTGTGTTATTAACTCCTATAGCAAATGGAATTTCGAATAATTTAAAACTTGCACCAACTAACTGAGTTGACATATCTTGCAATAATTGAGAATGCGTTAACATAATTTGTGGATTTTGGAAATCACCTAAAAGTGCCGGATTGTAATTTAACGATGTTAAATCGTTTACACCAACAACCCCCAAATCACTCATTGCAATATTGCGTGCACCAAATCCATTTTTTAAAAATGAAACCCCATTTATACCAGCAGTTTGAGCAAAAATGTTTACCACACTTATTAATACCATTACCAAAATATTTTTCATTTTCTTATTATTTTAATTTTTGAATGTCATTCCACACTAAGTTTTTAAAAAATTGTAAGGATTTTTATACTAACTGAAATTCCCGATAATAATATTAGTGAACAACAGCTTTTTACAACACATTTTATTTATTTTTGAAATCAAATAATTATTCATTTTTCAATCTAAAAGTTAATATCTATCCCAATAATATGCTGGTCAAAAGATGAATATGGTTCAACAACAAAAGCATAATTAACTCCTACATTAAAATTAACAATATTGTAAAAATACGAAAATCCTAATGAAGGTCGCGAAGGAACTGACGTGTTGCTTATATCAAATTTATCCAAACCACCACGAATAAAAAGTCCTTGATAAATTTTATATTCAGCACCAAAGCGGAGATAATTATTTCCAGCACTTGTATTTTCTAATTCTAAAGCAGCAACAAGGTTATACTTTTCAAGAAAATATGAAACACCAATTTTTTTTAATGTTGGAAATTTAACATCAATAGAAAATCCTTCTTGCCCATAAATTGGAGTTGTATCCCATTCATATTTGCTTAATAAATCAGAAATCATTGCAGAGACAGTAATTTTATCGTTCACTATATATAAAGCTCCTATATCCACTCCAAAAGTATTTGTTCCAACTTTATCATATAACTGTGAATAATAAAATTTTGCAGTAAACCCTATTGAGAGTCTATCAGAAAATTTATTAGCCAAAGAGACAAAAAACTGATTTTCGTAAGGCTTTAATTCACCAACTACATTTCCTTGGCTATCCCTTTCTTGAAAATTGGAAACGCCTGCATTAATAATTCCAGCACTTAATCCGGCAACTCGAGGTTTTACAATAAAATTGCCGACACTATCTTTTTTCCCAAATTGAAATTTACGTGTAAAACTAATAAAATTAAGACTTCTATCTTGAGAAAGAAACGAATAAGAAGTTTGGAACGAATTATTTTCTTGATAAACTGATAGTGCTGGATTATAATAAGAAACTTTATCACCGGTTATTACTGAAGACATTGTGTTTCCCATTCCCATTCCTCTTGCACCAAAACCCATTCGTGAAAATGCTCCTGGTAAACTTGCAATTTTGCTATATTGGTTTGATTGAGCAAATAATGAAACAGATAAAAGCAAATATGTTACAAGGAATAATTTTTTATTTATCATTTTAACACCATTATTTTACCAAAAAGTGGTTTACTAAAATCATCAGAATCAATTCGGTAAAAATAGACTCCATTTGTTACAATTTGTCCCAATTCATCTTTACCATCCCAAAATTCGAATTGTTCTCCAATTCCACGTGGCGTATTTTGGACAAGAGTTTTTACTAATTCCATACCAAAATTCATAATTCTTATTGTAATATCTGAGTTGGTACTTAAGCCATATTTAATTTTAATTGATTCTTGAGCAGGTGAAAAAGGATTTGGGAATGCATAAGTTTCATCAGCTTTTATGTTATTAGAGGCAAGATAAACTTTCCAATCACCTTCCCAAAATCCATTTGATTCACTTAACCTTGCTAAACCGTTGTTTGAACCAACCCAAATTAAATAATCAATTGCATTAATTTTATTTGAAGCAGCAGAATAAAAGATGTTAGTACCAATTGGAAGTTTTGTATAATTATCCTTAATTGAAGATGGTTGAATCCAAGTATTTCCATTATTATTACTTCGGAAAATTCCTCTATCAGTTGGAACCAAAACATCAAAATCAGAGGCATTGTAATATTTAAATCCAAAATTATGAGCATGTTCATCGGGTAAAGTTACATCCCAATTTTTACCGCCATCAGAAGAATAACTAACAGCCCAAAATTCTTCTAAATCTTCTGCTTTCCAAGTTGCAGCCCAAATAGATTTATCGGCTTTATTGTATCCCAATCCAACAACAAAATTTCCACTAATTGGATCATCTTGGTTTTGGTGATTAAATTTTTCCCAGCTGATTCCGTTATCGGTTGACTTATTAATTCCTCCAGCAGTACCAACATAAAGTGTTGAATCATTTATGCCAAGAACTGAAAAAACACGATGATTAAGCCACGATTCATTGCCAAATTTACCTGCAACAGGTTGTAATGTAAAATCAAGAACATCATTTGGACTAATAGAATTAAGTGTATCTGGAGGAAGGATAACTCTTTCCCAAGTTGCTCCCATATTGGTTGATTTTCGCAAACCACCAGCAAATGATGCAATCCAAATTGTGTTTTTTGTAAATGCAATATCGTAACTTATGTTATTAATTTTTGTTGTTACTGGCAAAGCACGTAAAGTATTTATTCCATAAACAATTGAGGAATCACCTGGATTATCTATTGGTTGCGGAATTGAAACCCAGGTATTTCCATTATCAGTTGAATATTTAATTCCAGTTCCTTCTGGAAGATTAGCCCCATTAACTTCAGTAGTTTTTCCAGTAGTTGCCCAAATAATACCATTGTTATAACCGATTGCCGTTGCACCATCTTCGCCAAAAAATTCTTGCAAAAAATAGTTTTTCCAATTTTCGCCATTATCTTCCGACAAACTCAAACCACGTGACGTGCCAAGAATTATTAAATTATCTGTAGCAATAATATCTTGAATTGAATTACTCGATGGTGTTAAATCATTTACTCTACTAATTTTAGACAGTTTTTTTTTATCAAGGTTATAGTTTTTGGGTGAATACTGACCAAAAATTGCAGATGAAATAGTTAGCAATATTAATATTTGTTTTATCATTTCACCACCATGTTATGAGTAATTACATTGCTGAATACTCCTCTTTTGTCTTTAGCTCTTATTTCAAACTTCCAAGTTCCTGTTTCTGCGGCACTAGTTGGAAATTTCAATAGAACAGTATAAATACTATCTTTCTCAACTAAGTCTCCACTATCCTCAGTTTTACCATCATCAAACATTGGAAACTCTTTTATACCTTTACTATTTTTAATTTGGTCACCATTTGGTTTGAATAATTCATAAAAGACTTTTTCCACATCAGCATAACCATTTGCATCAGATACACGAACAGAAAATGAAAAATCGACATCACGACTTATCTCATCAGGAATATTTGGCTCTGACAAAACTGGAGCAACATTATCTTGCAAATTATCATAAATAAAATTATGTGAAGCTATTTTTTTCTCGTCTTGGAATGTTGTTTGATAAAAATAATCAATTGTGTATATCAGACTTTGCATTAAACTATCCATAGCAATTGAAGTACTATATTCATTTTCTGTAACTTTTGTCATATTTTTGTGATATTGAACATTAACAGTTCCATCAAGCGAACTAACTTTTACCCAAACTGAAATAAGTGATTTTGTATCAGAAAAAAAGATTGAAGTGACTAATTTAGTATCGGTTCCAGAAAACATCAAAGAATTTGGAGCAATAATATTTGTAACTGAAAACTCGTTAATACTTGGGTCAATTAATTTATCTTCAATTCCATCGCATTTAATAAATAAAAGTGATAGTGAAAGAATAAATAATAATTTTTGCATTTTATTTCTCATTTGATTAAAATTTATTACAGAGGTTTAATTTGGATAGAGTAAAAGAAACATCTCACAATACAATTGCTCTGTAAAAGTTATTTAATATAGTAAATCCAAAATTTTTAACAATTATAGTAGCAATTTTTCTATAAAACATTTCCTTTTATTTTTATTAGAACAAAAGTTAAATATTGGATACTCGTTTGTCAAGTTATTTATTCATCATATTAAAATGAAATAACAAAAGGAGAAGGAGCAAAAGAAATAATTAAAATAAATAAACTAAAGTATCCTAACATCATTCTTTTTGTATCTAAAGGCTTAAAATTAAAAACAGGAGGATGTTTAATTTTAATAACAAAATTTAAAATCAAAGCCCAAAACAACCATCCAGTCCACCCAAAATTGGTACCAAACTCTAAAAAAGTATCTAAAGTTCCAAAAACTCCAAGAAGAATAAGCAAAATCATTGAAACTGAAGCAATAATTTCGTGCTTTCTAACATTAAACATACTGTAAACAATGTGCCCACCATCTAACTGACCAACAGGAATCATATTCATTGCTGTAACAAACAACCCAAGCCATCCGGCAGTTAAATAAGGATAATGATAAATTTCTGTCATTGGTGGAATAAAATTGGTTGATGTTTGAAAAATTGAGTTAAATAATTCAAAAAGTATAGAGCTCCCAAATTTAAGACTTATTGCATTTTGTCCATAACTGGGAGAAAAATAATCGGGATGAATTGATAAAATATATTGTGGATCCGGCAAATTCGAATATCCAAAAACAAGGACAATTATTGCTGCAATAAAACCAGCAATTGGACCAGCAATTCCTATATCGAACATAGCTTTATTAGTAACTACAATTGAACGAGTTCTAATAATCGCTCCCATTGTACCAAAATTAAGAAAGCCCGCTAAAGGAGGAAATGGGATAAAATATGGAAGCGTAACATCAACTTTATGATAACGAGCAGCAAAATAATGTCCAAACTCGTGAACTCCTAAAATAAAAAGAACGGAAAAAGAATAAGGTAATGCAACAGCTAAACTAAAAAAATCGTAAGGACCCGGTTTCCCGGTTATCCATTCTGTTCCGGCAATTAGAGTAGTTGCAATAGTTATAATAAATAAAACTATGTGAATAATTGGAGAATGCTTTTTGTTAAACATATTCTCTCCCTTTCCAAGTAACTTTTCGTGAAAAGATTAAAATAATTGGAGTTATAACAACATAGAGAAGAAAATATATTTCAAACAAAAGAAAATGTTTTAGCTTTAAGGTTAAACCTAATTTTTGATGAACTGGACCAATAAAAAAATAATCGATTAAAAGTTTGAATGAAATCAAAGGGATTATAGCTTTTGTAAAGAAAAAGGGAGAAATTAAAACCATAAAATTGGCTAAAAAACCGAACGAAATTACTACTAAACCATAAAGTCTGCTTTCTAATCCACCAACAGCCCAACGTTTTTTCTGATTATAAAGTTCTTTAACTGTACTGCAAGCTTTAGAAGTAATTAAAGTTTCTTTATCAATTGGATAAAGTATTTTATATTTTTTGAGCGAATCAATTGCCATAAGAAGATTAAAATCTTCAGTTACCGAAAACTCAAGTCCTTCATAACCTCCAACTTCTTTATAAATAGATTTACGGTATGACATATTATTTCCAATACAACTCATTGGTTTGCCAACATTAATTGCTCCGCTGGCAGTTGCAAGCAAATAAATAAAATCTACCGATTGCATTGCTGTAAAATTATTTATTTCAAATTGGTTTGTCATTCCGTTTACCATAGCAACCGAATCATCAATATAATAGGAAGCAATTCTTTTAGCCCAAGTTGGAGAAGCTTGGCAATCTGCATCAGTGGTAATAATTATTTCATTTGAAGTAAACTCAATTGCATTTGCAATAGCTAAAGTTTTACCTTTTAACTTCCCTTTTTGTATTGAAGAAACAATTTTGGTGAACTTTGGTTTATTTGCAATAAATTCATCAATAATTTGTCCGGTTTTGTCGGTAGAATTATCATCAACTAAAATTATTTCAATTTTATTATCCGGAAATTCAAGTTTGTTAAGAGATTCAATACATCTCAAAATATTATTTTCTTCGTTTCTGGCAGCTACAATAATTGAAATGCTTGGAAGGTTTGAATCATCTAATTTAGGAAATGATTTAGAAGCACCTACAATAATTATTGTTACAAAAACAAAATAAATTGAAAGAATAATTAAGAACACTATTTCAAACATTTATCTGGTTCTCCAATTTCAAATTTTTTATCTTTTGATTTTTCAACAATATAATCAATTGATTTTTCAATAATAGCTTGTGATTTAATATTATCGTGTAAAACAATAACTGAATTTTTATTTAAAAATTTATCTATGGCAAAAATAACAATATTAAAATCATTTTTGTAATCATAAGTTAATAATGACCACATAACATTTGTAAGAATATTTTTTTTTATTATACTTTGCGTTAAAAATCCAATTCTTCCATGTGGTGGTCTAAAATATTTTGGTTTAATTCCAACAGTTTTTTCAATAATTTCAGAACATTTGGCAATTGAAAAATTAGGGTTTTTATTAAATAAATTAATGTTTTGATGTGATATTGTGTGATTCCCAATTAAATGTCCTTCACTTATTATTTGCTTGGCCAAAATTGGATATTTTTCAATATTTTCACCAACACAGAAAAAAATTGCTTTAATTGAATAGGCATTTAATTTTTTCAAAATAATTGGAGTAGTTTCTGGATTTGGTCCATCGTCAAAAGTGAAAAGTATTTTATCAATTTTGGATTCCCAAATTGTACTTGGGAAAAACCAGCGAATTATTTTTGGTGGAACATAAAATGCTTTTTTAATCATAATTATCTTTTTAGATTACGACCTTTCCATCTAAAATTGCCTAATGCACCAGCAATTGCAGAGTAAACTATGTAAGGGATATGTAATATTTCGGCTAAAACAAATAATGGAAAAGAAATTTTTTCTATCAAAACTCCAACACCTTTTTCCATAACAGAATATTCTATTAGCATTTTAACAAAAAACGACCCGGCAAAAATTGTTAAAAATCTTGAGTCTAATAATAATCCTAAAAAAGGTT
>Ga0210044_10010976_pt1 | contig 10655 bp, 12 predicted proteins | sample CryGey13umfilter_2_FD_183959 | JGI IMG/M metagenome (GOLD analysis project Ga0210044, IMG submission 183959) | Groundwater microbial communities from aquifer in Utah, USA - Crystal Geyser 4/9/14 3 um filter (SPAdes) (version 2) | ecosystem: Environmental > Aquatic > Deep subsurface >...
TCCCGGCGCGGCATGCTGCCCCCGACGTCGAGCTCACCCGGTTGTCTTTGGTGGGCTCCCGCGAGTTGATCCCCGCCCCAGGTCCTCAACCCTGGCCCAGCGACTCCGCCGCGCTGCGACCGGCCAGCAGGCCCTGGCACAGATCGAGGTGCATCTTGCCCGTATTGACCCAGCTGGTCTCGTCGGCGAAGCGCAGGATCCGCGCCCGCATGTCGGCGGCGAATCCCTCGTCGGTGAGCAGCCGCACCAGCCCCTCGACCCAGCCGTGCAGGTCGTTCTGCTCCACCACCAGGTGGCGCGAGATGCGCTGCTCCACCTCACTGAACTTTGGAATACGAGAGCAGAGCATCAGCTTGCCGGTGCCGGCGGTCTGGTGCACGACGCCGCTCACCGAGCTGTAGCTCTGACGGTAGGACATGGCCACGACGTCAGCCGCGGCGTAGATCGTGGGCACCATCTCGTCGGGGACGTAGTCACCCCACTGGCGGGTACGACGCGCGATGCCCAGCCAGTGCTGGCGCGCCCGCAGATACTCCATGTAGATCCGGGCGTAGAACACCTTCTGGCTCGTGTAGCCGCCGATGTACAGCTGCGCGTCGGGCACCCGCTGCAGCACGCGGCTGAAGACCTTGAACAGAAACTCCAGCCCTTTGCCGAGCCAGATGAAGCCGAAGAACAGCACCACCCGGCCCAGCGGGTCCAGGCCCAGCTCCCGGCGGCTCTGCTGCGGGTCCCGCTGCTCCATGCTCCGGCTGCCGTGGGGGATCACGGCGATCTTCTCCGGCGCCACACCCCGCTCCAGCAGATCCTGGCGCATGCAATCGCTGTGCACCATCATCGCCGACGCCTCACGGGCCAGGGCCCGGTCCAGCGCCGCCGCGTTGCGCCCCGGGCGGTAGCCGCGGCGGTAGGTCTGGCCGTAGACCGAGTGCGTGTTGACCACCGTGGCGACGCCGAGCTCGCGCAGCCGGCGCAGCAGCTCGACGATGCGGTTGTCGTGGCCCCACAGATCGTCCGTGTACTGCAGGATCACCACATCGGCCGCCATGGAGCGGATGGTGGAGCACAGCGGCTCGACGTAGTCCTCGGCCCGGCTGAAGCAGGGCACACAGCGGATCGCCGGGGTGTCCAGCGGATCGGAGCCGTGCTCGGCGGCCAGGAGGTGCTGCTCGGGCTGATGCTCGCGCATGCCCGCGATGAGGGCGTCGGTGTAGTGCGTGTGACCGAATCGGTTGGGCCAGAAGGTGCTGGCGTGACAGATGCGCATGGCACCCAATAACATAGCCTGTCCCCGGGTTCCAACCTGTGATGCCGGTCCCAGAATCGTTTTGCCTTTTGCGACATGGTGTGTGAAGACACCCAACACACAGGCCGACGCCTCCCGACCCTCGTTGCGCAAGATCAACGCCATACTGCTTCTCGTCGCTCTGGCCCTGCTGGTCTACTTCGTCCACCGCGTGGGCCTGCGGCCGATCCTGGACGGTTTTGCCCGGGTGGGCTGGGGTTTCGGGCTGCTGCTGGGGATCTTCGTCTGCGGCTTCCTGCTGGAGACCTGGAACTGGAGCCGCTGCTTTCGGCAGCCCATCCCGTTCTCCCGCTTTCTGCTGCCCAGCTGGTGCGGTCAGAGCATCAACCAGCTCACCCCGGGCTCGAGCCTGGGCGAACTGGTGAAGGGCGGACTGCTGGCCCGGGTGGCCCCCACCGAGGCCGTGATCTCCTCGCTGATCCTGAACAACCTGGCCTTCGCCTTCGGCACCACGATGGTGATCCTGGTGGGCTCGGTGGGGCTGTGGTTGCTGCCGTTCGCGCCGCTGCGGCTGAAGCTCGCCGGCAGCCTGGTGGCGCTGCTCGTGCTGGCCGGCCTGGGCCTGTTCTACCGCGGCCTGCTGCGGGGCATGATCTCGCGCCTGCTGCGGCGCATCGCCGGTGCTCGTCGACCACGCCTGCAGCGGGCGGCGGAGCAGATGGAGCGCTGGGAGCGCGAGATGCGCCTGCACGCCGAGGAGCGCCCCTGGCGCTTCCGCCAGGTGGTGCTGGTGAACCTGCTGTGCAACGCCTTTCCCATCGTCGAGATGTGGCTCACCTGGTATCTGCTGGGGGTGAAGCTGGACCTGGCCCGATGCTTCACCTTCGCCGGCGTGGAGACCGTGGCCGGCGTGCTGTTCATGGTCGTCCCCGGCAAGCTCGGCGTGGCCGAGGGCACGACCTACCTCACCAGCGACCTGCTCAAGCTGAACCCCAACACCGGCCTGACCAAGCAGCTGGTGGGGCGCGCCGTGCGGCTCGTGTTCTCCGTGGCCGGTGCCCTGGCGCTGGCCTGGATCACCATCCGGCGTGGACCGGAGACAACCGAGAAGCGCTGAAGGGGCCGCTACGACTTGGTGTGTAGTGTGAGGCTGCCCAGGCCCAGGGGCGCGTGACCCGCCGCGACCACCGCCGGGCCGGCAGCCACGGCCGCCAGCCCCTCGCGGAAGATGCGCTTGCCGATGACCGCCGCCGCCGCGTCGCGGAAGTAGGCGAAGGAGGGCCAGTCGTTGACGTCGATCACATGCGCCCGACCGTCGTCGGTCAGCACGGCGTCGCCGCCGTAGACCATCAACCCCATCTGGCGCACCAGGACATCGATCGCCCCGCGCACCGCGCGGAACGCCACCGGGGCGACCTTGTGGTCGCGCTCGGCATAGTAACGGAAGAACCGCGTCCCCACCACACCGTAGAACTTGACCACGGTCCCCTCGAGGTGCGGCTGCACCACGGCCTCGTCCACGCCGCGATGGGCCAGCCGGCCCAGAACCCGGCGGTAGTCCAGCTCCGAGTCCACCCGCGCCACGTCCCCGGCCTCGGTGGCGTGCACGTCGCCGCGCTTGACCCAGTAGGATGCACCCGGCTGCAGTCGGAAGGCCCGCGGGGCCCGGGTGGGGATCACCGTCATCGGGGCCAGCACCGGGTGCTCCCCGACAAACCGCGCGAGGTTCACGCGATAGCAGTTCTGCACCGCGCGTGGGCTGTTGATGATCAGATGCCCCTGACGCTCGAGCTTGACCAACTCGGCGTTGGCCCGCGGACCCTGACACATGGAGAAGATCACCGGAGCGTCGATGGCGCGCGTCCCGACCTCCTCCTCGGAGTACAGCTCCACCTGGCAGCCCTTGCGAGCCAGCACGGCGGAGGTCCGCTCCAGGATCAACCGATCGTTGTTGGCGTGTTGAGCCGGGGAGAAGGTCTGCCCCCTCAGTATTCCAGCGAGTCGTATCATCGGCCAGCTTCCAGTAAGAACGTCTCGGCAGCACGAACATCACTCGGACGATCAACGTCGATGGCCTTCGAGAGCCGACATCCCGCCATCGGAAGACGGTTGGTTAGCACGAAGGCCAGGTAGTTGCGAAGCTTTTTCATGCGGCGCGCGAGCGCCTGCTCCAGCAGATCCAGGGCGTTGCCGCTCATGCCATACAGCCCCACGGTGACGAACGGCGAATCGGCCGCGGCCTCTCCCAGCGCGTTCACCGGGCCGCCACCTGTCCCCGGCTGCTCGTCCACGGCGATACGCAGCGGCTTCTCGTCATCGACGAAGTCGGTGTACGACAGCAGCACGTCCAGGTCCGACCGGCTCGAGAACATGCGAGCGAAGGCGGAGAAGTCGTCCGGCTGGATGATGGAGTCAACGGTGCACAACAGAAAACGCTCGCCTTTCAAGAAGATCCCAAGTTCATACAAGCTGTGCATCGAGCTTTCAGTGACCTTGATCACAGTGCGCAAAGACACTGGCAGATCAAGGCCCTGGGCGTGCTCCACCACCTCGGAATCGCGAGCGATCAGCGCCACCTCATCCACCCCGTTGGCCTGCAGCGCCCGCAACGTGCGCTCCAGCAGGGTCATGCCGCCCACCCGAACCAGCGGCTTGGGGACGGTGAACCCTCCTTCCCGCAATCGGGAGCCCTCTCCCGCGGCTATGATACCTGCCTTCATCCAGTCACCCAAAAAACCCACCCTGTGCCAGGCAATCCAGGGCCCCGGCCAGGGATGTGACGATGTGATGAGCGGCGCCCTCGTCCGCCGCCACGAAGACCTGGTCCCCCCGGATCCAGCAGGTGGTCATCCCCAGGGCCCGGGCCGGGACGATGTCGCTGGCCAGCGAGTCCCCCACCATCGCCGCGTGCTCCGGCCCCACACCGAGGCGGTCCAGCGCGCGCCGGAACAGGGCCGGGTCGGGCTTGCTCACACCCTCCAGCGCGGAGCAGGCCACCGTATCCACCACCTGGCTCAGCCCCGTCTGCTCCACGATGCGCATCAGGTTGGGGGTGAAGTTGGAGACCAGGCCCACCCGGCATCCGGGACGGTGGCGCTGCAGCAGCTCCCGGCTGCGAGCGATGTGCTCCAGCGCGTGTCCGACGAACCGCTCCACCACGGGCTCCACGCCATCCGGCGGCAACCCGAGGTGGCCCAGCATCAGGCCCGTCTGGAGCTGGACATGCTCGCGTAGACCCAGCGCCTCGATCCCCACCTCGCGGTCCAGCCGTCGGTCGGCCGCGAGAAACGCCCGGTCCAGCGACTCGCGGGGCACCACGAACCCGGCCTCGGCGAACGCCCGGGCAAACTGGGTCGACCAGTGCCGCCCGTCGCTGTCCAGCGTGCCCCCGAAGTCCAGCAGCAGCGCACGCCCACGGGCATGCTCCACTCCGCGCTCCAGAGTGGCTCCCCCGCTCGGCGCACGTGAATGCTCCTTGCCGCTCATGCCGGGGTGCCGCTCCTCTTGAACAGCGGGTAGGCCAGGATGCTGACCCACACCACGGTGGCCCCCAGGGCGAAGAAGAACATCATGATCCGCAGCTGCCCCACCAGCGCGAGGAACGTGGTGAGCAGCACGAAGAAATCGCGGCGGACCAGCGGCTCCAGCCGCTGGGCGAGGGTGGGCCGGGGCGGCTGCTGCGGCTCGGGGCTCGCGTCATACGCCTTCTCCAGCCGGGAGTGCTGCTCCCAGGGCATCCGCACCGCGTTGAGGTCGCCCGAGGTGGTCCGGGTCAGCAGGTAGCGATACATGATCACGGCGTTGATCACGAACCCCGCCGCGGCGACAATGCCCAGCACCAGGTACAGCGTGGAGTCCCACGTCCGATAGCAGCCGATGCCGGCGCCCAGCACGAAGGCGGTGTTGGAGAAGTCGTCGCTCAGGGTGTCCATCCACTGGCCGGTCCTGGACTCCAGCAGCTTGGCCCGCGCCAGCTCCCCGTCGATCCCGTCCAGGATCGAGTTGAGCTGGAACAGCAGCGCCCCCAGCAGCAGGTACACGTAGCCGCCCTGGGCCGCAAGCACACCGCACACCGCGCCGGCGACGGCCGCGGCGATGGTGGCGGCGTGGGGATGCACCTGGATCTTCATCAGGTGCCGGCTCACGGCGAGGGAGATGTGGCGATCGAAGTGCGCCACCACCCCGTCCTCCTTCTTGCGCAGCGACGCCAGCAGCGTCGACGTGGCGCGCCGGGTATCGATCGGGTCCCGGAGCAGGATCGGCTCCAGGTCCAGCTCCACACCCTCGAGCTTGCCCTCCGCCGCCAGCTGCTGCTCCAGCTGGTGCGGGGTGCTGTCCGGGCTGGCCTGCAGCGCGCCGAGGCTGATCACCATCGGCCCCACGGAGTCCGGCCGCGTCGCGTGGACCCCGACGGCGGCCCCGTCGCGGGGTGCTGTTCGATCCACGATCTTCGGCGCGAAGCGACCGAAGGACAGCGCGCCGGGCCAGTACAGCACATCCGACACCGGGGGCTCCTCGGCGGTCAGCGCCTCGATCACGGGCCAGAAGCCCAGCTCTCGCGTCCCGTCCTCGATCCAGCTCACGCGGATACCCGAGCCCGGGAGCCGCCGCATCATCTGCTCCACCAGCTCCCGGTCGGCGGGTCGCACCAGCACCAGCGCATGCCCGTAGCCGCGTCGACCCAGCACCAGCATCGTCCGCTCCAGCGCCGGCAGGCCGCAGACTCGGGACAGCGGTCCAGACCGGGGTCCCAGCTGCTGGGCGTCGCGCAGATCCAGCGCCACAACACGACGCGACACCTCGTCGCTGGCAGAGCTCTTTTCACCCTCGGAAGGCGGCATGGCGGCACACTCGACCACACGAGGGGGGGTCTGTCAACACGCCGGTGTTTGCGAGACGACCCGATCCCCTGCTACCGTGACATGCATGCGTTTTCTGGGCGGCCTCATCGTTGGGCTGGTGCTGGGCTTCGGCGGCTACCTCGGCTATCAGCAGTATGCGCTGCACAGCGACCCGTGCCTCGGCCGCTGCGGCCAGCAGACCGCCTGCATCGCGGGCGTCTGCCTGCTGCAGCAGGCCCGGGCCGCGACCGAGACGCCTGGCAAGCGTCGTCGTTGGCATCGCCGCCGGCGGCTGCGACCCACCGGCCCCGCCGACCCGCGGGAACTGACTCTGCGCCAGCCCACGGCCCGCGACCTGAAACCGGTGACCCGCGGCCCCGCCCTGGGGACCACGGACTACATCAACATGACCCGGGACGAGCGCCCGGCGCGGGAGCTGTCCAGCGAGGAGGTGGAGGCGCGTTTCCGCACGCTGGACCGACGCATCGTGGGCTGCATCGACCGCGCCCGAGATGGCTGGGACATCAGCACGGGGCGGGTGACGGTCTCGTTTCGCATCGAGCGCAGCGGGACGGTGCAGAAGGTCCGGCTGGCGGCGCCGTCGGTGCTCCAGCAGTCCGGCCTGTTCGACTGCGTGGCCGGGCTCGTGCGGAGCCTGCGTTTCCCCAGGAACTCACGCGCGCTGGTGATGAGCTACCCCTTCACGCTGAAGTAGTTCGCGGGCCGCGCTCCACGAGCCCCGCCCTACTTGCCCTGCCACCAGTCCTTCTTCACCCGCGGGTCCATCCATGAACCGGTATCCCGGATCGCCGCCTGGATCTGCGCCCCCGTGGCCCGGCCCAGGGGTTGACGCCCCTTGAGCGCCGGCAACTGCTTGCGGCCAGCGGCGTGGCACTGATCGTACAGCGCCTGCAGCTTGGGCTCGACGCAGATCCCCGACAGGTGGATCGTGTAGCCGTAGACCACGTTGTCCTCGGTGGTGTACTTGAGCGTGATCGTGCCCTGGGCCGCGTGCAGCACCACGGCGGTGTTGCCGCCGCCGATGTCATAGCCGCTGGCCGGGGTGCGGATCACCTCACCCGGGGCGGTGGCCATGCCCGCCAGGGTGACCTGTGGGCTGGTGATGTACCCGGACGGGCAGTTGCAGCCCCAGTCCCACTGCTCGACCTGGTACACCTCGGGAAATCCGGGCACCCGCTCGTCCACGAACAGGGTGTACAGCTGCGGGGCCTTGTCGTCCGTCGGCCCCGTGACTGAAACCAGACCCTTGGTCGCGGCCACGGACCTCCACTTCCGCAGCAGCAGGTTCATGTCGCCGTGCTGGGCCGGATTGCAGCCGCACGGCTGGGTCACGCCCAGCTTGCCGTAGCTCACGCCGGGGATCGCCTGACACACCGCCGGGCCGTCGGGGCTGGTTCCGTCGGGCTGGGGAACCAGGTCATGGTCCATGACGGACACGTCCCGTGGGCCATCGGACCCCGGCAGATCGGCGGTCCCCCCATCGAGCGAGAGGTCCTCACCGCCGCTCACCGTGCCCGCGTCACAGGCGCACAGCACCAGACCCAGCACCAGCCACGCTCTGCTCATGGGTCAATTGTCCCGGAGCCCGGCGCCGGAAGCAAGGATGGGTCCACGGTGTGGAAACCGTCGGCGCACCGTTTTTGGTTTGACACACCCCGGCCATGTGTCGGACTGTTGCGTCACGGTCGACATGGGTATCCGAAAATGGGTTCCGGATCTCGTGGGCAGGACGGGAGGGTGACCGCCGGCCGCCAGCGGGTCACCACACTGCAAGCAGGTTTTGCCGTGGAAAAAGGTACAGTGAAGTGGTTCAACGAGTCGAAGGGTTATGGGTTCATCACCCGCGAGGACGGACCGGATGTCTTCGTCCACTACAAGAGCATCGTGGGTGATGGGTTCCGCACGCTCGGAGAGGGCGACACCGTCCAGTTCGAGGTGGTGCAAGGTCCGAAAGGCTTGCAGGCGAACAATGTGTCACGCCTGGGATAGCCTCCCGGGCTCAAACGAAGGTTGAATGAGGGCGGGCCCGCTGGCCCGCCCTTGGTTTGTCAGGGGCACTGGAGGCCAGATGAAGCTGCTGGAGACCAACACTCGCGACTTCGCCCGGGCCGGACGCCGACTGGCGTTCTGGCCGGTGGGGACAATCGAGGCTCACGACCTGGGCCCGCTGGGCACCGATGTCATCGCCCCGCTCAAGCTCGCCACCGATGTGCTCCCGCGGTTCGACGCCGTGCTGCTCCCGACGCTACCCTTCGGACTGGTGTCCTCACTGGCCGGCTACCCGGGGGGGATGTGGATGTCCGACGAGACCTATCAGCGCCTGATCCTCGAGCTGCTGGGGTCGTTGAGTGGATCGGGCATCCGCCAGGTGGTGGTGTTCAACGGCCATGGTGGCAACAGCGCTGCCCTGGCCCGTGTGCTCCCCGAGGTGTGGAAGTCACATCACATCATGGCCGCCGCCATCGACTGGTGGACCGTGGGGCAGGACCTCTCGGAGAAGCACTTCGGATCGGCCGGTGGCCACGGCGGCGCCGACGAGCTGGCGCTGGTCCGGGCCCACGATCCAGCCCTGGCCCCCGAGACGTGGGACGGTAGCCGGGCGTTCGTCGCGCACCCGGGCGTCCGGGCCTGCCCCGCTCCGCGCTCCGCGATCCGGTACACGACGGGCGAGGCCAGGCCCATGACTCCCACCTCCGCCACGGCGTTCTACGACGACCTGCTCCAGCGGGTGACGCAGGTGCTGACAGCCCTGGTGCAAGGCTGGGACACACTGCTCGAGCCGTGACATGCGGGTGGGCTACGATGTCGTCGCGCTGGGCGGTGATCTGAGCACCACGCTGCACCTGCCGCCGGTCTCCACGCCCGTCGGCCTCATGCTGCGCGGTCCGGTGCAAAGCGTGTCTCCGCTGGACCCCGGCGAGCTGGGCCCGATCCCTGCCGCGCGTCTGTTCTCCAGCTGGCGTCAGGGGAGCGGCTCGCTCATCGGGGGTCTGGCCTCACTGGAGCTGGCACTGCACGAGCAGATCCTCGCGGCGGGCGGTGAGATCCTCCCCGGGGCGGACCCGCTGGGGCTGCTGACCTCGCCCGACGGGACCCCGCGGGGCGTGATGCTGGAGGGGCGACCGGGGACCCTGCTGGCCCAGCGCTTCGTCCTCGGTCTGTCGCCGCACAAGCTGTGCGCGGCGGCCATGCTCGGCCCACGCCCGGAGCTGATGTGCCGCGACGTGGGGCATCGACACGTGCTGCATCTGCGGTTTCGACGGGGGTGGTTGCCGGGCTCCCTGGGCCAGCTGCTGCTGTTCGGCTCCGGCGACGACGCGCCACCCGTGCTCGGACTCGTCTCCGATCCGACCCTCACCAGCGACGAGGTGGTGCTCACCCTGCAGGGCACGCTGCCGCTGAACGGCAAGGCGCGGCTCGTGGCCGCGGAGCAACACATGGTGCACCTGGTACGGCAGGTCGTTCCGTTCTTCGCCGGCGGTATCGTGGAGATCAAACCGTGCGAGCGGCATGGGCCAGTATCGAGCGCCAGCCCGACAAAGGTCAATCGCCCGCTCCGCCCGCCGAGCTGCCACTGCTCTCGAACTGGAGCGACACCGAGTTGATGCAGTAGCGCTGGCCGGTGGGCCGTGGGCCGTCCTCGAACACGTGGCCCAGGTGGCCGCCGCAGCGCGCGCAGAGCAGCTCGGTGCGCAGCATCCCGTGCGCGCGGTCCACGCGCTCCTCGACATGGTCGGGGGCCACCGGCTGGAAGAAGCTGGGCCAGCCTGTCCCCGAGTCGAACTGGGTCGACGCGTCGAACAGCGGCAGCCCGCAGCCGGCGCAGCAGTACAGGCCGGCCTCGTGTGCGTCGTGGGCTCCGGTGAAGGCGCGCTCGGTCCCTCGCTCGCGCAGCACGTGGAACTGCCGCGGGGTGAGGCGCTCCCGCCACTCGTCCTCGGACTTGACGATCTTCTCCATCATCTCACCGAAGGTGCAGCGCGAGGGGAGTCACGACGTACGCCACCACCACCAGCCAGCGGAGCAGGTCAACCCATGAGCTCGCGGTCCGAGTGTCCTCTCGCCTCATACCGAAATTGTGGTACCTTAATGGGCTTTCGTCAAGCACCTGCGGGGTTCCACGGCCGGCAGCCACCCCGGACCCACGGGGATCCGGTGCTCGATGGCCAGCTGCTTGATCCGGCTCAGGTGGATCACTGCAACTCCACGGCGGGCGAAGCGCGTCATCACCGAGTCGACCTGGGCCGCGTCGGGTGGCAGCGACCGATTCAGACCCGGGCGGAACGCCAGCTTCCCCACGCGGCTTCCCACGCTGACCGCCCCTCCACCGACGTTGACATAGGCCCGCACCGCCCCCTGTGCATCGAAGATCGCCATCCGTCGCTGCAGGCTCTCGTCGTAGGTCGCCGCCTCGATCAGGACCGCGCCGTGCTGCAGGATGGCCTGCCGCAGCAGCTCCCTCCCACGGTCCTTCAACCGCGGCGCGCGGTCCATGTGGCCCCCCAGCGACATCGCCTGACTGTGCAGCCGCAGCACACCCTGTTTCC
>Ga0210044_10010979_pt1 | contig 10653 bp, 10 predicted proteins | sample CryGey13umfilter_2_FD_183959 | JGI IMG/M metagenome (GOLD analysis project Ga0210044, IMG submission 183959) | Groundwater microbial communities from aquifer in Utah, USA - Crystal Geyser 4/9/14 3 um filter (SPAdes) (version 2) | ecosystem: Environmental > Aquatic > Deep subsurface >...
AGGTCGACGATATTTAATTTGTCTCTTTCATCAATTTCGGCAATTTTAATTTTGTCCCCGGCATTAAAAATTAGGTAATCAGAATTTAACCAAAAGGCACTTTCGATTTTTTCTGAAAAAAGCCTGATCAACAAAATTTTTTCACCAGCTTTTTTTGATGGGGGGTTCGATTTTTCTTTCAAAAATAAAACCCAGATTTCGGGATCAGAAAAGAAAAGTAATTTTTTATTATCAGGCGAAATTTTTAACCCATTAATTTTTTCAAACAATTTTTCAAAAGATTTCGAATCGTGATTAAATTGATATAAAGTTTTTTCTTCCTCTAAAAAAATATATTCTGGGAAAATACTCAATTTATACTCTGTTTCCGCTTTTACCGGAAAAGGTTTTTCAGTTAGTTTTTCACCCTTCGCTGCGCTCGGGCTTTTAAAAAGATGGCCAAAATTATCTAAATAATAATTGTCGCCATTAAAAGTTTGAGATGTGACAATATTTTCAGATAAGGTAGCAATCTCTTTTTCGGTTAAAAGTGGTGGAATTTTTTCTAAATTTAAAACAAAGTTTTTATTTTGTTCTTTCATACCTACATCCAAATAAATTTCTTTTGAATCCTCAGACGCTTCGCTAAATTCCAACCCCATTAAATCAGCCCCTTTTGTATAAATATCTTTTTCTCCAATTAAGCGGCTTTTAATATTTCTTTCCAAATCATAGAGTTTCAAAACCCAATTTCCATTTTCAATTTCTTTTAAGACTATTTTCTTTTCATCTGGCGAAAACCATAGATTTTCAACATTTTTTAATAAAATTTCAAAATTTATATTTTCTGAAAACAAAACAATGTTTTTGGCTTCGGTCACCTCCTTTGCCCTTATTTCCAAAATTTTTTCCCAATGGAAATATCCCTCTTTTTTAATTTCTATTTTATATTTTTTGGGTAAAAGATTTTCGATTAGAGTCGAGCCAAAGAAAAAATCAGTTTTTTTAACTAATTTGTCATCAATATAAATTTCGGTCTGTTTTGGTATAACTTTTAGAAAAAGTCCCCCAGTTTGAGTTAAAGATTTTTTTTCAAAATCGAATCGGTAGCCCTGATAATAAAGAATCATTAAGGGAGCCGAAAGAAGAAATATAAGCAAAAAACCAAAAAATAAAATTTTCCTAGTTCTCCTTGTCATGTCTTCTTTCTTATTATATTCTCTTGGTGAAGATTTGCAAAATTTTGGAAATCAAGTTAAAATGATAGAAGCAGATAAACGCGGATAGCAACGCTGAAAAACGCGGAAATATCAGCGTAAAATCAGCTTCTACAAAAATGAAGATAGGCATTGATCTCGGAACTTGTAATTCGGTTGTTTTTCTCCCTAAAAAAGGAGTGGTTTTGCAAGAACCCTCGGTTGTCGCCGTCGGTCTTGCTGAAAATAAAATTTTAGCTGTTGGAAACGCGGCCAAAGAAATGACCGGTCGAACCCCTGACACAATCCGAATTTATCGCCCTTTAAGAGATGGAGTGATTGCTGATTTTAGAGTAACCCAGGCAATGATCAGATATTTTATTGCTAAGGTTTCCGGTCATTTTCGGGTTTTCAAACCTGAATTAATGATTGGAGTCCCAGTCGGCATTACTTCTACCGAAAGAAGAGCGGTTATTGAGGCAGGGCTAGCGGCTGGAGCCAAAGAAGTATATTTAGCCAAAGCACCAATTTTAGCCGCTATTGGCGCCGGAATTCCAATTGAATCTTGCTCAGGTAATATGGTTGTTGATATTGGTGGCGGGACAACCGAGGCAGCGGTAATTTCTCTCGGAGGAATTGTTAATTTCTCTTCCATAAGGGTGGCCGGAGATAAAATGGACTTGGCTATCTCAGATTTTATTAAGAAAAAATACAACTTAGCCATAGGAGAACAAACGGCCGAAGAAATAAAAATAAAAATTGGGGTAGCATTGCCGGAAAAAGAACAAAAAATAATGGAAATTCGAGGAAGGGATTTAATTTTGGGTTTACCGAGAAATATTAAAGTTTCCTCAAATGAGGTTTGTGAGGCTATTTCCGATATCTTGGCAGAAATTATTCAGGTCATAAAATTGGTCCTACGTGATACTCCACCCGAATTGTCGGCCGATATTATGGAAAAAGGTTTGGTTTTGACCGGGGGAGGGTCTTTATTGAGAAATATTCAAGAATTAATTGCCAAATCGGTAGGGGTGCCAGCAATTCTATCTGAAGAGCCACTTTTGTGCGTAGCCAAGGGGACGGGAGTGATGTTAGAAAGCTTAGATATTTATAAAAGCAGTATAATGGCAAAAAAATAACCATTAATGAAATCAAGAATTTATTCACGAATATTCACCAATATTATTCGTGAGAATTAGTGATTAAAATTAGTGATTTATTCGTGGTAATTATTGGCCATCAAAAACAGTTGAATTATTTAAAAAGAATAGCTGAATCAGGTAAGATTCCTCATGCTTTATTATTTTCCGGCCAAAAGAAGTTAGGGAAAAAGACGATTGCTTCGGAATTTATTTTTTGGCTTTTTGAAGAACCCGGGGTGCCCAAAATTCTTGGCCATCCAGATTTTATTTTAATTGAGCCCCAGGAAAAACACCCCGAAGCAGAAAGAAGTTCGCTACGGGGTAGCCCCGCACCGAGCTCTGCTCTGGTGCGTGGGCAAATTCAAATTAATCAGATTAGAGACCTTTCTTGGAGATTGTCTTTAAAACCAATTAAAGCTAAATTAAAGGCAGTAATCATTGACGAAGCTCATTCCATGACACCCGAAGCTCAAAATTGCTTTTTAAAAACTCTGGAAGAACCAAAAGGTAATACCATTTTAATTTTAATTACTGAAAAGCCAAATTTTCTTTTACCCACTATTGTTTCGAGATGCCAAATCATCAAATTTTATCCTGTGAAAAAAGATGAAATCGAAAGGTATTTAAAAAATCAAGAAGGATTGAGTAAGGAAGAAATTGAGGAAATTTTGGAGATTGCGCAAGGAAGACCGGGTCGAGCTGTGGAACTAGCTTTTGCAAAAGAGAAATTTGAATTTTATAAAAAAAGAACGAAAGAATTAGCAAAAATCTTTAATTCAAATCTATCTTCCCGTTTTCAATATGCAAAAGAAATATCTACCAAAGAAAATTTACAAGAAATCTTAGAAATCTGGCTAAATTATTTCCGAAATATTTTCATTAAAAATTGTTCAACACCGTCTGCTAAACATTTAGGAAATATCCTTCAACAAATTCAGAGAACAATTTATTTAATTTCGACAACCAATGTGAATCCAAGATTGGCTTTAGAAATATTAATGATGAATTTTGACTATGGAAGAAAAAACTGATTATAAAAAAATCATTGAAAAAATTAAACCGGAATTAGAAAAAGTTCTTAATTTTTTTAAAGGGGAATTACAAAAAATTAAAACTTCGAGGGCATCTCCTTCTTTGGTTGAGGACATTGAGGTTGAATGCTTCGGCCAAAAATTTCGCTTGAATGAGCTATCGATAATATCAATTCCTGAACCACGACAAATTTTAATTCAACCCTGGGATACATCGTATATTGAAGGAATTGTGAAAGCCTTAGAAAAAACTGGAATTGGGGCCGCTCCAATTGTTGACAAAAATTACATTAGAATTAATTTACCTTCTTTAAGCGAAGAATTTAGAAAAGATTTGATTCGCTTGGTTTCTGAAAAACAGGAACAGGCCAGACAGACGGTCAGGAGATGGAGGGAAGAGGCCTGGGCTGATCTTCAAGAAAAATTTAGGGAAGGGAAAATCAGAGAGGATGATAAATATAAAGGAAAGGACGAACTTCAAGATTTAGTTGATGAATATCAAGAGAAAATTGAGGAACTGGTAGAGAAAAAGAAAAAAGAAATCATAGAATAGCGATCCCAATCTACGAATGACATCCGAATTATCCGAAAAATTCGGAGCATTCGGATGGTGATTCGGATCATTCGGATCGCCCAAGAAATGTTTTTAACTATCTTAATTGTTTTTGCCAGTTTAATGGGTTTAATAATTCTCCATGAATTTGGTCATTTTATTTTGGCTAAAATTTTTGGGGTAAAGGTAGAGGAATTTGGAATTGGTTATCCCCCGAGATTAATTGGAAAAAGATTCGGGGAGACTCTTTATTCTTTGAATCTTTTACCATTTGGTGCTTTCGTTAAAATACCGGGAGAAATAGGAAAAACCGATGACAAACGAAGTTTTTCATCCCAATCTGTTTCAAAAAGAATTCTGATTGTCCTTGGTGGAGTGCTTTCTTTTTGGGTAATTTCCGCTATTCTTTTTAGCATTGTTTTTACCCTTGGGACTCGGATGGCAATTGAAGATACGGAGAATTTCAACCTCGTTTCGCCAAAAGTTCAGATTGCCCAAATTGCTCCTAATTCCCCAGCCCAAATTGCCGGTCTGGAGCCCGGTGATGCCATAGAAGAATTCAAAATTCCCTATAAGGCCGAGCCTTCGGGCTTTAGGCAAAATTCAAAATTCAAAATTGAAAGAGTGAAAGAACTACAAGAACTTACCGAGAAATACAAGGGACAAGAAATTACCTTGACGATTAAAAAGGGGAAGGAGATTCTTGATGTCACGTTAATTCCCAGGGTGTCGCCGCCAGAAGGGGAAGGTCCAATGGGAGTGGCTTTAGTAAGAACTGCCATAAAATCTTATCCCTGGTGGAAATCTCCCTGGCAGGGAATTCTGGCAACAATTAATATGACCGGAGCTATAATTCAAGGTTACGGTCGGGCAATAAAAAATGTAATTTCGGGAGGACCTTCGGGAGTTCAAATGATGGGGCCGGTGGGAGTCTTTCATCTCTTTTGGCAGGTTAGCCAATTGGGAGTAAATTACTTTTTACAATTTTTGGGAATGATTGCTATTTATTTTGCCATATTTAATATTTTACCTATTCCGGCACTTGATGGGGGAAAATTACTTTTTTTGGGAATCGAGGCCATAAGAAAAAAACCGGTCAGCGAAAAGATAGAACAAAATGTTACCACCGCTTTTTTTGCTTTGTTAATTGCCCTGATGATTTTGGTCACAATTAAAGACATCAGCCGATTATTTTAATATGCTTCAGTCACAACTTTTTTGTAAAACTAAAAAAGAGACACCGAAAGACGCCGAGGTCATTTCCCATAAACTTTTGGTGAAAGGCGATTTCATTGAACAAACGATCAGCGGGGTCTATCGATTTTTACCTTTGGGTCTTAAAGTTTTGAAAAAAATTGAAAAAATTATAAGAGAAGAAATGTGGGATTTAGGGGCTCAGGAGGTTTTATTACCGACTTTGCAGGATAAAAAACTTTGGTTAGAAACTAATCGTTGGCAAACTATTGACCCTCCCTTATTCAAACTTTTAGACCGTCATCAAAAAGAAATAGCCCTGGGCCCAACTCACGAAGAAGAAATGGTAGATATCGCCAGAAAAAGAGTAAAATCTTATCAGGACTTGCCTTTCTCTCTTTTCCAGATTCAAAATAAATTTCGCAATGAAATGCGAGCCAGTGGCGGACTTTTGAGACAAAGAGAATTTTTAATGAAGGATCTTTATAGTTTCTATTCGAACGAAGAAGAGGCAAGGGAATTTTATGAAAGAGTTAAAAAAGCCTATTTTAAAATTTTCAGGAGGTGCGCTCTTCAAACAATTTTAGTTGAGGCTTCTTCTGGCACAATTGGTGGAAAACTTTCTCATGAATTTCAGGTGGAGGCTGAGGTTGGGGAAGATAGAATCTTAATTTGCTCAAAATGCGGTTATGGTGCCAATATTGAGAAGATAGGGGAAATAAAAAAATGCCCGGAATGTAGAGGTATTTTGGAGAAAAAAAATTCAATTGAAGTCGGTCATATTTTTTACCTCGGAACAAAATATAGTAAAGCGATGTCAGCCGATTTTAAAGACCGGGATGGAAAAGAAAAACCTATTTTAATGGGATGTTATGGGATAGGCCTTCCCAGATTAATGGCGACGATTGTTGAAATTCATCATGATGAAAAAGGAATGATTTGGCCCAAAGAAGTCGCCCCATTTCAACTCCATTTAATTAGAATTGAAAATAGTCGCCCAGTAAAATTAGCTGCAGAAAAGTTGTATAATGATTTAACCAAAGAAAATATTGAAGTATTATATGATGACCGGCTAGATAAATCAGCCGGAGAGAAATTCGCCGATTGCGATTTAATTGGAATACCAATGCGATTGGTGATTAGCGAAAGAACCCTAAAACAAAATTGTGCAGAGTTAAAAAGGCGAAGTGCCAAGAAAACAAAACTAATAAAAATCAATGAGGTTAAAAAATATTTTCAATAAAATTCCCAAAATTTTTTCCGAAGACATTGCCATTGATTTAGGGACAGCTAATTCCGAAGTTTATGTCAGGGGAAGAGGGATTGTCATCCAGGAACCCAGTGTTGTGGCAATCAATCAGAAAACCGGTCAAGTATTAGCCATTGGTTTGGAAGCCAAAAAAATGGTGGGCAGAACCCCCGGTCATATTGTGGCTACCAGACCTCTGAGGTCGGGGGTAATTTCTGATTTTGAGGTGACCGAACAAATGCTGAGATATTTTATTGAGAAAGCGAGGAAAAGAAAATGGATTGCTCCCCGGGTCATTGTCGGGGTTCCCTGCGGAGTAACCGAAGTTGAGAAAAAAGCAGTGATTGATGCGGCAAAGTCAGCCGGAGCCAGGGAAGTTTTTTTAATAGAAGAACCTATGGCAGCCGCTATCGGCGCCAGACTTCCTGTTCAGGAAGCCGGGGGTAATTTCATTGTCGATATTGGCGGGGGGACGGCTGAGGTGGCGATAATTTCTTTGGGCGGAATAGTTTTGGCAAAAAGTTTAAGGATTGCCGGCGATAAACTTAATGAAGATATAATTCGTTTTGCTCAAGAAGAATATAAACTATTAATCGGTGAGAGGACAGCCGAGGTAATTAAAATTGGTATTGGTTCTGTCTTTCCCTTGAAGGAGAAAAGAGAACTTCCCATGAGGGGAAGAAATCTGGTGACCGGTCTTCCCGAAGAAATTTTGGTTTCTGACGAAGATATCAGAAGAGCAATGGAAAAATCGGTTAGACAAATTATTACTGAAATTAAAACAGCCATTGAGGAAACTCCCCCCGAGTTATTAGCCGATATAATGGCAAGTGGAATTTATTTATCTGGCGGAGGAGCCCTCTTGCGGGGATTGGATACCTTGGTTCAAAGAGAAACAAAAATTCCAACAAAAATCATTGAGGATCCGATGACGGCAGTAGTTCGAGGGGCAGGAATGGTCTTGGAAGAATTGGATAAATTGCACGAGGTATTGGTGGAAACGGGAGAATTAGAACCCCCTAAATAAATAGAAGCGGATCGCTTCGCTTCACGCGGATTACAACGCGGAAAGACGCGGAAATATCCGCGTAAATCCGCGTAGATATCAGCGTCAATCCGCTTCTATAAAATATGATTACAAAGGAAGAAGTAAAACATATCGCAAAATTAGCCAGATTGGGTCTAACTGAAAGAGAGATAGAGAAGTTTCAAAAAGAGCTTTCCAAGATTTTGGATTATATTGAAAAATTGAAAGAAGTGGATATTTCAAACGTTGAACCAACCAGTCACTCCATTCAAGTTGAAAATGTGATGAGAAGCGATGAATTTCAAATTGCAAATTTCAAATTGCCGGGTAACCGCGAAGTGGGTGCGAAAAAATTGATGGAGTTGGCGCCGGAAACTAAAAATGGCTACCTAAAAACAAAGCCAATCCTATAAAATGGAATTAGGAAATCTTACAATTTCAAAAACCCATCAAGGATTAATTAAAAAGGAATTTTCGGCTTTGGAAGTTTGCCAGGCCTATTTGGAAAAATTAAAGAAAGAGGATAAAAAAATTAATGCTTTTTTGACAGTAACGGAAAATTTAGCAATTGCTCAAGCAAAAAAAGTTGATGAGATGATTTTAGAGGGAAGGGAGATTCCGATTTTGGCTGGAATTCCCATGGCTGTTAAAGATAATATGTTGGTTGAAAATATAAGATGCACGGCTGGCTCTAAAATTTTGGAAAATTACATCGCTCCTTACGATGCAACCTGTATAAAGAAATTAAAAGAGGCTGGAGCAATAATTTTGGGAAAAACCAATCCCGATGAATTTGCCATGGGAAGTTCGACCGAAAATTCGGCTTTTTTCCCAACGAAGAATCCCCATGATACAGAGCGAGTTCCTGGTGGTTCTTCTGGTGGGTCGGCGGCAGCAGTGGCGGCGAATCTCAGTGTCTTTGCCCTGGGTTCCGATACCGGTGGTTCAATTAGGCAACCGGCTTCTTTTTGTGGAATAGTTGGCTTAAAACCAACTTATGGTCGAGTTTCCAGATATGGATTGATTGCCTTTGCCTCTTCACTTGATCAAATTGGGCCACTCGTTAAAACAGTGGAAGATTGCAAAATTGTTTTTGACGCCATCAGCGGTTGGGATGAAATGGATAGTACTTCAGTAAAATCAAAAATCAAAAATCCCTATAAGGCCGAGCCTTCGGGCTTTAGGCAAAAATCAAAATTACAATTCAAAATTAAAAATTTAAAAATCGGTGTGCCAAAAGAATATTTTATTAAGGGAATTGATCCTGAGGTGGAGAAAGTGATTAAAAAAGCAATTAAAAAGTATGAGGAAATGGGCGCTAAAATTTTAGAAATTAGTCTTCCCCATACTGAATATGCTCTGCCATGTTATTATATCATTGCCCCATCCGAAGCCAGCGCTAATTTGGCAAGATATGACTCCATAAAATATGGCGAAATAAAAAATAAAAAACTAAAAATAAAAAATTTATTTGATTATTACCTAATAGCGAGGGAAGAAGGTTTTGGGCCAGAGGTGAGAAGAAGAATTATGTTGGGGACTTATGTCTTATCAGCCGGTTATTATGAGGCATATTATTTGAGAGCTCAAAAAGTGAGAACTCTGATTAGAGACGATTTTAATAAAGCTTTTCAAAAAGTTGATATCATTTTTACCCCGGTCAGCCCAACCCCGGCTTTTAAACTCGGAGAAAAAATTGATGACCCTCTTTCAATGTATCTGAGTGATGTTTTTACCGTGCCAGTTAATTTAGCCGGATTGCCAGCCATTTCAATACCTTGCGGTAATGTGTCAAAAGTCAACAGTCACGCTTCGCTAAAGTCAAAAGTTAGTCTACCCGTCGGTCTTCAGATTATTGGAAAACCATTTGAAGAGGGAAAAATTTTGGAAGTTGCTAAAATCTTAGAACGCGCAAATTAATAGAAATTCGTGTATTTATGGAAATTCTAACTGATTTAATTCAATTTATTTTATATCCTAAAATTGAAGGTTGGCTTTTGGTAATAAAAATCATCTTTTTAGCTTTTGGCTCATTTTTCTTTGGTTTTACCATCTGGGCCCTGATTAATACCAGTTGGTTAAAAAGAATATTTCTCCAGGATTTAAAAGAGATTTTAACTTATCGGCCATATGGATTAAAGAAATTTATTAAAGAATGGAAAAAAATTGAAGAAAGATTAGATACCGGCTTGGAATCTGAAGCGAAATTGGCTTTAATTGAGGCAGATTCATTATTAGACGAAGCCCTAAAGCGGCTAGGGTATCCTGGGGAAAGTTTGGGCGAGAGATTAGAAAAATTAACAGTCGATATTGTGCCAAATCTTGCAAAAACCCAGGAAGTCCATAAAATCAGAAATAATATTATTCACGACCCCACCTATAAATTGAATTTAGAAGAGGCAAAAAAAGCCCTTGGGGTTTATCAAAAAGCCCTCACTAATCTTGACGCTCTTTAAAAAATCTCTTAAAATAATAAACATAGCGCCGTGGAGGAGTAGTACCTCGCCAGTCCCATAAATTTTTGTGGCTTAGGATGGCAACATTCTAATGAAAATTCTCGAAATTGCTGGGAAGCCCTTTAGGGTGATCAGCAGCCAAGCCCCCCTCCTCTAGAGGAGAGGGGAAGGTTCAGAGACTATAATGGGAACCCCCCACCAAATTTGGTGGGGGGATGGTATAGTCCATTCTCTTTGGAAACAAAGAGTTAATATTAAAGAAGCTGGAGGCCTCCGTGCAATTCGGAGCGGCGCAACACTTCGACTTCGCGGAGCGAAGGCGAAGTGCCCTGAGTTTACCGAAGGGCCTTCGCTCCGCTCGCTCAGTGCAAGCACTTCGACGCGCTCAGTGCAAGCACTTCGACGCGCTCAGTGCAAGCACTTCGACGCGCTCAGTGCAAGCACTTCGACGCGCTCAGTGCAAGCACTTCGACGCGCTCAGTGCAAGCAATAAACATATGAAAGGATGGTTTGTGTATATTCTTCAATGTAAAGATGGAAGTTTTTATACTGGAGTTACACCTAATTTAAAAAGAAGGTTTCAAGAGCATAAAGAAGGTAAAGGAGGAAAATATACATTAGAACACAAACCAATTAAGATCCTATTTTCTGAAACTTTTAATACTAAACAAGAAGCTCTGAATAGAGAGAAACAATTAAAAGGTTGGTCACATAGAAAGAAAGAAAATCTAGCCAAATTCGGGAAACCATAAAATTCGCCGGTGTAGTTCAATGGTAGAACGGGGTTCTCATAAGACCTAGAAGTGGGTTCAATTCCCACCTCCGG